>Ga0115003_10004126_pt1 | contig 11280 bp, 9 predicted proteins | sample ArcticOcean_MG_C_7_FD_88736 | JGI IMG/M metagenome (GOLD analysis project Ga0115003, IMG submission 88736) | Marine microbial communities from western Arctic Ocean - ArcticOcean_MG_CB11_88 | ecosystem: Environmental > Aquatic > Marine > Oceanic | place: Arctic Ocean: Canada Basin | collected... | reverse complement strand
CATGATGTCTTGAGAATTGATTTTTAACCTCATATAATGAGAAAACCAAAAAACGATATAGTGCATATAAAGCTCCTAAAAGTAAAACTAAAGGCAAACCATATCCTTCTATTAATTTAAAAATTTCTTCTGTCATTTGTGTTTACATTTTTGTACTCCAATTAATTCTTTCTCTATTTCAACAATCCTATCCTCACACTCATTTATTATTTTAATCTTTTTTTCTAATCTTGCTTCTAGCACTATTATATCATCTGATAAATGTGCTATTTGACTATAAGCTAAACCCATAGTAAATATAATACCTATAATCCAAATTATATTACCAATATTTAAACTTAAATCTTTCATTATTGTATTGTTTTATATTTTAGCAACCATGTATGCGTTCAAACCAACTATATCAGAAGCAGTTAACATCTTTTCATACACCATGTATTCTTTTATTCCTCCTGCCATACCAAGACTAGCACCGTTCTTAGCTCCTATTTCATCTAATTGATGAAAGTCATATGTCATAGGGAAGTTAAATTTATTAGTTTGTGCTACTCCATTAATAAAAAGAGTAATATCATTAGTAGCAGGGTCCATATTAAAAATAAATACATAAGCTTGATTATTTAATAAAGCTACCGGATCATTAATTACAATTCCTTTTGTACTTGCTGTACTCAATGTTGGACTAAATAATTTTGTATGTACTCCTGTATCACTAACAAATTTAATAAAGCCATTATTACTATTATCATCACCAACTACTACACTACTTCCAGAAATAGGTACAGCCCAATTATCCATATATGTTGAAATTGCAATACACCATCCATTCGCAGTGGCAGTATTTAAATTTATAGTTGATGTAGTAGTCATAAAATCACCTCCATCAAACGTAACATATTCAGTTGTGTTATTCCATGAAGGTTGTGATGTAGTGATAGCTGGATCAGGTTGGCTTTGAACATATTGAATACCACTACCACTATTATTATCAGACCATTTAGATATATGTGGTATTACAGAACTTTGTGTATAAGCTTTTACAGCCTCCATCCATAATATTAGTTTTCCTACTGTACTTGTTTTTGGGTTAAATTTACATCCTTCACTTAATTCACAAGCAGATTTTGTTGTATAAAAACCACTACCATCTCCAGGATCAACACAAGTACCGTCTTTTGTGCAGTTCCATGAATCAGGTGTTGGTGCACTTGAACACTTACCAATGATATTATCAATCCTATTCCCTACTCTTTTACACTTATTTATATTTGTTCTTTTCATAATTTAATTTTGTCCAAATGCTGCTGATAATCCAAAGACTAAAACCATTAGTACTATATATACCAAATATGAAATATCTTTTTTCATTTAGCTGGTATATTACAAAGTAAAAGTATTAGTAGCACTAAGATATAAGCAGTAAATATTTTCCAAATTGGGTCTTTCATTAGCTGAAGGTTCCATATTCAAGTCTGGTTCCAGCAGCTGAAGCAAAAACTTTTACATCTTCTGCAGCAGTCCAAGGAAAGAAAGCCCACTGTAAAGGTTTTAAAATTATTTCATAGTTTACATCACCTGTACATTTAAACTTTAAAGTTTTAGCTGTAGTTTCTAAATTTCTTAAATATACTTTTGTACCTAAAGGATGATAACCGGCAGTCAATAGTGTTATAGCAGTTCCTTCTGTTATTGCATCAATTGTAATTGCTAGTACACCACCTGCAGTTACTGTATTATTTTTTGTTATTGTAGTAAGAAGTGATGATGAAACTACATTATTAGGTATTGTTGAACCTAATGCAAGAATTGTTTTTAAAGTTGCCATATTATTTTTTTGTTTTAAGTTGTTGGTTTTGTACCAAATACACCCCATTCAAGCAAATTACCAGCAGTACCTGCAGATACATTTATGTCATCACCAGATTGTCCAGCAGACCAAGGGAACAATGCCCACTCTCCTGCTGCTAAGGAAACAATAATTTTACCTCCCACCTCTAAAGAAATCATTCCTGCTGCTCCTGTAACTGTACCAGGATTATTAACATACACTACAGCACCTTCTTGATAATGATTTTCTTCAACAAGTTCTTCATGATCAACTCCAGTAACTTTTAATGCAACTCTTTTAGCTAAACCACCAACATTAAGGCTAGATATAGTCATATCTGCATCTATAGATAAACTATCTGTTGTTAGATCGCTTGATGTAAGTTTTATGTTTAAATTTAATTCTGCCATAGTCTTATTTTTTATCTTAATTTATCTATCTTTTCTACTCTATTGCTATTACCAAAATATTACTTTAATAATCCATCCTGTTATAGCAGCATATAAGCCCCATAGAGCTTTTGTTACAACTGACTTCCATCTTTGTAGTGCTCTAAACTCACTAATAATAGTAGAATATTGTGGCATTGCTGTATCATAAGTTTTCCTAAATGATGTATTCCTATTCACTCTAGACACAACACCATCATCCGGATCTAAAAGTTTAATAGTTAAGTTATCAATTTTAGTATTAATCTGTTTAACCTCTCCACTTAGAGTTTCAATATCTTTTTTCATTAATGCTATTTCTTGAGCAGCTGATGCCATTATATTGTTCCTGCAAGTATGCAGTCAGTACAGTCAACTTCAAATACCCTTCTATCAAATGTATTTACAACACTTTCTTCAGTTGGTGCATCCCAAGTTATAGTTACACCTACTGGAATTGTGATATTGTTTCCATTTACAATTACTTTACAAGTACCAGAATTGTTATATATAGATAAAGCTCTAAATCTTTCTAAGAGTACTTCAGCTACACCTTTGCTACCTAATATTCCAGATCTTGCATATGCTTGAACTACATTCTTTAATTTATTCTTTTTTACTAACATAATTTTTATTTTTTTTAATACTTTTGTGCACTCTTTAATATACATATATAATATACTAAATATTTACCATAAAATAAAGTAAAAATTACATGAAAATTAATTTTATAAATTTAACCTTTTTCCCTTTTAAATAAGATTATCTTTTACTATCTTGTTTTTACTCTCTCTCAATCTTATAATTTAAAACTAATACAATGAAATTAAACAACAAAATCCTAAGTGACATTACAGTACACATGAAGTATGCCCGGTATATACCTGAACTAAACAGAAGAGAAACTTGGGAAGAGTTAGTAGACCGTAATAAAGCAATGCATATTAAAACTTATCCAAAGTTAAGTGATGAGATAAACAACACTTATGAAATGGTGTATAATAAAAAAGTTTTACCTTCAATGAGATCAATGCAGTTTGGTGGTAAGCCAATTGAGATTAGTCCAAATAGAATATACAACTGTGCATACATGCCAATTGATCATATTGATTCTTTTGCTGAATGCATGTTCTTGCTTTTAGGCGGTACTGGTGTTGGTTATTCAGTTCAAAAACATCATACTGCAAAACTTCCACATATAAACAAGCCTTATGAAGGTAGAACAAAAAGATTTTTAATTAGTGATTCAATAGAAGGATGGGCTGACTCAGTTAAAATATTAATGAAGTCTTACCTTAACGGAAGGTCCTCCAGGATTGTTTTTGACTTTTCAGATATTAGAGCAAAGGGTGCAAGGTTAGTAACATCAGGTGGTAAAGCTCCTGGACCTCAACCACTTAAAGAATGCTTATTAAAAGTAGAAGGTATACTTAGTTCTAAAAATGATGGAGACAAGTTGTCTACTCTTGAAGTCCATGATATTATATGTCACATTGCAGATGCTGTTTTAGCAGGTGGTATCAGACGTGCAGCACTTATTAGTTTATTCAGCGCTCATGACAATGAAATGATTTCATGTAAATCTGGTGACTGGTGGGAATCTAATCCACAAAGAGGTAGAGCAAATAACTCAGCTGTATTAATGAGACACAAGATTACTAAAGAGTTTTTCTTAGACATATGGAAACGTATTGAGTTATCAGGTTCAGGTGAACCAGGTATATACTTAAACAATGATAAAGATTGGGGAACTAATCCATGTTGTGAAATTGCATTAAGACCATACCAATTCTGCAATCTATGTGAAGTTAATGTATCTAATGTAGACTCACAAGAAGATCTAAATGAAAGAGTAAAAGCGGCAGCATTCATTGGGACCCTTCAAGCAGGATATACTAACTTTCATTACTTAAGAGAAGTATGGAAAGAAACTACTGAGAAAGATGCCTTAATAGGCGTATCAATGACAGGAATAGCAAGTGGTAAAGTCTTAAAACTTAATACCACTGAGGCAGCCTCAATTGTAAAAAAAGAAAATGCTAGAGTAGCCAAGCTTCTTAACATAAATAAAGCATCAAGAACTACATGCGTTAAGCCTGCGGGAACTACATCACTAACATTAGGAACATCATCAGGAATTCATGCATGGCATAATGATTATTACATTAGAAGATTAAGAGTTGGAAAAAATGAATCAATATATCAACATTTAATTAAGCACCATCCGGAGTTAGTTGAGGATGATTACTTTAGACCACATGATACAGCATGTATTAGTATACCACAAAAAGCTCCAGCAGGATCTATAATGAGAACTGAATCTGCTTTTGAATTATTAGAAAGAGTCAAGAAAGTTGCTAAAGATTGGGTTAATCCGGGGCATAGAAGCGGTTCTAACAGTCATAATGTTTCAGCAACAATAAGTCTAAAAGAAGATGAATGGGATAAAGCAGGTGAATGGATGTGGGATAATAGAAAACATTATAACGGCCTAGCTGTTCTTCCTTATGATGGTGGTTCATACACTCAAGCTCCATTTGAAGATATTTCTAAAAAGAAATTTGAAGAGATGTTAAAGCACTTAGTAGATATTGATTTATCTAAAATAATAGAAGTAGATGATAATACTGACCTTAAGGGTGAGTTGGCATGCGCAGGTGGTGCATGTGAAATTAATTAAAATTATTATAAATGGAAAAATGTAAAAAAGAACCTTACAAACCTTTACCTGATTACCTATCTATAGGGCCTTCTTCTATACATGGTGCAGGGATTTTTGCAAAGGAAGATGTTCCAAAAGAAATAGTTATAGGAATTAGTCATATATATGATCCTGAGTTTTTACATAACTTTATAAGAACTCCTTTAGGTGGTTTCATAAATCATTCTGAATCAGCTAACTGTGAGTTGATTGAAGAAGACGGAGACTACCACTATAAGAAGTTAAAAACAATTAGAAAAATTGAACTTGGAGAAGAGCTTACATTACAGTATTCTCTTTATGACATTTGTGATTACCTATAATAACTAGTTTTTAATGTAGAAACTTTTTCTTTTCTTAAATGATTCCCACTTGTTATAAGTGTACCAAATTGGTACAACATCTCCCCATTCTTTTCCTAGTCTCATTTTACCTTTATTAGGGGCCTTTTGGTAGTAGAATTCTTTGTCTGCTAACATCTCTTCCTCTGAGTTCCATAAATAATAAAATGGCATACGGACACTTAATGAAATAGCAGCTCCAATTTCACCTACTGATCTTGTTGCAGCAATAGGTGATGAAGCCATCTGCATTACTTGCTCGTATGCCTGAGGTGCTAAAGGCCAAAATAATACTTGTTCTTTATATAATCTATCTGTTTGATATAATGCTACATTTTGTAATCTTTTTCCAAAACTATCTGCTTTACACTCTTCACCTTTCCCTTCACAATCCCACATGTGCATCAATAAAGATTTCATGTAGTAAGTCATCATCATAAGTATTACCTCAGCAGCTGTCCTTTGTACATTAGCCATAGCAAATCGTCCTCTTTCACCTTTATAGTCTTTGTAGTTTGCACCGGCATTTTGTATATCTTCCATTGATCTAACAGTTTTTACAGTATGTGCCATAAACTTAAATGCGGTTATGTATCTCCCTTCTAGCCAACCTAAATTCTCATCAAAATATTCTGATCTAAATCTAGACTTAACAGCAGGAGCCACCCATTTGTGGAACTGAGCACCTAATTGACCAAGAGCATGTTGTTGTATGGCCATTCTATCCTCTTTAGCATAATTACCATGTATCTGCTTATTTACTTCTCTTATATAATTTCTTAAATCTCTTCTTGAATCTGCATTCCATTCAACTTTATCAGTTCTACCATATATCTGAATTTGATCAAAGCCTTCTTGAATCTTCATTTTCCCAGTTATATTATCATAGTCCATAGCATGATACAGTGATTTGCTTTCTCCTGTTTCAGAATTCCAAGCTTTACTACTAAGTACTATAGCAGTTCCAACTTTACTTTGTACATTCCATTCACCAGCATCTTGTAGTATGTACCCAAAATTCATAAACTTTTGCCAGTAACTTTCATCACCCTCTGTTCTTGTTGTCTCCCGCATGTCTGACTTTAAATCTAACATTCTGAGATAATCTATAAAAGCTAGAGTTTTATTAGGTAAAGGAGATTTATTATTTTTACTCACACCCATCTCAGCTATTTTTTGAAACATGCCCTCAACACCATGTGTAGTAATTAAAGCAACAGCTTCTGCATGCTCTTTGGTCCCAAAGTATCTACCTCCCAAACCTTCAATAGCATTATTAACTCTTCCCATTACGTAGTTATTAAGATTTCCAAATACATTAAATGCTACATATGTTGCTGATGAAACCTGAATAAGTCCTGCAGAAACTTTATCCATAAACTTTTTAGTAGTCTTATCGTTGTCATAAAAAACCATCTTCATCCACTGCTTTGCTTTTCTTACTGTACGTGCCTCAGTTCTAGTTGTAGATGTACCTTTTCTGCCTACAAGATTATTTGATTTATTCTTAGCCCATGACAAACCAGTATCAGTTAAATCTGCACCAAGATTAAACGTTCTATTAACTAGATTCTCATCTTTATTATTAAATTCTTTTCTTTGAAGGACTTCAATCATAGCCTTATAAGTATCTTCTAACTCTGACATGACATGGTAGTTTTCAGTCATACCTATCATCATCTTTAAACTATTACCCATATCCTGACTAATTTCTGAAACCAGTGGTGAACTCTTCCTTCTTATAATTTCACCCCTAAGGAAAGATATTTCATCACTGTATTCTTCTGATAATCTTTCAGACTTGCTATTAGTTCTTTTATTCTTTAGTACTTCAACCCTATCCTCTAAATCTTTAATATCTCTTTCACCTCTAGCAGTACCAACATAGAACAAAGGAAGATTGTCTTCTTCTATATTACCCTGAGAATCAACAAATACTTTAGTAACCTTAGTTGTAGTCCTGAAAACATTTCTAACATCTCCAGGTAATTCTTTCATTGCCCCCATTGTTTTAGTCCACATGTGTGCTATAACGTTAGGTTTTGTAGACAACTCTTCTGTCATTGCTGCTGCAACTGTTGGAGCTCTACCAAGCATATGTAGTGTCTCAGGAAGTTTCTGCAATAGATCATCTTCATACATCTTTACAAATAAGTTATAAAACTCTGTTTCTGCTCTCTCAACTTCAGTAGTAGGTTTTTGTAATTTGACCCATTTTTCATTTAACATACTACCTACACCTTCAACAAATTCTTGTGGTTCTACCCAGTTCTTCTTAACAACTCTTAATGGTCTATCTTTTGTTCTTACAACCTGTCCCGTAAAGTCATCATTTTCTCTTGTAACCTTATCATAGTCTACAAAGTCATAATATTTATTTTCATATTCATCAAAATCAGCATCTTCAATTCCTGCACGCCTTGTCCAATACCCACCATAAGTCGTAGATACAAATCTCTCATACTCTTGTCTTTCATTTTTAAACTCTTCTGTATACTTATGATACTTACCATCTTTGTATCCTTCAGGTCCTGTTAGTTCAGCCTTCATAAAATCAGACTTAGCTTTACGGTTTTTATATACTTCCTTATTATATTCTATCTGTTCATCTGAAGCATTATCTAAGTTATCAATATAATTATATTGTATATAGTCACCATTTGTGTTTTTTAATTTCTTATCAAGACTATTTAATATATCATAAAACTTCTTCCCAATCTTTTTTACATAACTGCCATCAAAAGTACCATCACTATTATAATTTAACATCCAATCAAATATGTTTCCTTTTGTTTTACCTTTAAGTCTCTCTAGTTTTCCCAGGGCTCTATTAACCATTTCAACCTTTAGAGCAACTTCATCCAATAACTCTTGTTGTTTAGATTTAAACAGTTTATCCATCACGGCTAATATTGTATCAGAAGATGTAGCCATGTCACCAGTAGCAGCTTCTATAACACCTATATCTTGACCCTCTGGTGACCTAACTCCTTTTATAATGTCCTGTAACACATCTTCACTAAGGTCAGTTCTTCTTGAGGTATTTTTTATAACATCTTTAACGTAATTATCAATAGCAATATCAAACACACCTTCTGTTCTACTATTGTTTCCAGTTCCAGATCTAATTCCTTGTAATAGATCAAGGGCTGCACCTAATTTTAATATTAACTTTGCTTGTTCTTTAGAGACACCTTCTACATATTCAAGTTGAGTTAAACCCCTATAATTTTCTATCATGCGTCTAAAATTAAGAATTCTAGTTATATAATCTTTATCACCAAACTTGCTAGGATCTGCAGCATATTCAGTAAACTCAGCTACATGTCTAATACTACTAGATAAAAAATCTGTATAAGCTGAGTCAACATGATTAGCTCTCAGTGCTGAGTTAAGTGCTGATATTTGTACATCAATCTGTCTTATGTTTTCTTTTCTAGTATTATCTAATGACAAGTAACTTTTAGATTGTTTTTCAAATTCCTTTAAAGAAACTAAACCAAGGTTAAAATCATTTAATGTTTTAGACATTGCCATATATAAATCTACAGACATACCTTCTGATTCAGCATATAGATCCTCTTCACCTAAGAATTCATCCAGGTTAACAATGTTTCTTCTTGAGTCTGATTCCTTTTCAAGTTCATCTCTCTGTGTATCATTTATACTCTCTGGAACAATATCATTTACAAGTTCTTGATTCTCACCCAAGTAATGAAGTGTAGTACCTTTTATTGTAAACTTACCTGAGAACTCTTGTCCTTCTTTAGTATTTTCTACATCTACTAATACATGATATGTTTGTGATTCATCGTTAACAACATACCCTTGATTACTAAGGATTCTTGCATAAACACCAGTTTGTAAAGAGTGTTTCATTTTTGTAGTTAACTTAAACTGCTCTTCTTTAGATCTAGCTTCTCTATACCAAACACTTCCTTCATTAACAGGAAACATTGATTTTTTATAAAAGTTGCTTAAATAACTATGCTTGCTGCTTTTTAAATCTAGTATAGTAAGTTTACCATCTCTATCAATCTTAAGCAAGTCAATTGTACCAGCAACTTTGCTGATTTCATCTGCAATTACAACTTGAGGTAATAGAACAGCCCCGCTGCCAAGTAACCCATCAACATAACTACTAAGGGAATTAAAGGCTTGTCTTCCTTGTTCTTCAGTTAAAATCTTTCCTTCAAGAATAACATCTTCATAAAGTTTACCAGATACTACACCATTAAGTATAGAATCAAAATCATTACCTAAGTCTCTGCTTAGTTCATACATTCCACTGTCTTCAAACTTACCGCCTATCATTGATGTAGTAGATTTATAAATATCACCTGACTCTATATTTACATATGTGTGGGAACTTCTATCTAAAATTACAGGAGTAGTATTAAGATCAAGAAATACATCTTCAGACTCAACAGCTATCTTAAAAAGATTATCAATAATATTCTTTTGTATATCATTACCCTGATTCTTTGCATTATCTACAACACGTTGTGTTTCATTGGATAATGAATATTGTATTTTTTTTGACTTTTTAATCTTCATATCAAACTCAAGATTCTTTGTATTAAGCATCTTAGCTAATTCAGTCATTGACATCTTCTTGATGTTAGCTGTATTAACCTTTAGAGTTCTACCTGTATAACTAACAAGATAAGAAGAAACAAGATCAGCAAACCATTGTAGTAACTCAGCAATCTTATTTGTCCATGATCTAGTTGGTGTGCTTTCATATTCTTTATTAAAATGTCGTGATAGAGCTTGTGTAACTAGCTCAAGATCTCTTTCTACTTGATCTATAATTCTACCATTTCTATATGAATCTGCAATCTGTTGTTTTAATTGAGGAAAATTCTTTCCAGCTTCACTTAGAAGAGAGTCAAACAGTTGTCTATTCCCACTTCTTACTGAGTTGATAAATGGATGTAATACTTCTTCTATTGCTATATCAGATGTTACTCTTCCTTTTATAAGTATCACATTACCCCCAAAATAAAAACTTTTAACTTTATCAAAACGCACCTTCCTTCCTGGTAATTGTTTATGGAGATCTTCAGCCTCTTTAACTGTCATCCAATATGATTTTACATTTGGAAATAAAGTTGTTAGGTGTCTAACAAGTTCCCATATGTATGTTTTATTTTTATCACTTCTTTCAGCTATTAAGTCTGAATCAGTAAACATATCATTGTTTACACTAACCTTAAATGTCTTCTTACTTCTAATTGGACTTAACTTAATAGTATCAACACTAATATTATTATGTAATAAATACTTATTTAATCTATTTAGGTTATGTTCTAACACAACAGGGTCATGCTTGTATGTTATAGCGTTACCATGTACAACATAAATATCACCTTCATAAGTTGTTACAATGCCTAACCTATCAAGGTTTGCTAATAAAGCAGTTCCAAACTTACTCTTATCAAGAGAGTGGAGAACTTTAATATCATCTATAACATCAATAGCTTCTTGAGTAGAAGGTATTAGGTCTGACTTAGCAGACTTCTGAAATCTATCAATGATGCTATCAACAACTAAATTATTGTTGTAGACTTTCATTAAAGCCTTGTATTCCGTTGTGTTTTTGTTAAAGCAATTTGCCATAGTATATTAGTTTAGTAACAGCTTTTTAGTCTGTCTATAAATTGTTTTTCATTATCAAGATTATTCTGGTCTTCAAAGATAGTAAATAATTCATTAATAGAACTTATGTTTAAAGCATCCATTAATTTAAGTCTTTGAGTACTTGTAAGGGAATCCCAGTATTCATTAATCATAGGATAACGATCACTATCATCAGTCTGTTCAGTCTCCTTAGATTTGTTTAGTATTGCCTCTAAATCAACAAACCTTCTAGCATCTAAGTTATAGTCTTCTTCAGTAGTATCATTCATATCAAGAGTAGAATCTACATCTCCACCTATTGTTCTACCTGTAGTTTGATCATAGTCTTCTAATAAATCT
>Ga0115003_10004124_pt1 | contig 11285 bp, 1 predicted proteins | sample ArcticOcean_MG_C_7_FD_88736 | JGI IMG/M metagenome (GOLD analysis project Ga0115003, IMG submission 88736) | Marine microbial communities from western Arctic Ocean - ArcticOcean_MG_CB11_88 | ecosystem: Environmental > Aquatic > Marine > Oceanic | place: Arctic Ocean: Canada Basin | collected... | reverse complement strand
CTCACCGGGAGGTGGAAAAATATCCAAGTCTAATCATTCGATTCAATCCAACACAAATGTGGAGTCGTCTGATGATGATGAAGATGATGTAACCGAGGAAGAGGACGAGGATGAAGAATTCGCGTCCACGGCAGCAGAATCAGAAGAGGAAGAAAAGGAAGCCCGAGCAGAAGCCCGTCCAAGTGACGAGGAGTTGCTGAAGCTGCCGAAACATCCTCTGCATGTCACCAACGTTGGTGGCGAGCGAAAGAAGCAAGATGAAACGATCCGAACTCTAGCATCTCTTGTACTACTTGGCCTGCGTAAAATAGGTATAAAACGCAAAGTCCAAAAAGAAAAGAACAAGAAAGTGAAGACGGCGATCAGATCGATGCAGGGCACTGTTGACGCATGGAGCGATGGGCCCAAATTCTATGTGCTCACGAAGGCTATGAGAAAGGCGCGTGAGGATTGGAATAAGCTATCAGTACAGCAAATGAGGTGGAGCAATGAGATACACGAGAAGCGTGATCAAGAGCGAGTGCACATGCCTTGCAAGAATGTTCCTAAAGTGTCACGAGAAACCAATGAGAAGGGCAAATTGGTGGAAAAGGTGCACAACTATGTGGGCCACGTTGATGAACGACATGAGTACGCATTGATAAACTTCATGCGTGGCACAGAATTGCTGAAGCACTGCAAGCCGATGACGGCGAAGCAGAAAGAAGACACCATCATGTTCTTTCACATGAGTGGAAGTGACGAAATAATGACGGTGACTAAAGATGTGGCGCGTGGAGCATCAGAGATCTACAAGCAAGACTGGCCGGGCCGAACTATACCTGCGAAGGTTGGGGCAGCCAAGCGGTCTCTCGATTTGACTCGTGAAGAGGAGGGAGAGTATGCTTCCGATGAAGGCTCCCACGATGATGAACATGAAGAATCTGCGGGGGACATCTTCAGAAGGCTGGATGGTGCCGCGGAAGAGAAATCTCCTAGGTCATCTAGACGAATGTCAACGGAGGCGGAGTTGTTAGTGGACGGTCAAGCGAAAGCGGCCGCAGCTACACAAGAGGCTAGTGAGAAGATGATTCTACTACTGGCCAAACAGCAACAGGAGACTATGGCCTCCTTTGCGAAGTCGATGGATAGAAGTTCTAAGCCGGCAGCGCTCGATACGTGCCCGGTCCTAGACAAACATGGACATGAAGTATACTCACTGGAACAGTTCCAAGCGATTGCAGGCCGTTATAGGTATCAAGAGCTGGCGCAATATCTGCAGACGGCGCAGAAATTGTCTAAGGTGCAACATACAACCAAGGCGTCACAATTGATGGACTCGGAGATGAATGAACTCGACATGGACATCGAGAACAATACTTACGTGGGTCCAGGGTCCGGGAAGAACAAGTTGCCAGATGGCTCTGTCGATCCCGATGACCACATCAAGAACGAGGCTTATTACGAGGTCTTGGTCAAGCGCTTCTACAAAACCTGGAAGGGTTTGTTTGGTGAAGAAGTAATTCATCAGAAGGATCAAGATGCACGTGATCAATGTGATCGCAAAAGGTTGAAGACTCGAATGTATCATGGAGGAGGAATTCGTGAGTTTTGGTATGTGTGCATGGGAGTCAAGGCTTTCTACACAACTAAGAAAGAGGTCTTCACTCTGAAGGAACAATGGGGTCTATTTCTGTTGAGGATTAAGCCTCGACGTCTGCGCACTCTGCTGCAGGCGGACAAGGCCCTATACAAGGCTCTGAAGGAGGGAGAATATAATTTCGACGAGTTCACGAAGAAGGTGAAGAAGGACTACAATCTCGACACCGCTAAGCGGAATGACTCGGCGGCGAATGCTCCCTATGATGATGCTGGTGATCAGAAAGATTACATGACTGATGAGGACGGCAAGTTGAGCAAGTCTAAGACTACGACCAAACCAAAACCAAATCCTTATGCTAAGGGGCAGAAGGTGCCGTTACCTGACATGAAACATTTGAGTGGCTCGGCCGCGAAGATACAACAAACTACAGGTGGCGGAAGAAGTAGGAGTGCGAAGAAGAATACTGTGAGCCAAGCGTTCCAGGATTCAACGCAAGCTCTACTTCAGGCTATCACAGAGGAGAAAGCTAATGAGCAGTTGGACATGAGTCAAGACTGCAACAAAGCTTACTACAAGGCCAAAGATGGTGATTTGAAGGGGGCATGCCCTTTGGGACCTCACCGAGAGTTCATCGAATGGAGGAAATGTTCCTGCCTTCGGGGAACGACGTGGAAGGGCACTGGTGATCCTCCGTTATGGTGCATGGACCTAAGGCATGGTCTGGAAGTAGCGGGAGGACAATCAAGTGATCTGTATAAGTTGATGCATCGCACAGGGAAGAATGCTACGACTCTGCGAAAGCTATGGGACGTTAAGGCACATTTCCGTAATCACCTGATGACGGAGAAGGAGAATAAGCTCGTCTCGAAGATTCAGGCAGCGACTGCCAGCAAGGCAAGCACGTCGTCCAGTCTGAAGAAGTTGGCGGTGATCGAAAAGGTTGCCAATAAACTTTCGGGTGGCAGTAGCAGTTCATTTATTCAAGCGGTGACGGCGATGGGCAGGAATTTCGACGATGAGGACATGTTCGGACCTGTATTGAACGAGAGTGTGCAAGTGCCAGATGATCACGAAACAGATGAGACTGTGACAGAAGTTGCGGTAGAAACTGTGGAAATGGTCTCGACGGCGACGGAAGAGATTGAGTGTGCTGTATGCTACTCTTTGTCTGACAATCTAAGCAAACTCGACGATCATCTAGACAAGTACCAAGTGAAGTCTACCTTCAGTCACAACAAGAACTACAGTTGTGTAGATTGCGTGATGAAGTCTCTCCCAACACCTTTGAAGATGGGGAAGATATCTCCCGATGAAGTGGAGGACATCACGTACAGGGCGGGGCAAGAGTTCGCGATGCAGGGATTCATCTACGGAAGTGTGGGTGTGTTACCAGTGTTAGCTCTATCTCAATTGTCACGAGATGAGCGAGAATGGACCACGGCACGGGCACGTTACAAGTACAATTATCCTCAACCTGATTATTTGCACGAACCTCGCTCCATGGGCAAGGAGAAATTTCTGCAAGGCTTGGTGTCCAGGTCGAGAGCAGGTGGAGTGCAGTTGACGAGAGACATGATTTCGGCAACTCTGCTCGATCAGTTATACGACAGTAGTGTGCAGCATCGAGAACAAGATCCTCTTGCCAGTATATATCCTGCAGTGGTGAATGGACGCGATCAGAAAACGGGGTTTTACTTCCACGTGGTATTGCGTGATGAACCATACGAGTCTACTGACGAGGAGAGTATCTACGACTATGAAACCAGTGAACCAGAGTCAGACGCACCTGATAGCGATGGTATCAGCTGTCCCAAGTGTAATGCGGCGGCGGAGAGTACTCGACGCGACAAAGAGTGCGCGGCCAGGGGCATGGGAGGCAAACCTGATCATATGCACTGCCATGATTGCGACGGAATAGCGCGAAAAGATCATAATGGTAAATGCTCGTTCTGTACATTCGACACGGAAAGCGAAAGTGAGGGGGAAGGCAAGCAAGAAGAAGAAGATGATGCTCTCTGCTATACCTGTGCGGTGCGAAAGTGCTGCAAGCCCTTGGCTACTCCAGTGTTGGAAACCTCGAGTTATGCCGAACGCACGTGCTCGAAAGCTTGTGAGACCAATCTCCAAGTTCGGGATGGAGTCAAACTCGTGCATGATCGACGTAATCCGACTTGGCCAAAGTATCGCACGGTGTCGCGCGCGGAAGTTGAGCGGGCTCGTCAAGTGATACAAGGGATCGTTCGACGTGGTGTTATCTACGAAGATGATGGACCTCCACCTCTGGAATCTGACACGTCAGATGATGAGGAAGTGGACAGTGAGGGGCTTCCTCCGCAACTTGAATATAGTTCGGAGGATGACTACGACAGCGACGACACTCTGCCGGAGCTGGAACACTGTGACGACGAATCGGAGCGGGTCAATCCGGTTGAAAAATGGCTGAATGCACCTGTGCACAATCATGATGTAGTGATAGTGCACGAATGGGAGGAGGGTATGAACAATCGTGTTCTGATGGAAACATTGGAGTTATCGGATGACATGCACGACTGCTATAGGGGCAAGGAAATGCGTTGCGAATATAACGGGCTTTGTATGAGGCACGGAGTTGACCCCGACTATGATCCCTACCTGGTAGTACAGCCAGATTCTACCGTGCCGGTGTCGAGTGTCGATGCCAGCCGGTGCCTTTAGCCGGGCAAAACCTGGTGCACAAAAGCGTGTGCATCATGAAGGGAAAACGTTATCCGAGTGGAGTGAGTCCGGAGAAACAATAGATACACACTCACCGGCATTAGTGGAGGCGAATGGAACTACACGAGTGTCAGGCTCACTGTACCAACACTTGCGTGTGGTACGGTCGATCTATGAAGTATTTGAAGTCCGGCCGTGTGGCGAAGTGGCGCGAGAGATCGTGATCAAGAACGACCCTGGCGCGGAGATGACTTTGATTAGTCCAATACTTTACGACTGGGCAAGAGAAAAGGACATCATACATGATGAGATAGTGGCATCACCGACTAAGGTGTCATTTACTGCGGGAGCGGGTGCCGAGATTACAACTATGGCGCAGCTACCGGTCTTCTTACCAGAGTTCATGCTACCAGTGTGGATTCAAGTGGTGCGCATGCCGGGAATGGTGGATGGGATTAATCACATTCTACTAGGACTGGACAACTCTGACATGATGGGACAAGTGTTGCACCGTCGTGAAGGTCAAATGTACACAATGTACCACTCCATACCTGGGGCGCCGAGACCGATAAAGTCGGAGCATCAACCTAGGGAGACAATCGCGCGTCAGTTTACAGGATGCGAGTTTGGTTCGGTGGAGATACATGCAGAAGTTGCAGCGTGTGCGGGTAATCCATGGGGAATGGCACCAGCACTAATTCAAGACATCAAGGTCGAAGATATAGGTTCATTAGCGGAAGCGATTGACTATGAAGACACGAATGATGAAGTTGATGAAATTGATTCAGCTTTTCGTAAGATGATTGAGGATAAGCATGTGACAAGCAAATGGGCAGCAGTACAGGAGATCAAGCAAGACATTCATAAGTACTACAACCTCGACAAGTTAAGGATCAGTTACAAGCAAGAATATCATGCGATGGAAGCGATTGGTGATGCGCAGGTACAAGCACTACGAGCGCTCGTCGAGACGGGCGAGAAGGCAGTACAGTCTATGAGCAAGGCGAAGAAGTGGATAGAAATGTCCCCGGTTGCCTGGCAAGGAGATGAAATACCTATAGTGGATGCAGCTACAGTACCGGGAGGATTCGATGAAGATAAACCCGGTGGTGCGCTCAGCATCGCGTTCAAGGTTGACGAGAAAGCTGGAACAGTTGTTCCCATCGACATGAATGCGAAGGATACTGGCGATCATGCTGCAACAGGATGGCAGAAATGGACGAAAGAAGAAATAGTGGCGCAAATACTGTCAAAGGCTAAAGAAGATGGTGTGCCGCTAACGGAGGATATGCTACCTAAAGGTTTCATTGACGATCTATACGATAGCAGTCAGCCGTCGTCGGAAATATTACCTGCGATTAAAGGGCACTACTTCTACGTACGTTTAAAGAAGAATTGGACGCCGTGGGCAGCGAAGTACCGATCGGTGCCTCGCGCTTTGCTCGGAAGGCTGAAGAAGATTTTGGACAAAATGCAGTCAATGGGGCTCATTACACCTGGAGAGTCACAAACGACGTGTGCACTTTCGTTGGTATTGAAGAAAGGAGAAGATGGGGAAATGACTATTGACCGTGTAGCTGTCGATGCGCGTCCCCTGAATGCGCAGATCGAAAAGAGCACGGAACAAATTCCTGTGGCAGATATGTTATATCAGTTTGCCGAGGGTGCGTTCATATACACGGCTCTCGACCTAGTCAAAGCGTTCATGCAAGTTCCCTTGTGGGGGCCTCACAAGAGGCTTTGTGCTATAGCCACTCCGGCTGGCACGTACCTTCTTCAGAGAATGTTCTTCGGGATTGCAACTTCAAGCAGTTTTTGCCAAGCGATGGTACGAGAGACGGTGGGTCCGGACTTGTACGGCATGGCTTCAGTCGGTAACGACGCGAACGAAATTGGAGATGAAGGCGCGGTAGTCTTCGTCGACGATGTGCTATGCTACACGCGAAAAAGAACGGACGAAAGCGAAAAAACATGCATAATTCGACATTTCGAATTAGTCGCCAGAATTGTGAAAAGAATGAAAAGTCGAAATATGACAGTTTCTATCAACAAATCATTTTTCGGACGACGCGAAGTGAAGTATTTGGGTTACATTCTAGGCAGAGAAGGTATGTCGATTGACAAGCAGAAACAGCTAGCAATTACAGACGCACCATTTCCGAAGACGGCGGCAGAAATACATCGTCTGGTGGGCTCTGCGGTATGGCTGCAACGCGTACTACGCTGCAACTTGAGTCAACTGTTGAGCCCGTTGAGGAAGTACACCCAGATGAGACCACACGACAAGTCCTACGTGACTCCTTTCAATGCTAAAGACCCCGCGGTAATTCGTGCGGTGGCGGCGCTGAAGGATCGAGTGGCGAAGGCGGTGACATTGAAACCTGTAGATTGGTCGCGACCTATGCACATACATACAGATGCGGCACAGTCAAAGGGGATTGGGATGGTACTCAGTCAATGGTATGATGAGGATGATTTACCTCTTCAAGACAACACTGAGCAAGCTTTGAACGAACAGACTCCTCCTCCTGCACCAAGGGGAGAAGATGGAAATCCACGACAAGGAGCTTTCTACCCTCTCTACTTTGCCTCCAAGAGTATCAACCCTGACATACATGGCAGGTGGGATGCACGGGAGATTGAGTGCTATGCGTTAACACTGGCTTTGAAGAAATTCGAAAGCTATTGCATGGGCTCTAAGGTTATTCTACATTCGGACAGCAAAAGTTTGGAGTACATGGAGCGCTATGCGAATCAATTTGGTAAGATAGGTCGGTGGTTGAATTATTTCTCACTATACGACACTACCTTCCATTGGACTCGTGGGCTGTCAATGGGCCTCCCAGACTACATGTCTAGAGCACCCATAGAAGACAAGAACATGAGTGAGGACGGTGAAGACGACAATCATAAATTGAACCCTGAGTACCTTGAAAACTTGGTGTTCCCGAAATCTACGATTGTCTCAGTCGGTTCTAAATCGACGGCGAAGAAGGCGACAAACAATTCTCGTCAACGGACATCATCGCAAGACGCATCACTTCAGAAAAAGACAAAAATCAAAAATGTAAAATTTCAAGATGAAAACAATGGTCCCGCCACACTGGCACAGTCCGTAGAAGCCGAAGAGCTGCTCGACGTGGATGCTAACGTGCAGACTATTGGAGCGACTTGCTCTACTCGACCTACCTGGTTAACGGAGGGCGGTGAAGAGGAAGTCGTAATCGTGAGCACGGTGGAGGCACAACAACGGTTTGAGGCGACGCAGCAGTCCGCAAGCCTGTGTGATTTCACGAAACAAATTTCAGTGGAGAGTGTGAAGCCCAATTTAAAGGTGGATCAAGAACTCACCATGTTCTCTGTCTGCTCGGGCATCGGCTCGGGGCAGATGGCGATAGAGCGCGCGGGACTTCCGATCAAGACAATTGGAGTTTGCGAGACAGACCCCGACTGTGCTGAGCTCTTCAAAGAGGCATTTCCAGACATACCTGTGTATGGAGATATGAGATTTGTGATCGCGGCAATTGAGAATAAAGACTTGGTATTAAATCCTACCATTCTTGAGCTCACCGTACCATGTCAGGCGAGATCGGTATGCCGCACTTTGGCAGACTGGTCGGACACTGTACACCCGAGTGCACGTCTATGGGACCTGCAGATCAAGATGGTGAAGTTATGTAAACCGAAAGTGGTGATTATCGAAAATGTACCTCCGTATCGCAACGAGAAGAGGAACATTGATACCATCGCGCAGTTCGAGTCTCTTGAGAAAGGGATGAGAGAGTTGGGTTATCATTGTGAGTCAGGCATACTACGTGCCTCGATGTTTGGTGATGCAACACAACGAAGACGGTACATTGCAGTGCTGACTGTGGAAGGCTTACCGCCGGTGAAGCTGCCCACAGGGAACAAGAATCTCTTCAAAGGATTTTGGAAGTTGCTCGAAGAGCGACGGAATGTTGGAATGAAATATCGATGCATGCTGCAAGATGGAGACTCGGAATTTGAACGCTTGCGCACACGAGCGGATGATTCCGACCGTCACATGAGCATGCAGGTTGCGAGACTAAAGCCCCTTAACGACAAGGAACGGAAGGTGGCGAATGAGCAAGACACAAATAACCCGAAAGGATTCCGTGTCTACTCACCGAGTTATGCGCACTGTGTCATCACTTCATATGGAAATCCGACCAAATGTGGACCTGGTAGACAAACACAGTTTATTATGGACCACGTAGGTATTAGAACACTTACAATTGCTGAAGCCTGTCGAATTCACTCGTTCATTAAGCGGGTCGAGGAATTGCTGACGACGAGGCGAGAACAAGTCGCGATGGCGATGATTGGTAACTCCATCCCCGTAAGAATGTACGCAAGTGTGTTCGAGCAAGTGGTGAAGGTGTTGTCGACAAAAGAGCACCAAGCATATCTGTGGTCTACCCCAACGATGAGGAAGAACGCAGCACGCGAAGCGAAGGCTCAACCAGTGTCACCTGCAGACGAAGAAGATGTCAGCAGTGATGAAGAAAACATGACTAATCCACTCACCGCAGACGAACTGGAAGAAATGCGACATTTCTATCCCGATGACGAAGCGTTGGCGAGTGCCCAAAAGGATGACCCCGAGTGGAATTCCAAGCGGGAACAGTTGCAGATATTGCTCGACGAGCCGAAGCATCTGTTGAACGAGACGTACATGAAGAAGTTAGGTATAGGTGACGCGAGATTGAAATCACTCTCCCATTTACAAATGGTGGGTGATGTTCTGTGTCATGTACCTCTACCTAGGCAGTTCTATCAAGCGGATGGAACAGCTAAATTAGCAATCGAGTCTACGGCACCTTTGAAGATTGTGCCGGCTAAGTTGCGAGATATGATTGCGTACCTGCATCATTATTCTGCGCTAGCGGTGCATGCATCAGCGGCGCAGATGTGGGACGACATTCGCGACGCGGGCTACTGGTTTCCTGGAGGCCCCAAGCTGTGTCAGAAGGTGTGCAAGTCATGTCACAAGTGTTTCAATGCACATCAAGTTAGATCAGCTCTACATGGAATACACACGTCGAGACGATTTCGTGCGTCGAATGAATGTGTGTCGTGGGATTGTTCTTTCTATGGTAAAGGTGGACCAACTGATCGAGGTAACAACTACTGTCTAGTGATTCTCGATGAATTCGACATGTGGATTGACCTAATACCTCTCAAGACGAATAAGGCCGTCGACATGGCCGACGCGTTAGTTCTTTACATTCTGCGGTATGGCATGCCTATGCTGTTGTGGAGTGGCAAAGACACCGAGATTGCGAACAAAGTATGTGAGCTAGTGTGTGAGAAATTACGCATCAAGCAAATGTTCTCTAGCAGTCGAAATTCGAATGGACTAGCCCGAAGTGAACGACAACATCGAGTCGTGAACGAAACTCTAAAACTCTTGGTTGATCATGACACTAAGAATTGGGATGAGAAGCTACCGTTCGTTGAACACAGTATGCGCAACAAGTCGAAGGATGGAGGATTCAGCCCCTATCAACTACGGCACGGCAAGCGTATGCGCGTGTACAACCAGATTACCTTCAAGGGCGATATTTCTGAAGATGAAAAACGCTTCCCTGTCGCCAGAGAGTACATGCGGAAACTGCGTTACAGTCTACACGACATGTGGAATCAGTATGAAATGTGGTCAGTCGAAGCACAATGCAAAGTGTGGGCTGAAGTGAACAAAAATCGGAAGGACGAGACGTACCAAATTGGAGACTTTGTCATGGTGCATCAACCGCTACGGGTGAAAGGAGCTGCAAGTAGGCTTCTAGCCAACTGGATCGGTCCATTCTGCGTGGAAGAAAAAATGTCACACAAAACGTACAAAGTGATTAACATCGACACGGGAAGAATCGTTGTTCAGACAGTGTCTAACCTTCACAAGGCACCTTCGCCACTATACGCCACTGAATATTCTGAGAGGCTTACGCACGTGCGCAAGCAAATCCCTCCCGATCTTGATGACATTGTTGAAGACGACATGCTTTTGGTCAACACCGAAAGAGTCGGGGTAGTGCCGGCAAAGGTATTACAAATCCTTGATGATGGGACGCTACTGATTGACTGGTATAATGGTCCGTCGGGCAAATTTCGCGCGAACTCCGCGATTTATCCTGTTTTCTACGATCGCGAGGCCGCGAAAAAGGAGATTTACACGTACACTCCGACCGAACAGCAAAGCAATGATGCATGCTGGACGATTATCAAGGCGAAACAGATCGTTGGACCGAGTTTCAGCCTAGTGAAGAAGTCGGGTAAACAGTACTTGCCCGACTCTGCGAAACAACAACTTGCAAGCTTCCAGAAGGGTATGAAGAAAAAATCGAAGAAGTAAAAAAGCCACGGATTCTCGTTGACCGCGAGACAAGGGAGCAGTGCCGATAAAGCGCAAGCTTGACCGACACAGGGAAGTTTTTTAAACAACCCGGGTCTTCGTTGTAGACGAGGGATAAGCTGAGTCAGCTGGACACGAGGAGAACGGCACGCATTACTATAGCGCAAGCTGTAGCAATGTCGAGATTGAGAATTTTAAAGTGAAAAACGAGATCGAAAGCACGAAGAGATATACCGAGTTTCCGAGGTAGATCGTTGGGTATTTCTGACTTCTTCAGGTATAGAGGGACGCCTCCAATCTAGAGTTGGGGCTGTCATATCTCAAGTAGGGACATGGTCGTGGGTTCAATCCCCATGATAGATGTGCCGAAAGGAAGTCAGATCGACCCAGTCTTTTTGCCGGATGGGGCAATGGAATGGGGCGCGGCAGGAGGGCCACTGGGGCACTCCGGTTGCATGTGCGGAAGGGCATGGCATTGACAGCGGGCAGCGAGTGCGTCGCAAGACGCATGACGCAGTCCAGCAAGTCAGAGCTGATTGCGTTTCTCACTAAGTAAGTCAAGAGAATTTATAGAGAGTGCTAACGAGCAGTTAATTGTTCGTGTTAAGCCACGGGTAGAAGACGCTTCCGTCATAG
>Ga0115003_10004120_pt1 | contig 11287 bp, 9 predicted proteins | sample ArcticOcean_MG_C_7_FD_88736 | JGI IMG/M metagenome (GOLD analysis project Ga0115003, IMG submission 88736) | Marine microbial communities from western Arctic Ocean - ArcticOcean_MG_CB11_88 | ecosystem: Environmental > Aquatic > Marine > Oceanic | place: Arctic Ocean: Canada Basin | collected... | reverse complement strand
TCTCGAAACCGTTTACATAACCAGAAACACATTTGTCTTGCCGCGTTGTATTATGAAGCGATACAGCCGTTTCAAGATCTCCAAATAACATCGCAAAGTCCTTCGGTGATGTCCTGCCTATGACTAATTTCCTGCTCAGCTTCTCAAGGTCCTTCACACCCACCAACTTTTCACGAAAACCAGTCCACAGTTCGCCCGATAGAAGGTGCTCTGTGACAGAATATGAATCATTAAGTTCTGTGGTATTGGTGCTCGGATTATTGATGTTGTAGTTGAAGCGCCTTTTTCCCATAGTGGTCATGCAACAGTTAAGCATAGCCCCAACTGACCTTAGTTTCCCTGTGTGTCTCGAGTCGTCTATTATGTTAAGCTGCTTGAGAGAATGGTTTGCCAAAACCAGCCTGTCTGTATAATTCTCGAATACTGGGATTGACAGTTTCAGAACTAGGTTTGGATTATGCTGGTAGACGTAATCTAAGAGGAAAGTGAATGATTGTATTGAGATGAAGTGTTCTGAAAAGGATTGGAGCAGAATATCATCTTCCACCTGAGGGTAGAACCTGCGTAAAGTCTCGCGTTGATATATCTGTTTCTCCGCATTCCGAGCGAATCCACTTACCTTGGTGGGTCCCTCAGTTGTAATCTTGTGGAGCTTTGGGCAGTCTATGCCGGCAAACTCGACAATGTCATCCACAAGTGATTCATCGATGTTAGAGACGATAATGCATTCACGAGGATTATATATTGTTACATATCTCTCCAGCTCGTCATATGTACAAGGATTGTGGTAGTAGTCGGAAGAAAACTGGAAGACAGATGTTCTCCCTGTAAGAATGTCGATGTTCGCCAGCCCCACTGTCATCTTGCTTGACATAATCTTATTTGCTTTGGACCTGTGCAGCCATATGCACATTATGTTATTCGACAACTGAGTATTGTCTAGAGAGAAGAATGTTCCTGGAGAAACAATCTCTGCCAGACTACGTGTGGTGTTCTTCGCCTGGACATCCTGCGTGTATATCGCGAGTGTGTAGCCCGCCTCCTGCAACTTCCCGACGTACTTGTCCAGCTGCGGGAGACCGAATCCTGCCATGACCACTGGTAGACCTTCTACACAGTTACGTGCATTACGACTTATTACCATGTCATTGATTCTGGCAAAATCATCTATATTACTTCCTTGCTTTTGTCCATTTTTTCCGACGAGGGCATACACTTCGAAGAAGGTGCCAACCTGCATGAGAACAAGCGTTTTTTCTCCGTATTCCTGTTTCCATTTTTTTGTGTAAGAGAGATAATCTTCAACGATAGGCATCCTTTATATATTAGCATAATAGCATATAAAAGCTTTAAATCTTTTGAGACTTATTATCATGTAGGTAGTTGTGGATGAGCGTGCCCTCACCCTTATTGGATACATCTCCCGCAAGTATGGACTGCTCGTACATCTGTCGGAGCACGTCGTTTGGAGCACCGCTGCCAGTTTTAAGCAAGTTTTTCTCTCTTAGGAAGTTCTTTACATCTATCATGCTTTTACGCTTGAGGAGTCCCTGTTCATGCTTTACCAGCTTACGAGTGTTGTGATTTTTGATTAGTACCGAAACTTTTTTTTCGCTTTTCCCGAGTCTGTATTTTACAGTGCGCGTTCGTCTCCTTATGTATGACTTTGGTCTTGCTCGTGGGTTGCTCACTCTGTACTCGGATTTGATTTTCTCCAGTTCCTTGCTACGCTCTGTTCTTTCGGGCACTGGATGTGTCTTATCGTTTATCTTAATTAGAGGCTTACTCTGCGCCACCTGATGCGTTATCTTTTGCGTCTGGCGTCTCCACTCTCTGAAGGTTGGCTTTGACCCGTTTTTCAACGAACTATATGGCGGAGGTTCCTTTAGAGCTATAGGTGCAATAGGTTGTGATACGGGCGCATACACAGGTGCAGACACAGGTGCAGACACAGGTGCAGATACAGGTGCAGATACAGACACAGACACAGGTGCAGACACAGACACAGGTGCAGACACAGACACAGACACAGGAACGGGTGGCGCACAGTAATCTTGTGGTGTCCTCAAAGCGCTTGGCAACTCAGTGGACACTTGTATCTCAGGACCCCTTTCCTTCTTGAGTGTTCTTCGTTTTTCCCTTTTCCTGTTCTTCTTTTCGTTCCGTTTGCTATTTAGTCCTTGTAGAAATCCCAGAGACCTGTTGAACTCGTCGTCGAACTCTTCTACATCCACATTACCTTCCTGGGACTCACGCGCCTTCTCGACTTTGTTCTGGTAATCCTTTATCTTCGTCAGAAGTTCTTTGCGCATAACATTCGGACTCGCGTATGTTTTTGGTTTCACCTTTCTCTCCCTCTTGTTATTTGCACTATCCTTAACTTTCTTGGTTCTCGATAAAGAGAGAAATGCTGGGTTTATTTTTATTGTCTTTTGCGACATATCTATATTATACAAAAATAAATATGCAACGATTCAAACATACATACTTGGGAGGCGGCTGTCTTCTTTTCGCGACTTCACTTCATCGTTGTTCAAGTAAAGCTTAAACCCGTTATTTATGTCATCAATCGTGATTGATGTCTTTTTATCGTCGGGTTTGCAAAACACTCTGCGGCTGTGAGATATCTTGGTTTTTGCAAATAAGGTCTCCATGTCGCGTCCATAGTATTTGAAATAGCATTCATTATCCTTGAACCATCCTTCAGTTACTATGGAAGCATCTATGCGCCAGCCTGCGTCAATGACCTTTTTAATGAAGATCTCCCGAAGCTCGGCGGCCGAATAATCGTCTGTCTTAAATCTCCACGTAAAACGGGATTCTAACCCTTGGTTGTAGTTGAAAAAGCATTCTTTCAGCTCTTTTTCGTATCCAGCTATTATTACCATAATGTTGTCCTTGTGGTCGCTGAGGGCTTCACACAATGTGTCTATGCATTCTTTAGCAAACGAGTCGCGTTTATCGGCATTTCCAAGAGCATATGCTTCGTCAATAAATAGAACTCCTCCAAGCCCACTTCGCACGACGTCACGTGTTTTCATTGCTGTTTGTCCCAAGTATCCTGCGACAAGATCCGTGCGGGTCACTTTTTTGAACGTCCCTTTCTTCAGGACGTCCAGTTTGCTAAATATCTTACCTATAATCTTAGCAATTTCTGTTTTGCCCGTTCCTGGAGGACCATATATTACCGTGTGCATGAAGTCGCCATTGCACTTCCCCATAGTGTGAAAGTTCTGCATATAGTAGATAATCTGGTCAACAACGTTGTTTTTGAGTGATGACATCCCGATCATGGAATCCAATTCCTGTAAAGGTGATTTGATTTTATGAATCACTTCCATATTGATATTGTAGTCGATGTTGTCGGCTAATGGATGGTCATCAATAAGTTTTAAAAGATCTTTCAAGCCATTAATCTCGACGTCAATGTTTACTTTCTCTCTAACCATGTCTGGCTTCTTAGCCTGTGGAGCCTCATAGTTATGGGTGGCGTCTACATACAATCGTTTTCGTCGACCTTTGCATCGTTCAGGTTCTGAGTTGACTTCCCAGCCTGAAAAGTTCTTGTCGTTGTTGGTAGTTCGTGAATACTCATCATCCAGAAATGACAAGAGCGCTCTAAAATCGCTTAAGGTGGGCTCGGTCGACGCGTCCTTCGTCTTTCTTGGAGCACGACTGATTGTCTTAGAATCAAGGTGATCGACCAGACTCTGCTGCTTCCGTGAACGCGGTGTCAGAGAATTGCTCATGTTACTTGACATATCGCACTTTACGTTTATACTATTTTCATTGGCCATTCTTCGGTCACAAGTGACCCCTATGCTACATGTAGAACAATCATTATCCGACGATTTTTTCCTACTACACGCATCCAGAAGAAGAAAATTAATGTTTTCAGATAGATCTATAATGTTGAGTGATGAATCATTGTGATATGGGAAATAATGAAGGTCGGGAGCATTGCTTGTGTCTATAATTCCCCATTTACCATTACGATTACCACCATTATTCATATACTATGTATATACAAAACATTTAAAGATAAATTGAAATGCAAACTAACCCAATGATGGATATAAAATCCAGCATGAATGACCCAGAACGAAACGATGAAATCAATTTAAACGAGTATTTGGAAGAGCCATGGGATATTATAGGTTCCTACTTCGACGGGAAGCACCTCAAACAACTTGTTCGCCACCAGGTGGAATCCTATAATGACTTCGTCACATATCAGATACAGAAGACAATAAGTATGTTCAACCCTGTCAATATTCATTCCGATCAAGACTTCGTCAAAGAGTGCGGCAAGTATAGGTTGGAGCTGTTCATCACATTTGAGAACTTCAGTATTTATCGACCTCAGATACACGAAAACAACGGAGCCACGAAGTTGATGTTTCCGCACGAGGCGCGACTTCGTAACTTCACGTATGCGTCGAATATGACTCTTGACATGAACATCAAATATATTGTGAGAACTGGTGCGGCGTTGGAGTCTGAGCGGACGTTCTACAAGACGCTTCCCAAGATCAACATCGGAAAACTTCCCATTATGCTCAAGTCGTGCATATGTGTTCTGGAGCAGTATAAGCATATACCTCACGGGGTAAGTGGAGAGTGTCGTATGGATTCAGGAGGATACTTCATCATCAACGGGTCTGAGAAGACGTGTCTCGGGCAAGAGCGCGCTGCTGAGAACCTGGTTCAATGCTTCAACATTTCTAAGAATAATAGCAAATGGGGTTGGATGGCCGAGATAAAGTCCGTTCCAGACTTCAAATGCATATCTCCGAAGCAGATTTCTTTGATGATCTCATCCAAAAACAATGGATTCGGGAAGGGCATGTCTTTGCAAATACCACGGATAAAGGTACCGATTCCACTATTCATAGTGTTTCGTGCAGTTGGAATAATCACAGACAAGGACATCTGTCAGCGAATTGTATTTGACGAGGACCATAAAGACAACAAGAACATGTTATTTGCTCTCAGAGGTTCGATTGTCGAAGCGAATGCCTGCCTCACCCAAGAAGACGCGCTCAAGTATATCACGAACAACGTCATGTACACCCCGTTCAATGAGGATAAAGAGACAGGAGCACGCAAAAAAAGGGAGTTTGCTGTGGAAGTTCTGAATAACGATTTGTTCCCTCATTGCAAGACAATGGACCAGAAGATATACTTCCTGGGATACATGACGAATCGCCTTCTGCGATGCAGTTTCGGGTATGAGGAAACGGACGATCGTGACTCCTACATGAACAAAAGGATCGACCTTACTGGGACCCTTCTGAACAACCTGTTCAGAAACTACTTCAACAAGCTCGTCAAGGACATGCAGAAGCAGATTACAAGGGAGATCAATAACGGGTCGTGGCGGTCGACTGAGGACTACTATGGAATTGTGAACATGACAAATATATACAAGATTGTGAAGTCGACTACAATCGAAAATGGTCTTAAGCGGGCTCTCGCTACTGGTGATTTCGGCATCAAACATACGAACAGCAATAAGGTGGGCGTGGCACAGGTGCTTAATCGACTCACATACATCTCGAGCTTGAGCCATTTACGGCGCATCAATACACCAATTGATAAAAGCGGGAAGCTCATCCCTCCTCGAAAGTTGCATGCGACTTCATGGGGTTTCCTGTGCCCAGCTGAGACGCCAGAGGGAGGGTCTGTTGGGGTCGTGAAGAACCTGAGTTACATGACTCATGTGACAATTCCTTGCAACAGCACAGCCTTATATGAGTTCGTCGCCCCACATCTGCGCGAACTGACAACGTTGACGCCTTCCGAGGTATTCACTGGTGTTAAGGTGTTCGTGAACGGTGCGTGGCTGGGTATTGCGAAAGATGCGCTCCATCTATACGGATCTCTTAAGAGCAAGAAGTATAAAGGAATCATCAACGTCTATACGTCTATAACATTCAACACCAAATGCAAGGAGATTCGGGTATGCAATGACGCCGGCGCCTCACGAGACCGGTCCTCCGTGTGAAAGATCATAGTCTCCTGCTAACAAAGTCTTATATCCGCAGGCTGGCGGAGAAGGAAATATCCTGGGATGACCTTCTGACCGAATGCCAAACTGATAATGCCGTTATAGAATACATCGACGCGTCAGAACAAAACCTGAGCATGATTGCCATGGAGCCTTCTGAGCTTGCGGACGAAAGCAATTCCATTCACAAATACACTCATTGCGAGATTCACCCGAGCACGATATTTGGAATCCTCGCGTCGTGCATACCTTTCCCTGAGCACAACCAGTCACCCCGGAACACCTATCAATGTGCTATGGGAAAACAGGCTATGGGCATGTATGTCACGAACTACGACAACCGGATGGACAAAACAGCGTATGTTCTCACGTATCCAGCGCGCCCGCTTGTCGATACGCGTGTCATGAACATGATTGAACTGAACCAAATTCCATCAGGGACCCAAGTTGTTGTGGCCATCATGACGCACTCCGGCTACAACCAGGAGGACAGCATATTGTTCAATAAGGGATCAATCGACCGAGGGTTGTTCCAAGCTACCATTTACCATACAGAGAAAGACGAAGACAAGAAAATTCACGGCGACGAGGAGATTAGGTGCCGTCCTGACCCCTCCAAGACGAAGGGTATGAAATTCGGCAACTACGACAAGGTGAACAGTAAAGGTGTTATTCCAGAGAACACTCTTTTAGAAAATCGCGACATCATCATTTCCAAGGTTCTGCCCATCAAGGAGGCAAGAAACGACCATACCAAGACGACGAAGTATGAGGACCAGAGCCGTATATATCGGACCAAAGAAGAAGCATACATCGATAAAAACTATATGGAACGTAACGGCGACGGTTACAACTTCTGCAAGGTTCGCATTCGCACAGTTCGGAAGCCTGTGATCGGAGACAAATTCAGCAGCCGACATGGACAAAAAGGAACAATCGGAAACATCATTCCAGAATGTGACATGCCGTTTACATCGAATGGATTGCGACCAGACATCATAATCAATCCTCATGCCATTCCATCGAGAATGACGATCGCGCAACTTAAGGAAACGCTCCTGGGAAAGGTTCTAATCGAGCTCGGTCTGTTCGGTGATGGAACAAGCTTTGGGAAGTTCGATATCAAAGATATATGCACGGAACTGCAAAATGTAGGATATCAATCTCAGGGAGAGGAGATTATGTATAATGGACTAACTGGCGAGCAGATCGAAACATCAATATTTATCGGACCTGTGTTTTATCAAAGGCTGAAGCACATGGTTGCAGACAAACAACATAGCAGGAGCATCGGTCCTATGGTGAACCTTACACGTCAGCCAGCGGAGGGGAGGTCACGGGATGGAGGTCTGCGATATGGTGAGATGGAGCGTGATTGTATGTGCTCGCATGGGGCATCCAGGTTTAACAAAGGAAGAATATACGATGCATCAGATGCATTCCGTGTTCATGTTTGTAAAAGGTGCGGACTTATTGCGGCATACAATGACGAAGTGCACATCCACCATTGCAAAACGTGTGACAACAGGATTGACTTCGACTATGTGGAGCTCCCATACGCATGTAAGCTCATGTTCCAAGAGCTGATCACGATGAACATTGCACCACGAATCATGACATAAGTATATTTAGCGACTATTGCGGAGTGAACGTTAACTGCTACAACAATTTTTTTAACTTATTATAGGACGAACCTCATAGTGTCGACATCGCCGGACATAAATTTTTTATATTATTATAGTTATATAATGTCAGGTTTTGCAATTGATGTTTTTCCCAGTAGATTAGGCAAAGGAATCCCCGGGGGACAGCCCCTTGGTGGCTTGCTCGGCGGAGGCGGCGGCACCGATGGTGGTTCTGGAATGCAGGGCGGACAACCACGAGGAATGGACCGTATCCGTCTTCGCAGAGCTTTTGGCAACAACACTGTATCCGGTGTTAATAGCTCGCGTCAGACTATCTCTAACCGCATAATAACCCCATTCCGAATGGCTTTCAATGCGGGCGACCTGAACGGGACCATTAATTCGACGCCTATGGCTTCTCTCCCTGGCGCCAACCAGGTCAACGGACGCGTCACCTCGCGACTGAACACCTGGTCTGGAGGACTCCATAACAACGGTTCCTCAGCGTACTCTGGTAATCCTAAGTGGGTATACGATGGCTCGGACTATACTCGGTTCAAGAAATTGCAAGCGAAGAACCGTAATTACAACGATAGCAGCTTCGGTGGTGCTAACAATGGCTCTTATGTGGCCTGGAATCGAGTGAAGCATTAGAGGTATATAAGTTCAAATAATATATTCAACTTATATATACAAAATGTCTATGGTTTATACAAATGCAACAGGGCAATACATCGCCATGACTACGGGACCAGCAGGATTCCCTCAGCAGTCCGCAAGAAATAATGGACAGACAACCGCTCGGATGGGCATGCCTTCGAAACCGAACACCATGTCACAGGGAAGTGTCCTTTCGAACGCTCGTCAGGCGTACATCAAAGATGCTGGAGGTGGTAAAAATTGGTACGGGTCCTCCGCAGTTACACAACTTAAGCGGATTAACGCCATAGGGCAAAGCTCAACCAAGCAAGGATTACCAGCCGATGCGCCTCTCAACTTTAGTAGTCAATCGAAGGCCAATTGGAGCAATACTACCAGAAACAGCCGTCTGCAACGATGCCGTAGCGGAGGCTGTGTTGCTCCGAAGAAAAAGGGAGCTATAGCAAATACATTCAAGAGCGGAGGAACGTCAGCCGCTACAGGAACTGGAAACAGAACAATTGCTAACGGTCCATCAAGGACATACTAAATCGATGTGCCATAAACAGAGACCATTTCGTAGATGTTATTATTTTAATATTTATTCATTATATAATGAACAAATTTCTTGTTGAATTTCTAGGGACTCTCTTCTTCCTTTACGTGATCATTGCCACTGGCAACGCTTTAGCTATTGGAGCCGCCCTCGCCATCGCCATTATGCTCGGTGGAAAGATTTCGGGTGGAAACTACAACCCAGCCGTGACCATTATGATGATCGCTGCAGGAAAACAGCCAATGTCTGATGCTGTCCCCTACATCTTGGCACAGGTTGCTGGAGGACTTGCTGCTCTCGAGCTGTACAAGCGCGTTAAGTTGTAAATCGCTTGTGGTATAATATATTTTATAGCTTAATATATTATAGATGCCAGGAACTCGTAAGGTTGGGGGAAAGAGAAACGCAACGAAGAAGGGCGGACAATGGTATATGCCCTGGTCGCAGAAGGAAAAAGAACCTGTGTACACACACGAAGTAGACTACTTCCCTGGAACAAAAATCATAAAGAGAGAACGCTACAAGAAGGATGGCAAACTCCATCGTGACGGTAAACCTGCACTTATCGAGCGTTTCAACGACCTCAACAACGACCACAAGTGGGTCATGTGGTATAAAGATGGGAAAAGACACCGAACAGGAGGACCAGCACAGACGCACTACGCTGCACGGACTGGGGCGATTATACACGAGGATTACTGGATAGACGGTAAAAAGATGGACACCGCTGCAAAAGAAAAACGAGGCGGCAAAACACGTCGAAAGCATCGCCACAGGAAAGGGACGAGAAAACGGATAAAGAAACGTAGCAGCAGGCGGCATTAGTTTTTTAGCCTCATAGTGTATGTCCGACCTATTAGTTACAGGTATAAGCACCCTTACATTAAGCCTCTGTGTAGGAGGAATATTTATCCCCAGATACAGAGAACAGAGGATACAACAAGAACGAGAATTAGAATTAGCCATCTACCTGGATGACATCCAGACTATAGCTTGACCCACGATTTAGAGATAACCTGTATGCTTATTATTTTCTATAATAATTATATAATGGCAAGAACACGTAAGGCAGGAAGGCGAATTAAAAGAGGCGGAATGCCGGAATGGTACGCAGACGCGACGAAAAAATTACACTCGGGACTGGAACAAGCCACGAGCGTAGCAAAAGATCATGCGGAGAAAACGCATAAAGCGGCGAAGAAAGCACATGCGGACGCCAGCGTCCAGGCAGCCGCAGCAGCGAAGGAGGCACACGCAGCCGCAGCCGTGCACGCTGACAAGCTTAAAAAACATGCGGCAGTCGCGACCAAAGAAGCGCATGCTGCAACAGGAAAGCACTTGGCGGCTGCCAAGGCTGCTGCGGTGCCTCATTTGGGAAGGGCGAAGGTGGCAGCATCAGGGCTTGGAACGAACGCGAGGGGGCACATGGCAGCTGCAAAGGTAGCCGCCGCTCCTCATTTGGCGAAAGCGAAGGTTACAGCATCAGGAATCGGACCGCAGGCGAAAGCGCACCTGGCCGCAGCGCACGCAGCGGCTAAACTGTCGCCCACCACTCTCCGTTCACCAATGAAGGGAGGTCTTCGTCGTCGCAAGACCACTCTCAAATACAAGCATCCCAAGAAGGGCATGAAGTCACGCACACGCAAAGGGCGCAAGGACTTCACGACAAAGAAGACAAGCAAAGTCTTCAACCGCCGCAAGCATTACCAGCGGAAGTCTGCCAAAGGTGTAAAGCGCCGACCATTCCGCAAATGCAAATGCATATGCTAGGAAGTGTATCTCGAGATAGTTAGATAACGATATTATAATGGTTACCTAATGTATATGGACACCAAAACACTTCTCGTCACCGCACTGATTGGCATCGCAGCTGGAGTCATTGCATCCGCATTTGGTGCAGATCAGGCAGACACCATACTTCCAGGATTGATACTTACAGGAATAACACCAGATTTCAAGATGGCACTCGGCACGACATTGCTGGCGATTATGCCTCCCACGAATGCCGGTGCGGTTTATAAGTTCTACAAGAATGGCAACGTCAAGGTGACACTCGCAGTTATATTGATGATCGCTGCGACTATTGCAAGTTATTTCGGAGCAGGCTTAGCAGAAGCACTAACAAATAAACAACAGAAAATCGGACTTGGAATCTATCTTATCGGAACCGCCATGTTCCAGTTCTACTCTGCGTACCAAGACAACGGAGACAAAACAAAATAGCACCAGCGGAGATCCGTCAAGAGCGTAAAACGCCGACCCTACCAAAAACGGCGTTAAATTTAGCAATACCCAATTATATAATTTTTTTCTACAACTATTATATAATGTCAAACGTTCGTAAAGTAGGAGGCTCACGCCGCAAAATTGGAGGATCTCGCCGAAAGTCCGGTGCCGGCACCACGAAGCACCACAAGCGCAAGACAGCCCGACGGGCGTACATGAAAGCAGGCACCC
>Ga0115003_10004111_pt1 | contig 11309 bp, 14 predicted proteins | sample ArcticOcean_MG_C_7_FD_88736 | JGI IMG/M metagenome (GOLD analysis project Ga0115003, IMG submission 88736) | Marine microbial communities from western Arctic Ocean - ArcticOcean_MG_CB11_88 | ecosystem: Environmental > Aquatic > Marine > Oceanic | place: Arctic Ocean: Canada Basin | collected... | reverse complement strand
GTCGACGTGAGTACCGAAGCGCCGCGGGTGCTTCGTGACGGGGCCATCGACGTGGAGTCGGTCACAGTCGTACTCGATCGATTTCGCAATGCGACCCAAAGACGGTGACGCGAGACGTCGTAGCGTGGTAAACCCACACCCACGCAAGCATCGGGCGCGGCTCAATGGAGTTCTCTGGGGCGCCTGTAAGCTGTGCGGGATCGATCGACGAAGTCGAGTTTTGCATTGAAAACCGAACGTCGATGCGCGTTTGAAGTTCGAGTCGTCGAGATCTAGCGCCCGCGGATTAACCGATTGCCAAGCCCGATGACCCGACGATGATCGCCCCGACAACAACCACGGAGAATGACTGCGGATGACCGTTGCCCGACCCTTTTGCGCGGTGCGCTACGACACCTCGAAAGTGGAACTCACCAATGTGATCGTTCCGCCCTACGATGTCATCGCCGCCGATGAACGCGAGACGTACTTCACCCGCGACCCCCATAACGCGATTCGCTTCGAACTCACTCGCAACGCCGCAGACGAAGCGAGCGCGGACTACAGCGAGGTTGGCGAAGCCCTCGCGTCCTGGCGCGCATCCGGGGTTTTGTTGCGCGACGACGAACCGCGCTACTACGTGATGCGGCAGCGCTTCACCGCGCCTTCGGGGGCCGTGCTCGAGCGCATCGGCTTCTTTGCCGAACTTGGCTTGGAAGACTATTCGGAGCGGGTGGTTCGGCCTCATGAACGCACCCTCGCCGGGCCGAAGGCGGACCGGCTCAAAGTCTTGCGGGCTTCCCGCGCGAACCTGTCCTCCGTCTTCCTTCTTTACAAAGACAAAGAGCAGGAACTCGAGGCGGTCCTTGCCCGCGCGCTCGAAGTCAGCACTGTGGCGAACGCCCAGGACGATTCGGGGGTTGAATACACCCTGGCAACGCTTACTGACTCCACCGACATCGAAGTGATTCAGTTCTATATGAGCGCGTCGGACACCGTGATTGCCGACGGCCATCACCGCTACGAAACCGCACTGGCCTACCGTGACGAACAGCGCTCGAACGCGACGTCACCAAACCCAAACGCGCCGTACGAATCCACGCTTGCTTACTTCGCCAATGCGTACGCGCCGGGGAGCCTCTTGCTGCCGATCCATCGCGTGGTCAAGAAAGAGTCGTGCGCGGCACCGCCAACCGATGCCCAATGGGCCAGTGGGTTGTCGGGCTGGGAGCAGAAGTCTGTCTCGATGGAAGAGGGCGCTTCGGTCGCGGCGCTACTCGAAAAGCATCTGCTGCCTTTGGCTGCGAAGCCGGCGTTCGCGGCGGACGACGCCGAGGGCACCCTGCGCATCTTTTGGCGCGAGCAAGAGCTCGGAGATGAGTTGGTGGTTCGGATTCTCGAGCGCGAGGTTTTGAAGTCGGTCTTTGGACTTGATTCCGAAGCCATTCGCGACGGAGCCGTAAGCTTTCCGAAGAGTGCTGAGCGCGCTGCCAGTGAAGTGCGGACGGGCGACGGCGCGGTCGCGCTCTATCTCAACGCGCTCACGCCGGACGATGTTTTTCGAGTGACGGGGCTTGGCGAAGTGATGCCCCAAAAGTCGACGTTCTTTTACCCAAAGGTTCCGACGGGCATCGTGTTTCGCGATCATCGGAAGTAGGAAGGAGTGCTCGATGGTTCCGGGAGGCCGCGATTCGCGAAGACCGTCGAAAGGCGGAGGTCAACCCCGAGCACTCGGCGATGTCCTGGAGAGCGTGCTGGCGGACACCCAGCTTGACCTCGCTGCGCCCATCGCAGCCGTTGGGGACAACTGGGGAGCGATCGTTGGCAGCGAGGTTGCCCAACATTGCAAACCTGTCGGCATGAAAGCAGGTGTGCTTCACGCCGATGTCGATTCGAGTGTTTGGTGCCAACAACTGCAGCTACGGTCGCCCGAGATTTTGCATGCACTCAAAAAATTTCTGGGACCGAGTGCTCCGACGGGACTCCGCTTCCGCGTCGGCTATAGTCGGCCTCCCAAAACGGACGCTGGCAAAAGGTCGTAGCGCTGGAGTGGCAAATCAGCCGAGCGCACCCAGCACGATGTATCAATCCAGACAAGAAGCACACGAAGAGCAAGTCGGGAGACGAAGTTGAGCGACAGCAATACTGAGCCGGGAGAAGCGACTGAGGAAGCGGCCATTCGCTGCGATATTTGTGGCGAGGAGGCCCTGAGTGTCCGCCGGATCGCTCTCGATGGAGATTACGACCGGCTCTTGAAGCCTCATCAAGTGCAGTATGCCTGCCCACCGTGCTCCGCAAAGAAGGAGCATGCGCGCACTGGGCTCGGGCGCGGTTCCGGACGCAGTTGACCCCGACCACCACTTTCCCTAGATTCGCCGCCCGGTTATGGCGCGTCCCGCAGAATCGAGCCATTGGGAATTGACGAGTCGAACCGATCTCCACATCATTTTTTAGCACCCGTGTGGTGTGCGCTATCGAGCAAGCGAGAAGCTTCGCTTTTCTTCGTAGTGTCAATCAACTGCTCTCCCATCAACCAATCCACCGATGGATCAAAAGCTCGACGAGCTTGGAAAGGATCACGAACGATGGTCAAACTTCGCTTGGTACGAATCGGCGCCAAAAAGCGCCCGTTCTACCGCATCATTGCAATTGACGAACGCGAGAAGCGCAGCGGCCGACCGCTCGAATTCCTCGGCACGTATGACCCTAATCTTGCGACGCCCGCAATCAAGCTCGAGACCGAGGCGGTAGACGCTTGGTTGGCCAAGGGTGCACAGATGAGCCCGACGGTGAAGTCGATCGTCGCGCAGGCACGCCGCGACGGCGCCGCCGCCGCCGGCGGTGCATAACCGTGGAAGACGGAGGCAAGGCAGCCGCGGAACTCGTTGAGTTCATTGCGAAGGGGATCGTTAGCGAACCCGGTGACGTCAAAGTGAAGCCGTGCGACGGTGGTGAACTGATCGAACTTGAGACCAACGCTGGGGATCGTGGCCGGGTTATCGGTCGCCAGGGACGCATTGCCAAGTCGATGCGCGCGATTCTTTCGGCGTCTAACAGTGGCTCCAACAGCCGGCTCGAAATCGTCGACTGATGCCCTCGCAAGCCACCGGGGAAATCCCGTGTTGGCTGTGTTCGATCATCCATCTTGAGTGAATCCAACGCCAACCGAGTCGAGTTGGGACGAATCTTGGGTGCCCACGGTTTGCGTGGGCAGGTGCGCGTCAAAGTATTTGGCGACGACGCTGCAAATCTCGTGCAGTGCGACGAAATCTGGCTCGCGAGCGAGCGAGAAGACCCAAATCCACAACGCCACAAGGCACGCTACGTAGGTACGGGCCGCCCCGGCGAGGTGCGTTTGCAACTCGACACCATTGGCGACCGCGACGAAGCGACGGCGCTGCGCGGAAAGATCGTGCTCGCGCAGGCGGGGATTCTTCAACCTCTCGCCGCCGGCGAGTTCTATTGGCATGAATTGATCGGGTGCGAAGTCCAAACAGAAGCGGGAGATGTCGTTGGAACCGTGCGCGAAATTTGGGAGACGGGCGCCCATGACGTGCTGGTTGTGCGCAACGAAGCTGGACGACAGAATCTGATCCCGACGGCTCGCGAGATCACCCAGAAAATTGACCTTGAAAACCAGCGGATCGTCGTCGCGGGGCTTCCTGGCCTGATCGACCTCGGCGAACTTGGTGAAGAGGGCCAGGAAGGCGGCGCGTGAGATGACCGTGCCCTCGCCAACGCTAGAAATCGATCTTCTCACGATCTTTCCGGGCTTGTTCGACAACTTCTTGTCCGAGTCCTTTATTGGCATGGCGCGAGAGCGCGGGCTCGCGCGAATCGAAGCCCACAACTTGCGAAACTGGACCTCTGACCGTCACCGCACGGTTGACGACAGCCCCTACGGGGGCGGGCCGGGCATGCTGATGAAGCCCGAACCCTTGGTGGATGGGATCGAGGAGCTCGCGGGGCCAAAAGGTGCTTCTCGCAACGCACGGGTCGTGCTGGTTTCGCCGCAGGGAAAGCCGCTCACCCAGCGCTGGTTGAGCGAAGCCGTGGGACATCCGCGCTGGGTATTCGTCTGTGGTCGCTATGAGGGGGTGGACCAGCGGGTCGTCGATCTCGCGATCGACGAAGAGGTCTCGATCGGAGATTACGTGCTGAGCGGAGGCGAAATTCCCGCCATGGTGCTGATAGAGGGGATGGTTCGCCTAATCCCCGGCCTGCTCGGAAATGCAGAATCGGTCGTGAAGGAGTCATTTACCCGAGATATTCTGGAAGGACCGCAGTACACTCGTCCGCCGGAATTTCGCGGGCAGTCCGTGCCTGCAGAATTACTGTCGGGAAATCACGCGCTTATCGAGCGCTGGCGACACGAGAATGCGATCGAACGCACTGCGCTTCGACGGCCGGATTTACTCCGTCGTGCAGCCGACGAACACGAAGAGCTCAGCAACAAAGACCGTCACAAAGAACATGATCAAGACCAAAAAAAATAAAAGGACACCGCGACTGAGCCGCACGAACTCGCCGTCGAAGTAGAAGGCGTAGTAGAAGGCGAAGTAGAACACGAAACAAGCCACGACCGATTTGATGTTCGTCGGCACAACCGCTGACATCATATAGTTCGTGAAGAACACGAAGACCGTCGACACAATTGAAACAGTCGATGCAAGAGTACGTCCCGCACCGATGCATCAAGGCATCCTCTGCTTGGACCCAAGAACGAAACCGCGAAGCAAACTTCGCAATTAAGGGAAACAACATGAACCGCCTCGATTTCATCGAAAAAGAATCTCTGCGCCGCGATCTGCCCCCGTTCCGGGTTGGTGACCAGGTGCGTGTCCATGTGAAGGTTCGCGAAGGCGACAAAGAGCGTATTCAGGTCTTTGAAGGCTTGTGCTTGCGACGACGAGGCGGCAGTGCGGGTGAAACCTTTACCGTGCGAAAGATTTCCAACGGCGTTGGGGTTGAGCGTATTTTTCCGGTTCAGTCACCGCTGGTGACCAAGCTCGAAATCATGAGCCGCGGCTTCGTGCGGCGCTCGCGCTTGTACTACTTGCGCGACCTGACGGGCAAGAAGGCACGCCTTCACTCCAAGGTACGAGACGTTTCTCATCTGATCTCGCCCGAAGAAGAAGAACGCCGGGTGGCGGACGCGGCTTCGGGGGCGCCTAACAAGTCGAAGAAGAAGCGCGGCAAGAAGGCAAAGGCCGCGCGCGTTGCCGCAAAGGCAAGCCAGTAGGCGGTTGCGGCACGGCGGCCACATCAGCGTGGTTTGAGTTGGGGGACGTGTAGTGGCCTGCGATGTGACCTGTGCTTCGCCTCGATTTATGTCTTAAAACGACCCCGCGCCCTTTTTGTGGACGCGGGGGCGGTCGATGCGACTAATCGCTGGCGTCGAACGCGTCCACCCAATGGTTGATCTGCCAGTGCTCGCCACCACCGCTTCGCTCCACCGTGCACGAAATGACGTCGAAGCGAACGGTGCGGACAAAAGTTCGATTTTGATGCAGCCAAGCATGTGCGGCCCGAATCATCCGCGCCTGTTTGCGCCGGTCGACCGCGAGTTCGGGGGTACCGAAGCGGCTGCTACGGCGAGTCTTCACTTCGACGAAAACAACGACGCAGCCGCGGCGAGCAATCAGGTCGATCTCTACCCCGTCGTAGCGGACGTTTCGAGCATCGATGCGATACCCTCGGCGCGCCAGAAAGGACGCCGCACGCGACTCGCCGATCGCGCCCAGTGTTCTTCGCGGGTCTTCAAGTGAAGTTTTAGATCGAGGCTCGGTGTTGGCTGATTTCTTCGCTCGGTGTGAGCCGCCGGCAGACGCAGTCTTCGAATTTGGGTTGAATCTCGGTTTCTCGAACAATGGAGTCGCTTCCCCGGGACCGGGGAAGGCAGAACATAGCGGATGGGAATCTTGCGCGTTGTAGCTACGCCGATCGGCAATCTAGAAGATGTGTCGCCGCGTGCGTTGCGGACGCTTCGCGAGGCCGATCGCGTCTTTGCCGAGGACACGCGCAGGACGCGTATTCTTCTCGACCGATATGAGATTGCGGCGAAGCCCGTGTCTCTCCATGAACACAATGAGGCGTCTCGAATCGACGGTGCGCTCGCGCTGCTTCGCGATGGCGGTTCAATTGCGCTCGTGTCGGACGCCGGAACGCCGTTGATTTCGGATCCGGGGGCACGCCTGGTTGCCGCTGCCGCAGCGGACGGCCATCAAGTGGAACCGATACCGGGCCCGTCGGCCGTACTCAGCGCGTTGTCGATCGCGGGCTTTGCCGTAACGCCTTTTACCTTCTTGGGCTTTCTGCCCCGGACCAAGGGAGCCCGCGCCGAGCTCTTGGCGTCGTACCTTGCGCGTCCCGAAGCGTTGGTGATTTTCGAATCGCCACGGCGCGTCGGGGCCACACTCGGCGAACTCGCTGCTTGCTTTGATGCGCGCCGCGGGTGCGTCGCGCGCGAGCTCACGAAGCGTCACGAAGAAGTCGTGCGCGGTCGTCTTGCTGAGCTTGCCGGTCATTTTGAAGACGAAGCCCGAGGCGAGTTCACCATCGTGATCGAAGGGGCAGGGGATCAGGAGCATCGTTCGGACGCGCCAACGCTGCTTGACGATGCCGCGCTGCAGGAAACCATTGAGGCCCTGCTTTCCGAAGGACGGCGTCCTCGCGAAATCGCAGCGGAACTCGCGACCCGTACTTCGATGCCCCGGAAGCAGCTCTACGCCAAGGTGGTGTCGGCGAAAGACGCTACCCACCAGGGTGAAGCGTCCGGGGAGCCTGAATGAAGGCCGCGCACTTGGGGCGCGTGCTACGGACCGTCGCACACTTGCGTCCGACCCAGATCGTCTCGCAACTGCGATACCTGTTCAACGAGGAGCTTCGAGCCGGTGCCCCACTTGAGCAAACGCCTGAGCGCTCGATTGAGCGGGCCTTCGTTCCTTTTTTAGACGCCCCTGCACACGCGCGGTACGACGGTGCCCTTGGCTTCGAGTTGTTGCGTCGGAAACATCGCTTTCGTGATCACGTGGATTGGGACTTTGAAGGCCACGGCCCGCTTTGGTTGTTTCATTTACACCAGTTCGATTGGGCTCGTGGCAAGTCGGTCAGTGCTTCTGCCCGAGCCGCTTTTGTCGAGGACTGGATCGAAGAGTGCACTCACGGAGCAGGTTGGTCGCCGCACCCGATCTCTTTGCGCATTCTTTCTTGGGGAAAACTCAGGCTGACTCCGGGTGCGCTCTTGCAGAGCCCGGAAGAGTCTGTCCGGATGGACAATTCTCTCGCGCAACAGGCGCAGACTTTGAGCGAGCGGCTTGAAACACGCCTTCAGGCGAACCATTTATTTTCGAACGTGTTGAGCTGCGTCTTCGCGGGGCTTCTCTATAGGGGGGCCCGGGCCGACGCTTGGCTCGCATTGGAGTCGATACTTCGCGACGAAATCGAACTGCAAGTTCTTGCCGACGGTGCACACATCGAGCGGAGTCCGATGTATCACGCTCTCTTGCTCGAGAACGTGCTCGACTTGTTGAATGTGGCGCGTGCTGCCGACGCCCGCGCGCCCCGCATTCTGGTTGAATGCTTGGAAAGTACCGCGGCAAAGATGCTCGGTGCACATCGGATATGGACTCATCCAGACGGCGAAATCGCATTGTTTGGCGATTCTGCATTTGATATCGCGCATCCGCCGGACGTACTCGAAGCCTACGCAGACGCACTAGGTGTAAACGTACGGGAGTCCGTGGTTCCAAAGGCGCTCGGCAATGCCGGTGTGTTTCGCATGGAGAGCGGAGATCTATCGTTGATTGCAACGGCGTCGAGTCCGATGCCGAGCTACCAGCCCGGCCACGCGCACTGCGACGCGCTGTCGTTTGAGCTTTCGGTTGGAACACAGCGAGTTGTCACCGATACTGGCGTCAGCGAATACATCCCTGGGCCCATTCGCGACATCAGCCGAGCGACGACTTCGCATGCCACGGTCGAACTAAACCACGCGGACCAGTCCGAGGTGTGGTCTGCGCATCGCGTCGGCGGTCGCGCGAAAGTCGTCGTGCATGAATTCAACGGCGACATGCTTCATGCAAGTTGCACGTCCTGGGCGAGCCGAGATGTCTGTCATCACCGAACGTTTCGCATCGAAGACGGTGCGCTCACGATCGAAGATCGCATCGAAGGCGATGCACTACCGGCTCGGTTCGCATTGCCTCTTGCGCCGGGCCTTGACCCAAAACTCAAACATCGCCGAACGAACGCGCCAAAGACCGGGGAACTGGGCGTGCAGGAACAGGTGTATCAACTGAGTGTGAGACTTGGACGTAAGGTAAGCCTCACCGTCGATCTGCCGGCGGGTGTCGACTGGAGCATTGAGCGTACCGCGTATTTTCCTCGTTTCGGTTCGTACGTTGATCGGGCTTGTCTGGTGGGGAAATCAGACGGCTTCCGGTCTGGGATATGGGTATTGAACGTCGAGCGCGCTTGAGGCGATCCGTAGCCACTGCGTTGTTGTCTTCCAGCGATGCAGCAACACGATCTCGAGGGAACACCTAACGCCGCCTGCAACTTGCGTAAGCGTGCGGGGCGAGTACGCAACTCTTGCGACAGAGGTATTCATTAAGCCGCAACGCAATCTCGTTCGCTTTTATTTCATTTCCGCGAGCTTCAACCGAAGTGAGGTATTGTGAGACCTCCCGGTTTTTTGGAAAATCCGCGATCCCTCATTACGCGCTCAGGTCACGTAGTAGGGGGTCCGATATTGCGGCACGAGTTTACTTTCACGAAGCCTTCGCTCGCGATAAGCCGGGGTTGGAGAAATAGATGAACATTCTGGGGATTTCGGCGTACTACCACGACAGTGCTGCTTGCCTAGTGCAGGACGGCGTAATCGTGGCTGCCGCCCAGGAAGAACGATTTACGCGCAAGAAGCACGACCATCGTTTTCCGAAGCATGCGATCGACTACTGCCTGGCTGAAGCAGGGATCACGCACGAAGACATCGACCTGGTCACGTTTTACGACAAGCCACTCCTCAAGTTCGACCGCATCCTTGAAACCTATGTCGCGTGCGCACCCCGCGGCTTCAAGTTGTTCTTGATGGGCCTTCCACTGTGGTTGAAAGAGAAACTCCACACCCCGCGTGAGCTCGATTCTGGCCTCGAAGGTCGATACAAGGGACGCTACGTCTTTACCGAGCATCATCAATCGCACGCAGCCAGCGCATTTTTTCCTTCGCCATTTGACGACGCCGCAATTTTAACGATGGATGGCGTTGGTGAGTGGGCGACGGGAAGCATCTCGCACGGTCAGGGCAATGAAATTAAGATGGTCAAGGAGATGCACTTTCCTCACTCCATTGGCTTGCTCTATTCCGCCATTACCTATTTCACCGGTTTTCGTGTGAACAGTGGTGAATATAAGTTGATGGGCCTCGCGCCGTATGGCGAACCGATTTACAAAGACTTGATTCTCGAAAAGCTGATCGATCTGAAGCCCGACGGTTCATTCAAGATGGACATGTCCTACTTCGCTTTCATCTACGACGACGTCATGACGTCGCCTAAGATGAATGAGCTCTTCGATGGCCCTCCGCGCGCTGCAGAAAGCGAAATCACCCAGCGCGAAATGGACATCGCGGCTTCCATTCAGGTCGTCACCGAAGAAATCGTGATGCGTACGGCCCGTACTGCGCATGAGCTTACGGGCTCGAAGAACCTGACCCTCGCGGGGGGCGTGGCTCTCAACTGCGTGGCCAACGGAAAGATTTTGCGCGAAGGCCCGTTCGAGAATGTCTGGATCCAACCGGCGGCCGGCGATGCAGGTGGCGCACTCGGTGCGGCAATGTTCGTTTGGCATCAGCTACTCGACAACCCGCGAACCACTGGCGAGTTCGACAGCCAGTTTGGTTCGTTCCTGGGAGAGCAGGAGAGTGCGGAATCGATCGCCAAGTACCTCGACTCGGTAGGCGCGATCTATCAGAAATTTTCGGAAGAAGAAAAACTTTGTGACCGTGTGGCGGAGCTGCTCGCGGATGAAAACGTGATTGGTCATGTAGGCGGCCGAATGGAGTTCGGGCCCCGGGCCCTTGGCGCACGCTCGATCCTTGGCGATGCGCGCTCACCCCGAATGCAAGAAGTGATGAACGTGAAGATCAAGTTCCGCGAATCGTTCCGTCCGTTTGCACCGGCGGTGCTCAAGGATCGCGTCGACGAGTACTTCGAAATGCGGCCCGAAGAAGAAAGCCCGTACATGTTGCTCGTGGCGCCGGTTAAAAAAGACAAACTGCTCAACGCCGAAAGCAGCGGCGAGAAGGGCCTCGATCAACTGAAACAGCTTCGCAGCGTCGTTCCCGCCATCACCCATGTCGACAACTCGGCTCGCGTCCAAACGATCGACGAAGCGCGCAACCCTCGCTTCCATGGAATCCTCAAAAAGTTCGAAGAACGAACGGGCAGCCCTGTATTGATCAATACGAGCTTCAACGTTCGTGGCGAACCCATCGTACGTACGTCTGAAGATGCCTACCGCTGCTTCATGCACACCAACATGGATGTGCTGGTGCTCGAGGATTTTGTTCTGCTGAAGGACGACCAACCCGACGCGCGGGAAATCGATCTCGAGGCGTACCTCACTGAATTTGCACTGGATTGATCAATGGCTCAAATGATTGAAATGAACCTGCGTCCAGACGACAAAACGCTTCGGCAGTTTGGCGTCATTGCGATCTTCGGCTTTGGTTTCGTCGCTGCAATCGCACATTTCGAAGTGCTGATCTTCGCCATGGGGCTTGGTGCAGCAAAGCCGTACGTCGTAAACACGTTTGCGGCGTTGGCAGGGTATGGAGCCGTGTGCTCGCTGGTCTTTCCCAAGGCGAACATGCCGGTTTACGTGGCACTGACGGTCCTTTCGTACCCGATTGGTTTCGTGCTTTCGTACGTCATTATGGGGACGCTCTTCTTTTTGATCATCACACCGATCGGGCTCATCGCGAAACTGGTCGGATTCGATCCACTGAACCGAAAACTGGATCCCGACGCGGAAACCTATTGGCTCGATTGCCGGCCCGCGCGGGACAAGGCGAGCTACTTCCGACAATTCTAGAAACGGATCTGAGCCGCGGTGAGCATGACTGCGGGCTGGAAAAATCGCATCAACCAAGACCGCAAAGCGGATGGAGAGACAACAATGGCCGATGAACCGAACAAAGCGAGCGAAGACTTCACCGCGCAATCGACGCAGGAGCGCACCGGCCTCGTCACCGAGTTTTTTGACTTCTTAAAAGACAACAAGAAGTGGTGGCTTGCACCGATCATCGTGTCGATCCTCGGGCTCGGCCT
>Ga0115003_10004110_pt1 | contig 11310 bp, 10 predicted proteins | sample ArcticOcean_MG_C_7_FD_88736 | JGI IMG/M metagenome (GOLD analysis project Ga0115003, IMG submission 88736) | Marine microbial communities from western Arctic Ocean - ArcticOcean_MG_CB11_88 | ecosystem: Environmental > Aquatic > Marine > Oceanic | place: Arctic Ocean: Canada Basin | collected... | reverse complement strand
TACTTATCGGTATATGACTCTAAAATTGCTGATATTGAGTTTAGATATGGCTCTATTCGTAAAGGAGATATACCGCACTCCTTAGCTTCTATTGAAAAAGCAAAAAAAAAATTAGGTTATGATCCTAGATACAAAATTGAGAATGGGATTAAAGAATCAATTAAATGGTATTTTAAAAAATTATAAATAAATTAACTTATATGTTTAATAACAAAGTATTACTTATTACAGGCGGAACAGGTTCATTTGGGAATGCAGTTTTAAATCACTTTATTAATTCTGATCTTAAAGAAATTAGAATTTTCAGTAGAGACGAAAAGAAACAAGAGGACATGAGACTTGTATTCAATAATAAAAAAATAAATTTTTTTATTGGTGACGTCAGAGATTTTGAAAGTATCAACAATGCAATGATGGGAGTTGACTATGTTTTTCATGCTGGTGCATTGAAACAAGTTCCATCATGTGAATTTTTCCCTATGGAAGCAGTAAAAACTAATATTTTGGGAGCAGAAAATGTTTTAGAGGCAGCTGCACGAAATAATGTTAAGAAAGTTATTGTTTTAAGTACTGACAAAGCTGTATATCCTATTAATACAATGGGAATGTCTAAGGCTATGATGGAGAAATTAGCTGTTTCTAAGTCTAGAGACCCAAGAGTTCAGGCTAATGGTGGAGTTATTTGCGCTACTCGTTATGGTAATGTTATGTGTTCAAGGGGATCTATAATTCCGTTATTTATTAAACAAATTAAAGAAGGAAAACCATTGACAGTAACAAATTCTAATATGACAAGATTTATGATGTCATTAAAAGATTCTGTAGAATTAGTATTGTTTGCATTTCATAATGCAAAGCCAGGTGATATTTTCGTTCAAAAATCTCCGGCAGCAACAATTGAAACATTGGCGATTGCACTGAAAGAATTATTTAATGCTACTAACGAAATTCATATTATTGGAGCTAGACATGGCGAGAAAATGTATGAATCTTTGTGTGGTAAAGAGGAAATGTCTAAAGCAGAGGATTTAGATAATTTTTATAGAGTTCCAGCAGATTTAAGAGATTTAAATTATACTAAGTATCTTCAAGAAGATGGACCAGTATTAAAGGATGAAGAATATAACTCTGATAATACAAAACGACTTAATGTTGAAGAATTAAAAAACTTATTACTAACTCTCGATTATGTTAGAGAGGAATTAGGTCTTGAAAATAAATAAAATATGATTCCTATAGTAAAACCATTTATTCCACCCAAAGAGGTTTTAATGCCTGCTTTAGAAAAAACTATTTATTCTGGTTACATTGCTCAAGGACAAAAAGTAGAGGATTTTGAATTTAAATTAGGTCAATATTTTGAGAATAAAAATATATTGACTGTAAACTCAGGAACCTCAGCTCTTCATTTATCACTTATTTTAGCAAATATTGGCCCTGGTGATGAGGTTATCTCAACAGCATTAACAGCAGAGCCAACAAATACTGCAATAGCCCAAACAGGAGCTAAGGTTGTATGGGCAGACACAGAAGCTTTGACAGGTTTAATATGTCCTAAATCAGTTGAGAAACTAATAACGAATAAAACCAAAGCTATAATGATTGTTCATTATGCTGGCATGGTAGCTAATTTAAATGAATTTTATAGTATTAGAGAAAAGTATAATATTCCAATAATTGAAGATTGCGCACATGCTTTTGGAGCTGAGTATAAAGGGAAAAAGCTTGGTTATTATTCAGATTTTGCTATTTATTCTTTTCAGGCTATAAAGCATTTGACAACTATTGATGGAGGGCTATTAGTTCTAAAATTATCTTCTGACTATGATCGTGCAAAAAAACTTAGATGGTTTGGATTAGATAAAACTACACCAAGATTACAGAATGATATAACAGAAGGAGGTTTCAAATACCACATGAATGATGTGAACGCCACTTTTGGTTTAGTTCAATTAGATTTTCTTGAAGAAAATGTAAATAAATATATTGAAAACGGATTATTTTTTGATAAAGAATTAAAAGATATCGATGGGATAGAAATTATTAAATATCATGACAATACAAAACCATCCTATTGGTTATATACAGCTATTGTTGAACGAAGAGATGATTTTATTAAACATATGCAATCCAATGGAGTAATGTGTTCTCCACTTCACTTGAGGAATGACAGACATTCAATTTTCGAAGACGGTTCACATCTAAAAGGGTTAGAATCATTTTATTCTAATTTTATTCATTGGGGATGCGGATGGTGGATTTCTCAGGAAGATAGAATCAAAATTATTGAGTTAATAAAAAAAGGATGGTAAATAATATGATTCCAATTTATAAACCATACATGCCCGAAAATATTCAAGAAGGCATCAATGAAATTCTTTATTCTGGCAAATTATCTTATGGGAAAAATGGAAGAGCGTTTGAACAAAAACTATCTGAATATATAGACCATAAAAATGTATTAACAGTGAGCACCTACAATCAGGCCATGCTTATTGTGTTATCAACATTAGGGCTCAAGCCAGGAGATGAGGTAATTGCCTCACCAGTGAGTTGTTTGGCTTCTAATCAGCCCTTTGTGATAAAAGGTTTAAAAGTTATTTGGGCTGATGTAAATCCACTTTCGGGAACTTTATCAGTAGATGATGTTAGGTCAAAAATAACATCTCAAACAAAGGCTATTTTTCACAATCATTATTGTGGTTATTTAGGAAATATTGAGGAAATGAACGCCTTAGGTAAAGAATTTGGTATTCCTGTAGTTGATGATTGTATAGAAGCTTTTGGATCAGAATTGAATGGAAAGAAAACCGGTAATTTAGGAACAGATATCACGGTTTTTTCGTTTCAAACAGTTCGTTTGCCTAACACTATTGATGGAGGGGCTTTGGTTTTTGATAATGATGAAATGTTTGAAAAAGCTAAAAAAATACGAGATTATGGTATTGATAGAACTCATTTTAGAGATGAACTAAATGAGATAAATCCACTTTGCGATATCAATTTAGAAGGATATGGGGCACTTATGAGTGAAATTAATTCATTTATTGGGTTAAAACAAATGGATGATATTGCTAGCTTAATTAAAAAGCAAAGCCATAATGCCTTAAATTGGAATGCTATTATTGATAAAAACAATGATGTTCAAAAAATAACAATTACAAACAATGTTATACCCAATTATTGGGTGTATGGTGTTCTTTCAAAAAATAAAACAGCAACTATTAAAAAGTTTAGAGAACAAGGTTATTATGCCACAAGTGTACATATAAACAATAATATTTATTCTGTTTTTAAAAATAAAGTTGAATTAAAAGGTGTAAATGAGTTTATAAATCACTTTGTTGCTATCCCTTGTGGATGGTGGTTTAATAATGATGAAAATGAGTAATCTGGTTTTTATTAAACATAAAGAATTAACTGATGAGATGCTTCAGATAATTTGTGAGATAAAGACAGTCGCTTGGAATTACAGTTTGATAGAACAAAAAAAATGGATTTTAAAAAACATTGAAGAATCTGACATCCATGTTCTACTGAAAAAGAATGGAGTTTATGCAGCATATTTAAATTTGATAAATATTAATTTGTTAAATAGCAATAATATGCTTTTCAACTCTTTAGGTATTGGTAATGTATGCACTAGATTTGAAAAAAAAGGGTATGGTTCAATATTGATTCAAGGAGTTAATCAATATTTATTAAATGATGGTAAAAGTGGAATGTTATTTTGTAAAAAGCAATTAGTTAATTTTTACGAAAGAAATGGTTATAAGATAGAAAATGAGGATGAGGAAAATATTTTTTTTATGAGTTTTAATAATGATTGCGATAAGTTTTTATACAATGGAAAACCTTTTTAAGGAGTGAGCAAATTAATTAAAAATTGGAGTTACCTTTTAGTATCAGATGTTATTCAGCAGATGATTGGCTTTTTTGTGGTTATTTTATTAGCAAGAAAACTATCAGTTGATGATTATGGTTTTTTTAATGTTATACTATCTGCTGGTATGATTTTTTCTGTTTTTGCTCAATTTGGAATGAGTAATGTTGTGACTAGAGAAATCGCTGTTAACCCAGATACAACAAGTTCATTTATAAAAAAAATTATTATTCCGTTTAGACTAATTAGTTTCCTTTTCTCTTTATTAATTTTTTTTGGTTATGATTTTTTTCAAGGCGATTATGGTAATAACACAATATATATTGTATTAATTATTTTAAACCTTTCTTTATGGAATTTTTCAGAAAGTATTGCTTTTGGTCATGAAACAACAAAATACTCATCTATTTTAAATATTTTATTTTCATTATGTTGGCTAGTTTCAGTTTTAATTATTCCAGAAAAAGCGTTAAATGTAAGTACAATATTATTAGTGTATTGCATTTTACATGGCCTAAAAGGTTTAAGTTATGGTATTGTAATTTATAATATATTTTATACAAAACAACAGTATAAATCTAAGCCAACTCGTATTAGTTTTTTTCATTTTATTAAAATGATTCTGCCTTATTTTTGGTTAGTTTTATTAGGTGTTTTTAGCTTAGAAATGCCCATTCAACTTTTAAACAAAAATGGCAATAACATTGAGGTTGCGTATTATGTTGTTGGATATAAATTAATGTTGCCCATATCCATTGCTGTTAGCACTGCTTTTAAAGCAATGTTTCCAATGTTTACTAAATTGTATTCAACAAACAGAAATGAATTTGAGAGTAAATTAAAAATAGGTTTCAAACTAATTTTTATTTTAGGTACTTTTCTAGCGATCATTTCATCAATTACAAGTAAGTATTTTATTCCCTTACTTTTCGGATCAGAATATATTAACTCTACAATAGTGTTTAACTTTTTAATATGGTTTAGTATAATATCTATTTTAGATACTCTTTTAAGTAATGGTTTGTCATCAGCGTTCAAAGAGAAGATTATAGCTTTATTAACTACAATTGATATTTTAATTTTGTTACCATTATTATACATCGCATCTTTCTACGGAGCCTGGGGTATCGGTCTAGCAAAATTAATAAGTGGATTATTATTTTTAGGCTATCATTTATATGTTTTTAAAAGAGCGCTGAGTATAAATATCTTAAGTAAAAGTTTATTAAATTGTTTGTTTTTTTATTTGACTTCAATGTTAGTATGTCTATTAATTAACAATGGATATATTCAAATTAGTATTCTAATAATTATAATTACAATATTTACAAGTATAAAAAACTCTCCTATAATTGATATTTGTAGATTATTTAAAGAATTTAAGATAAAAATTAATTAAATGAAATTTTCCATAATAATTCCAGTTTATAACGCTGAGCCTTTTCTTTTAAAATGTTTAGATTCTGTTTTCAATCAAAAATTTAATTATAATTTTGAGGTTATTGCTATTAACGATGCTTCATCTGACGGTAGTCTTAACATTTTAAGAAAATACAAAAAAAATGAAGATAGATTGATTATTCTTGACCAACTTAGCAATACAGGGCAAGCAATTGCTAGGGGGAACGGAATGAAAATTGCCAAAGGAGATTACATTATGCACGTTGATGCAGATGATTGGATTTTGGAAAGTGCGTTTGAAGAAATTTATGAAAAAATTGAAAAGTATAAACCAGATGTATTAATTCTCAATTCTTATATACAGAATCAAGGAAAAGAACGAGTTCTTATAGAATATTTTAATTTTGATGGTTTTGTAAAAAAAGAAAATTTAGATAACAATAATAATAAAATACAAGCTGCTTTTTATCAGCATTCTGGAACAAAGATAGTTAGAAGAGAGATTACTGATAACCTTATCGTAAATAGTGATCAATTTGAAACAACTGCCGAAGATTTTTTATATTGTTTTGAGGTTTTTTTAAAATCAAAAAACATTTATTTTTTTCAGAAAGCTTATTATGTAGCAAATATTCATCCCAATTCTCTCACTCAGCGGACTGAGAATTACAAACAAATGAATAACCAAGTTATACTTATAAAACTATTAAATAAAGTCCTAACTAAATACTATTATGATGAAAAAATTTTAAAGAGATTATTAGATTATAGGTTAAAAGCATCAGTAAATTTAGCATTATTATGCTGGTTAAACGAATCTCATAATAAAGTGAATAAAAGTGATATTATTAATGAATATAGTTTGTTAGTGGGTATGGATGCAAGAAAACTTAATATTATTAAAAGCTCTCTTAATAATGGTGTTATGTCTTTATATTATTCGTCTAAATATAGAGGTTTTTTATCGACAATCTTTTATGTAATAAAGTTTCAAGCCTTAAAATTAATTCAAAAATGAATATACTTGTAGCAGGTGACTTATTTATAAGCGATAAGTACAAAAATAAAAAATTATTTAATGACTCGGTCGTTAATATATTTAAAAGTGCAGATTTTAGCATTGTGAACCTAGAAGCACCAATAACTAATGATTTGACCAATAATAAGATTATTAAAACTGGGCCACATCTACAGAGTTCAGAAGAAACAATAATCCCTTTTTTGGAAGAATTAGAAGTTGATTTAGTAACACTAGCAAATAATCATATATTAGATTACGGAGCTGCTGGAATTAGTGATACTTTTAAATATTTAGAAACAAATGAAATTAATTATGTTGGAGCGGGAGTCAATTTGAAAGTAGCCTCTGAGCCATTTTCTTTTTATAGTGATGGTGTGAAAACAGCAATTTTGAACTTTGCTGAAAATGAATGGTCAAGCGCAGATGAAAAAAGGGCTGGTGCAAATCCGTTGAACGTTATTGACAATATAAGGCAAATAAAATTGGCAAAAACTAATAATGATAAAGTAATTTGTATTATTCATGGAGGACATGAATACTATAATCTGCCAAGTCCTAGAATTGTTAAACAGTATCGATTTTATGTTGAAAATGGCGCTGATGCAATTGTAGGTCATCACCCTCATTGTATTGGCGGTTATGAAATATATAAAGGTGCACCTATTTTATATAGTTTAGGCAATTTTACATTTACTTTAAATTCAGATTCAAATAATTGGTATAATGGACTGTTAGTTCTTTTGCATATAAAAAAGGATTGTAATATTAGTATAAAAATTACGGCTATTTGTCAGGATAAAGAAACCTTTAAAACAAAAATAGTCGAAGGTCGTGAAAAAAACAGAATTCTTGAAGAGGTGGAGAATTATTCCCAGATAATTTCAGATAATTCAGAATTAGAGACATCGTGGAATAATTTTATTATATCAAACAAGCAAAGTTATTTAAACGTTTTTAACCCAATTCAATTGTTTAGAAATAAATATATAATAAGTGGTCTTAGCAAATTAAAAATCGACCGTATTTTTCAAAAGAAAAATTATTATAAATCTATTTTAAATATGATAAGATGCGAAGCTCATCGTGATGCATCTATTTCATCAATAGATGATTTTATATCTAAATAATTTTAATTATGACACCTTTGAATAAATATTTAAATCTCACATTTTTTTCATTATTTTTTATTATAAATTGGGATGTTATTTGGACCTATATTTTTGGACAATCGTCTGGAGAGAACACTGGGTTGATCTTATTCTTTTTTGTTTTTATTGGAATCGCTGACAACATCAAGTCAATTTTTTTTAAAAGATTATTTAGGAAGCCTTATTTCATTTGGTTAATTTGGATAGTGTATGCTTTAAGTAATACTTTTTTAAAAGAAGAATCGACATCGGCATTGAATATGAATCTAAGTTTCGTCGGTTTTGTAATGATGCCGTTAATAGTAATTTTAATTATTGGGAATTTGAAAATGATTCAAATTAGGTATTTTCTTAATATGCTTATTTTTTCATTTTTTTTTAGAATATTTCTCTCTGCTATTTTTGATAGTTATAGTTCTGAATTTGGAGGCTATAGGTTTGGTTCAGAGTTTAATGCAAACTTGATTGCTTTTGGAGGTATAATCATGGGTTTTTTAATTTTTTTAAAAAAAGCAATATTTCATAAGATTAGTGCTTTTGATAAAAGTCTTTTGATAATGGCAGTATTATTAATAGTTCTTACAGCATCAAGAAAATCTTTTTTAGCAATAATTATAATGACTTTTGGATATTTAATGATTTTTAGTTCAGGGAATTTTTTGAAAAAGTACCTGAAGATATTGATATATAGTTTTATACTTTTTTCAAGTTCTTTTTTAGTATTGAAAGATTCTGTTGTAGTTGAAAGAATGACTAAAACTTTTAACACTACAAAATCTGCAACTAGTGAACTTGAAATGTTTGATGGAAGAGCATTGCAATATGTTGATGGGATGGAAGTTTTTAAAGAAAATTATATAACAGGTATTGGGTTACTTAACTTTATGAATATTGATCAATGGGGGTTAGCATTACATTCTGAATATTTGGTGCAATTAGTTGAATGTGGAATTATTGGGTTTTCCATTTTTTTGTTTTTCCATATTTATATAATTCGAAAATTAGTGAGATTTAAAAAAATAATTAGGTTTGAAAAAGCAGCTAAAGTTTTCTTGCTATATTATATAATATTTTTTATTCTCTCCTGGGGTGGATGGTCCTACAATATTATAATATTTTGGATAATACCAGGCTTAGCTATTAGATTTTTAAATCAATTAAATTTGTCACCGGGTAATAATAATAAATTTAAACGGACTAAGTATTAATGTCCTTTTTAGAGCAAGGTAATTTGATGAAAATATAATTTTTTAATTTTATGAAAATAGCGATACACCAAACCGATGGGAGTTTTAGCGACCGTTGGATAGATTACTGCATAAAACAAGAGATATCATACAAAATAGTAAATTGTTATGACTCGAATATAATATCACAATTGGATGATTCTGATGGGCTCATGTGGCATTGGGACCAAAATGATTATAAGGCTACTTTATTTGCACGTCAATTAACATTTGCTTTAGAAAAAATGGGTGTTAAAGTTTTCCCTGATATTAACACTGGCTTTCATTTTGACGATAAAGTAGGACAGAAATACTTATTAGAGTCAATAAATGCTCCACTTGTTAGCTCACATGTTTTTTATTCAAAAATTGATGCTCTTCAATGGGTAAATTCGGTAACTTTTCCAAAAGTGTTTAAACTTAGAGGTGGTGCAGGAAGTGTTAATGTGAGTTTGTTAAATTCAAGAAAACACGCTATTAAACATTTGAATAAAGCATTTGGCAAGGGCTTCAGTCCAATTAATAAATGGACAAGACTCAAAGATCGGATTTGGGCTTTTAAAAGAGATAGAGATTTACTATCTATGAAAGGTATTTTATCTGGTTTTGTCCGTCTTTTTATACCACTCGAATTAGAGCGATTTTCAAGTAGAGATAAAGGATATATATATTTTCAAGATTTTATAGAAAGAAATGATTATGATACAAGGTTAGTCGTAGTAGGCGAAAGATGTTTTGGAATTAGACGTTACTGTAAAAAAGGTGATTTTAGAGCTTCTGGGAGTGGAATTGTAGCATATGACCAGAATTTTTTTGATCACGAAATGATAAAAATTGCCTTTAAAACTGCTAAAGAGTTAAAAACTCAATCGCTTGCATTCGATTTTATTTGGGACAATAATCAACCTAAAATTATAGAGATAAGTTATTGCTATTCAATGGGTAGTGTTTACGATAATTGTAATGGTTATTGGGATGAGGATCTGAAATGGCACAATAAAAAAGTTAATCCGCAATTTTTTATAATAGAAGATTTTCTAAGAGATATTAAAAATGCCTAAAAATATTTGTTTTATTTCTTCTCATTTCCCGCAGGGTGGTGCTGAAAGGCAAATTTCTGAACTCATAAAAGGATTGATAAAAAGGGGTTATAAAATATCTCTTATTTGTTATCAGTCAGATATTATTTTTTTTGAAGAATTAAAAAAACTCAACTTAACTTTAATTTTAAATAGTAAAAAAAGAAATAAATTTACCATCCTTAGATGGATTAATAATATTAAATTCTTAAGAAAAATTTTAAAAGAAAATAATTTTGATGTATTACATACATATCTTTTTTATAATGGATTAATACTTCGCTTATTTTCACCATGGAAATATAATAATAGAATTATTTACTCTATTAGAAATAGTTATACAAGTACACTTAAAATTTTTCTTTTTTTTGATAAATTTTTAAATAAAAAATCTATTAATGTTTACAATAGTAAAAAAAGTTTTAAAGAAATTTTTCCAATGCCAACATCTAATGTTTTAACAAATAATTTAATCATTTACAACGGTTTTGATGAAGATAGGTTTTATAAATCTAATAAAAAAAACAATGAGATTTGGACAATTGGAATGGTTGGAAGGATGACTAAACAAAAAAATCAAATTCAAGTCTTAAGGGTTTTAAAAAAAATAAAAGATACTTTGGGTAAACCATTCATTCTTTACATAATTGGAGATAGTTCTTTAGATGAGCAAGAAAATATTGAGCTATTTATAAATAATAATAATTTAGAAAAAAATATAATTTTGTTAGATGCCCAAAAGAATATAGAAGATTTTTACTCCATTTTTGATGTGTTTATATTACCTTCTCTATATGAGGGGTGTCCCAATGTCTTATTTGAAGCATTACTATCTAAATGTTTATGCATTGTTTCAAAAGGAAGTAATTCAGATTGCTTTATTAAAGATTATGTTAATGGTTTAGTTTATGATGGTTCAGATGACATGTTAGAAATTAAATTACAAGAAATGGTTGATTTATATAAAAATAATGAAGTGGATAAATTAATTTTTAATGGTTATTTTTATGCAAAAGAGAATTTCATCTTATCAAAAATGATTGATAGCTATGAAAATATTTATAAAAATATTAATAAAATAAATTATGAAAATTTTACAAATAAATAACTGTCATTTTAACAGAGGAGGTGCTGATGTAGTTTATCTCAATACCGGTGCATTATTAAAAAGTAACGGAAATGATGTTTCTTATTTTTCAATAAAAAATGAATTAAATTATAATACTAAATTTGAAAAATATTTTGTTGAAGGTGTTGATTTTTTAAATATTTCATTTTTAAAAAAAGTCCTCCACTTTTTTCGCTTTTTTTATTCTAATGAATCAAAGAAAAAATTAAATTTATTAATAAAGGATTATAGGCCTCAAATTGCGCATATTCATTTATACAAAGGAGGCTTAACTCCATCTATTTTAGGTGTGTTAAAAATAAATAAAATACCTGTTATTGTAACACTTCATGATTATGGATTTTTAGATCCTCATAATTTATTATTGGATGGAAAACTAAATATTTCCGAAAAATGTATAACGGGTTCAGCATTTAATTGTGT
>Ga0115003_10004109_pt1 | contig 11310 bp, 9 predicted proteins | sample ArcticOcean_MG_C_7_FD_88736 | JGI IMG/M metagenome (GOLD analysis project Ga0115003, IMG submission 88736) | Marine microbial communities from western Arctic Ocean - ArcticOcean_MG_CB11_88 | ecosystem: Environmental > Aquatic > Marine > Oceanic | place: Arctic Ocean: Canada Basin | collected... | reverse complement strand
TAGGTCCAGTTAATGTTGTAAATGAAACTATGATTCGTGATATGGGTTTAAAGTTTACTAATGATATTAAATTACAATTTGAATATGAACTTAGGTCATTATCTTTTGTTAATCCTAAAATAGCAATGATTGATATTATTAGTAATATGTTAACTATGACAACAAACAATGCTCAGTTTTTCGGTGGTGGCCATAGATATTATGGTAGTGCAGGATTTGTTGCGTCTGCGTTTGGTAATCCTTCTTTATTAAAGGCTGGTGATTTTGGTGGCTATATGGGAAGTATTGCTAAGGATGTTAATAAAGGTGTGAGTAATGTATTCGGTGATGGTAATGGTGGTTTCTCTGGTGAGAGTATACTTAAAGGTGGACTTAAGGCAGGTAAACAAATGTTAGGTAATGCATTAGGTAAGATGTTACAAGATATGATGGGTAGTACTGGTGGAACACAAGCAACAAAGGCTTTCATTAGTGGTGAACCTACAGGTGATTGGCATATAACAATTGGTAATCCTCTTAACCCTATCGCGATGATGGGTAATATGATTTGTGATAACTCAACAATGACTCTTGGTAAAGGTTTAGGTTATGATGATTTTCCAATGGAAGTTAAATTTGAAATAGATTTAAAACATGGTAAGCCAAGAGATAAAGGTGATATAGAAAATATGTTTAATGCAGGACAAGGTAGGATTTATGCTTCTGCTCGTGGTGAAGAAGATATACTTAATTTAGCAGGTATCGATGTAGCTACTTTTGGATCTGTTAAAGCAGGTAGTAATAGTTATGCTTTATCAGGATCAACTAACGGAGGAGGGGCCTCTACTAATGCAGCAACAGCAGGATCTATGAATAATGACGTAGTTACAACCACACCATCTGGCCTCAATTGGAGTCATGGTAATGAAGCCATTGATCCAAAATTGATAAGCAGTGTAACATCTATGATGATTAACAGTTAAAAAAAATTATAACATGAATATTAAATCTCTTACATTAAAAAATACTTTATCCATTGAAGAGACAGGTGAATTATATTATGATTTAACTGCGCCTTCTTTTTCTTATAAAAGAGAGTTAGGTGTTAAAGGTATACATTATGTTACTATGGACCAGGCTGGGCGTATTGATAAAATAGCAGAATTATATTTTGGAGGAAGCCAGTATGTAGATGCTATCTGTATTGTTAATAATATCTTTAATCCATTTACAGTATCTGAAGGTGATGTGTTAGTAATACCAAATTTAGATAATCCTAATTTAGTTTATAGAAGGCCTAATCCTGCAACTCGACCTAGTGTCCAATTAGCACAGTACACTAATACTGACAGGCAAAGTGAAAAAGATCAGTCAAGAATACAAAGATTAACACAAAAAGCTAAAACTAAAAAGACTGGAGTTAAAGCACCAATACCACCAAACATGTTACAGCAAGGACAAGATGCTAAAATATATGGAGGAGGTAAGATTTTATTAGGTGCAAATTTACCAACAAGAAATAGAAATACTACAAATTAATAAATTATGGCAGGAGAAACTATAGTTGATAGAAATATATTAACGATCATAGAACCGGCATTGGAATTAGATCCACTGTCAGTACCTGATGTAGAGAGTGGCACGGATAATTCAGATGGTGAAACTTCAAAAGAGCCACTGTCTAAATCTTCTACAGCCATACCTACTATTATAATTAATGGGTATAATGTACAAGCAGATAAACTGAAGTTATTCATATTAAATAATAATTCATTTTATCCAACATGCAAAATAAAATTTGCTGATAATGATGCTTTGTTTACAGCAAGACATTATCCTAAAGACGGTGATCTTATACAAGTTAATATTAGGTCACAAGGTGATGAGACTACATTTAAACCTATAAGAATAGATTTTTCTGTTGTTGACTGTAAACCTGTAGGTGGCGGTGGTGGAGAAAGCCCAAGCCAATATTTAATTACAGGTAGAATGTTTGTAAAAAAATTATTTGCAGAAACTGTTGAATACCAAGAACAAGTTACAAGCTGGGATGCCCTATTAAATATTGCCGAATCAATGGAATTAGGATATGCATCTAATGTTGAACAGACTACTGATATAATGAATTGGACTAATCCTAATGATACCACAGAAACATGGATCCAAGATATTGTTGCTAACAGCTATTTGAGTGATGAAACTTTTTTTAAAAGTTATATTGATCCTTATTATTATTTAACGATGGTTGATGTTAATAGATTATTTAGCCAAGAAGGCGCAGTAGAAGCAATGGCTACATTTCCAACTAATGCATCTGACACTGTAGGTGAAGTTGGTGCAGAAACTATAGAAGAAACGCCAATGCCATATATGTTAAGTAATATGATACAGTTTCAAGGTGGCTCTGGTTATATTTCTAAATATGAGATGGTTAATAAGAGTGGTGAAATTAGCAAAGCAAATGGTTATAAAAGATATACACAGTATTGGGATTTAGAAGCTAAAGAATGGATTAGTGAATTTGTAGATCCTATAACTAATGATACACCTGGAATGGTGCCGGCTACAAAAGGTAGGATTGTAAATGGAGAAGTTGAAGGCCCTAGGAATGATCAAGTTAAATATAAATACTTAGGAACACAGGGTGATAATGTTCATCCTGAATTTCAGTATGCCACAGTTCAAAATTATCAGAATAATGTAGAGATTGAAAAGATGGGAATGGTAATAGAATTAGATACAGTTAATCCTTCTATAACAAGATATAGTAGAATTTTCTGCAAGATTATGGAATATGCTGCAACCGTACAAGAAACCATATTAAAACCTGCAAATGATTTAGATGGTGTAGATCAAGAAGAAGGTGCAGGGCCATTACAAAACAGAGAGGGCGAAGATGGTCAAAATGATCCAGCACCTGCAAACCAAAACGGCGTTCTTAATGAATTCTTAACAGGATTTTATGTGGTGGCTGGTGTACAATATATGTATACTGAACCTGGACCACTAAGAATGAAACTAAGGTTACAAAGACGTGAGTATGTTCCAACAACCTAATAAATATAAAAACAAATAGTAATATGCCTTTAACTGATTTAACCGGAACACAATTATTATCGCAAGCGGTAGGGCCATTTGGTTCTTTGCTTGGTGGAAAGTCATTTCCATCTAGTTATGATTATGCAAAAAGGTTTGTAGCAAATGCAACATCCGCACAAGGGAGTGGAAACAACGGAGTTACTTCATTAGATGATCCTACATATTTAGGGTTTGGTTTAATGTTTGATATTACATCACCTCTATTTAATGGTGCTACGAAAGGGGCTTCACAAACAAAAACACCATTTACTGATGATGTGTTTGGAAAGATAGATCAATTTTTAGATGACCCAGGAGCTGCCTTAACAGGATTAACTGGTGTTGATAATTTTCTTGGCTCTGCTAAACCATCCGATCCTACAAGTCCACCTGCGGTATATGAAAACGCGCCTTCGGCTGTCGCTTATCTTAAGGCAGTTGGTGAAGAAAATAGAGCTCAATATTTAATGGCCTTTATACAAGGTTTACAAGAGGTTGTTACAACAAGACCATATTATTTTCAAACAATAACAGGCTTATTAGAATCTTGGCAAAAATCAATTAACTTTTCAGAAGATCCTTTTACAGGTTCTACTGGAACTGAAGGAATTGCTATTGGTTGTTTAGAAGCTATTGATTTAAAAATGACTGCTTTGTTTAATTTATATAGAATGGCTGTTTATGATGTAAGATATAAGCGAATGGTTTTGCCTAATAATTTAATGAGGTTTACTGTGTATGTGGACGTTCATGAAATAAGAAAATTTAAAACTGTAAGAAATTGGATAAAGGCGCTAAACCCTAGTGATACATCTACAAATACTATAGACTATGTAAATGAAAATACATCAAACGTTAGATTTAAATTTCAAGAATGTATGTTTGATGCAGGTGCAAGTGGTAAAGCATTTGAAGGTGTGACTAATACTGGAGGTAACATCACAACATCAGAGATAAAGTGGAACTATGGCAATATGGAATTAATTTCTAGCTATTCTGGTATTGATGTAGGATTACCTGAAGATAAGCGACCAGCCAAGGGCGGTATTAAATCTGCACTAAAGAATTTTGCAAAAGATCAGTTAATGAACGCAGCTAATGGCGCGGTAAATAAAATAGGAAGAACTGTATCAAGTGCAATACAAGGTATTACTTTAGGTAATGTTTTTGGATTAAGAAATGAAATACTAGGAACATTAGCAAACCCGCAAGGACTTTTGAATGCAGCACTAGGTGCAGCAGTACAGAGTGATGATGTTCAAACTTATGGCAATGCAGTACAGCCAAAATTAGGGGATAATCCATTAGGCATAGCTGATCCTATTAATAATACATTAACTGGAAACACTTCTGCGTTTGATCCAGTTACATCATCAATCGGTGCTATAAAAAGTATTAGTGCATTTGGGCCATCTGGGCCATCACTAGACGATAGCTTAGCATCATCAAATATATTTAACTAATGGGAAAAGTAAATCCAGCAAATTTTAATGCAGATGATTTAAGAACTACACAATGGGTTGGTATCGTAGAAGATACTGCCGATGATATTTTTGAAGGTCGCTGTAAGATAAGAGTATATGGAAAGATGGATGATAGGGTTGATCCTGAAAATCCTGAAAGTGCATATAAGATTCCTACTGCAACTTTACCGTGGTCTAGACCCCATCAGCTAATGTATGGTGGTAGTGCTACTGGAAGTGGTAAGTTTGAAATACCTAAACTAGGATCTATAGTTAGAGTCACTTTTGATAATGGAAATTTTTATCAACCAATTTATCATGAAAACATTTATCCTTCAGATGAAACAAAAGCTGAAATAGAAGCAGCATACCAAAATTCACACGTATTAGTTTATGATACTGCATTTGGTTTAACCGGTGAATTAGAAGATGGTGTTTCTGAAGTAACTAACGAAAGAGAAGGTGAACATATTAAGGTTTTCTTTACAGAAGAAAAAGGCTTGATGATGGACTATACAACAGCAGAAGGTCCAACCACTGTTAATATAAAACCAGATAATTCAGTTGAAATAATAAATGCAAACGGTGACTCTATTGTAATGCTTAATGATGGAAATATAACATTTACTCATTCTGCTGTTTTTACGATTAATAGTGGAAATGATACAGTCATAAATACAGATACTAATTTTATAGTTAATGCAACAGCTGATACAAATATTAATTGTGTAAATGCAAAGATTACTGCAACTGGTGAAACTCATGTTAATTCGCCAAGAATTAAGTTAGGTGAAGCAGCAGCAGAAGCTGTTATTAAGGGTGATACTTTTGCAGGTATATTTGATTCACATACTCATATAGGTAATGCAGGTAGACCAACATCTCCACCAATGTCAGTTACTGCGCCATCTTTAAGTTCTAAGAATACAACTGATTAATATATAAACTATAAAAATATTTAATTATGCCATTATCCATAGGGAAACCAATTTTACAAGCAGCATTAGCAAAAGCCTTTGTTGATGCAATGAATGAATATAAGAAATTTGATCAAACTGGAAATAGCGGAGTAGATAAATCTGTTGCAGCTACAACTGCAGCAGGTGCTGTATTTGGGGCAGCAGCTGCTCCGGCAGTAGATGCTTTTATAAAAACTGGTTTGGTAACAACAGCAGTAGTTACCGCAGGTTCAGCTGTCGCACAAGCAGGTGCCGGTACAGGTGCTGTTACATAATCTTAAACAAATTCACTTGTGCTATGTAAAATAATAAATGCACATATACATACATAATATATAATCTATAATAATCACGCAAACAAAAAATAATGAGAGAACAAGAAATTACCATCCAATTAAGCGATGATCCTTTTGATACAAAGGTAGTAAAAGTACAAGTACCGCATGGTACCAAATTAATGAGTAATGAATCATATGCAGCTGATGTATTAAGTATGTATGGTCTTACTGATGCTACACTTACTAAAACTCAATTAACGGAAGATCGTATTGCTTATACAACAAGAGGTGAAATTACTTTTATATCTGAGGATAGATCTAGGGCACTTATTGATATTGAATCTAAGCACACTGCGTATTGCGCATTATCAAAAGAACCTGATTATATTGTCGAGCAGTTAGAAGTAGGTATGGAGATTGATGTAAAAATTAAAACTAATACAAAGACAGGCGATGTCCTTGCTTCTATTAGTGATGCAATACTCGAGGTTAAATTAAAAGAACTTAAAGATGCAATTGGAAATAAATCTGTTGGGTTTACTGGTTTGGTAAAAGAATTAATTCATGGTGGTTATTGGGTAGATGTTGCAGGAATTAACTGCTTTATGCCAGGTTCATTAGGTGGACTAAATAAATTACATGATTTTAGTTCTCTTGTAGGTAAAGAAATTATAGTAATGCCAATTATATTTTCAAAAGAAAAAGATACGGTTGTAGTATCACATAGAGAATATTTAAGGACTATGATTCCTATTACTCTTGATGAATTAGCTGATACTATAAAAGAACCAAGAAAAGGTTTTGTAACAGGAACTACTAAGTTTGGTATATTTGCTCAATTTGATGAATGTTTAACTGGGCTAATACCTAAGGCTGAATTAACAGAAGAAACTATAAACTCATTAGATAAAGGAAATATAAAACCCGGAGATGAAATTGCATTTTGGACTAAAGAAATAATTTCTGAAAAGAAAATTATTCTAAGTCAATTAGGTCCTAAGGTTGATTTATGGGATGGTATAGACGAAAAATATAAACCTATGATGATTACCGAAGGTAAGGTTACTAAGATAACATCATACGGTGCCTTTATTGAATTAGAAAAAGGTATAAGTGGTTTAATCCATAAGTCTAAACTAAAGGAAGTAAATCTAACAAAGGGTGATCTTATCAATATTAAGATTGGGAGTGTTAATGTTAGTGATCGAAAGATTACTATGAACATAGCATAACCGCAATCCTGGTTTGGAATATATAAACAAATCAGGAACTACATGTACACTAACGAACAGCTAAACGCAATATATGGATCCAAGATTGGAATAGAATTTGAATTCTTTGCCAATGAAGGAATGGATGAGGTTAAACGAAGCCTATCACAAGCTCTTAATAAACAAATAAGAGTAGAAGAAAAGGCTCACAGTGAATTCACACCAAGTGATGAAATATTCAAACTAGAACCAGATAACTCTGGTGGATCTGGTATGATTGAATTGGTAACAGGGCCAATGCCGTTTGTTGAATCAAAACTTATTATAGCAAAAACTCTAAAGTGGATCCGTGAAAATGGATCCACTAATGAGAGATGTAGTATTCATATTAATGTTGCTTTTGATGGCAAGAAATTAGGACCAGGTACTAATGTATCATCTTTAGACATTGGTAAATTTGTACTTAACTTTAATGAAGAAGCAGTATATGAAGCATTCCCAAACAGGAGAGATTCAGTTTATGCTAAATCTATAAAGTTTATTGTACCTCTTAGTGGTATGACTCAGCCATCACCTGAAAAAAGGTTATGGAAAAACTATATGTTTGTTACTGAAAAATATTATGGAGTAAACTTTTCTAAATTACCAAAGAACTACATTGAGTTTAGATATTTAGGTGGTAAAGATTATGAAAAGAAGTACAACACTATATTAAACATGACAGAACATTTTGTCTTGTCTCTTTATGAAAGTTTAGTTGATCCTGTATATAATGAAAATGATTTAAAAATATTAGATTCATTATTAGAAAAACACAGGAGTGTAATTGAATCTTATAAAACTTATTCTGCATTTAAAACAAAATATCCTAAGATTAAGCTAATGGTTGATTTAAATACTTATGACCAGATAGTAGAAACATTTTATCCTAAAATGAGAGAGAAGATATTTGAGTTATTAACAAAAGCAGGTTTAAATGAAGGTTTAATTAATTATGATGCTGACACTGGTAAAATGCAACTTAAAAATGCTGAACTAATGAAATGTTTTGAGATAAGTGGAATTGATATTGTTGATTGTAAAATACAAGGTAATATTATAGGCTGTGATATATTTAGTACTGAATTGATTAACTCATCAATGTTTGAGTGTAATCTATTTGGTGCTACTGATACTATTGATTCTAAGATAGAGGACTCCTATGTAAGTAGACATGTAGCAGTAAAAGATTCATATGTCTTTGGCCCACGCGGTGTTTTTAGTGGAGATATGGAAGGCGGTATATTTAGAAAAGGTAGAGCTACAGAGTTTGCAAAATTTGAAAATACCGAAATTATAGAAATAGAAAAAATATAAATTAACATGGCTAACCCAAATACTTATTGTAATGATCCAGAAGAAGCTGCATGTTTAGATGCGCTAATCAAAGAAATTAATGACGACTTAACTATCGCATGCCAGTTACCTTTCACAGTTCCTAAAAAAGAATTAGCTCATATTATACAAAGAGCAAAAGGTTACTTTTATAAAATATATGAAGACAGTGTAGAGCAGATGTATATTGCTTTACCAGCAGGAGCCCTTGCTAAAGCTGATTTTAAACAAGGTGTACCTTATGGCAATGGTGCTAACCATGAAACTATAACTAATAAGGATAATATTAAAAATCCTAGAGGAATAGTACAAATGCCATCTAGAGTTTATTCAGTTAATGCTGTATTTGAAATTGGTGGTTTTAGTGGAGAAGATGGAGGCTTTGGTAGTAATGGCTTTAATGCAGGTGATGTTGACTTTTCAATTGATAAATTTATTTATGATGATGTATATGGTGCAGGTATGGGTAGTGAAAATCTCATGTATTATGTAATCAATTCAATGTTTATGGATCAGGCAAGACAAGTTCTTTTACCACAAATATCATATACTTATAATAGATTAACTAAGAAATTTAGATTTCAAGGTGAATTACCAAAGCAAGCTGTTATATTTGAAATATTTTCAACCATTCCTGATTGTGCGCTATTCCAAGATGAGGCTTTCGTTAGATATTGTATTGGGCAAGCTAAAATACAATTGGCTAGAATCCTAGGAACATTTTCTTTTAATCTTCCAGGTAATATTACAATTAATTATGATCTTATTTCAAGTGAAGGTAGGGAAGAAGTGGACAGAGTAGTTGAGGAGATCAAGAATGATGAAGGTGTTGATTACTTTTTCACTGGATAATTATAATCTAAAAGCTATTAAATAAAAAGAGAATATATAATAAAAAATTAGTGTTTTGCAATGATAAGAGATATGTATAGCCGAGATATAGAATCGACTAACTATAATGATCAAACATTAGAAGTAAGTGATACATTATCTCAGTTAATTTTAAAGATAGAAAATTGTTTATTTACCAGGAAAGGTGATGTATTAGGCGCACCTGGTATGGGTGCAAATTTAAATGATTTAATATTTTCATTAGTATTAAATGAGAACACTATACAAAATCAAATTAATAACCAAATCACTGCATACTGCTTACCTAACATAGCTGGATTCACAGTTAATTGTACGGTAAGCTTTTTTTCAACGGCTGAAAGGGATGGTGCATTTGTTGATATATTTGTAAATGAACAAAGAGTTATAGGAGCTCTTTTTTAAAAAAGAAAATTGAATGTCATTTTTTAGTAAAACGAGAATAAAGGCAACTGAGTTATTTGAAGATTCATTCGAATATCTACAGGAAACTTATGACCAGGCAATAGAAACATTTACACCTGCATCACCATTTGGGCAAGTGTTAACTGTTGTTGCCAATTTAGGAGAATTAATATTCTTTTATATTGAGTCTATAGCAACCGAGTCAAATATATCACGAGCACGAAATATAGAATCAATATATGGTTTATCTAGATTAACTGGTCATGACCCTACACGAGGTATATCATCGCGGGGTATAATTGGATTACGTTTAAATACAAGTGCGTCTACCCTCCTAAATGGGGATTACGTGCAGATCATGAACGGTGCTAGTTTAGAAGTTAGCCAGAACAATTTGACTTACTTTTTAAAATTTGATAGTGACTTTATTAGATTAGATAAAACCACAAAAGACTTTGTTAATGTTGAAATAATACAAGGAGAAAAGGACGAGCAAAGTTTTACTGGTTCAGGTTTATCTTTACAGAGTTATAATTTAATTACAAAAGATCCTACTGATCAATTTTTAGTTGAAGTATTTGTTGATGGTAAAAAATGGAAATTAGTAGATTCTATATATGATATGAATCCTGGTGAAAAAACTGCAATGGTTAAAACTAGTGTAACTGGTGGATTAAGTGTATTCTTTGGAACTGCACAATTTGGTATTCCTCCTGCATTAGGATCTAGGATTAGAATTACTTATGTAAAGACAAGAGGAGCTGCTGGTAATATTGGAGGAAAGCAAATAGATATGAAGTTTGCAGATCCAGGTACTGATCCATCAGGCGAAGAAGTAGATTTAAATGAAATTCTTTCTATGAATATTACAAGGAATCCAATGTTTGGTTCTGATTCTGAGGATCCTGCATTTACTAGATTAATTGCACCTTACGCAAGTAATTCATTTGTATTAGCAAACCCTAATAATTATATTTACTATTTAAGTAAGTATGACTTTTGGTCTTTTATAGATGCTTATAATACAAAGAATGATGAATACTTAGATGATGACAATATTATTTACTTATTTTTAGTTCCTGATGTAAAAAAGAAACTTACTAGTGATATAGATTATTTCAGTATTCCTGAGGTTGAATTTACAATGACTGCTGCTGAGAAGGAAATGACTTATGAAATATTAAACAAAAGTGGAAGGCAAGTTGTTACAGCTGAGACTAGAATAGTAGATCCTATCATTAAAAAATATGCATTAAATATTGTAGTTAGATGGTTTGAGAATTATGATAAAGATGAAATAAGAATTGAAATAAGAAAAAATCTAGATGAATATTTCTTAAATGTAAATAGAAGAGATAGAATACCTCGCTCTGATATTATTTCAATAATAGAAAATGTAGATGGTATTGATTCTGTAAATGTATTCTTTATTTCAGAAGAAAATGAAACTGCTATTAAAAATGGTTATTATGAAATTCCTGTTTATGGAACTGATCCTATTACAGACCAGCGAGTATTAATTGAAAATAAAAAGATTGTATTAAAGAAAGGCGAGGATCCACAATTAGGATTGGATAGCTTTGGTGATGTCATAATTGAAAATAATGATATAGCAATAATTAGAGGTGGTTGGGAAGATAGGAATGGTACTTATTATGAACCAATCCCAGAAGCTAATAAAATAAGTTCACTT
>Ga0115003_10004107_pt1 | contig 11320 bp, 9 predicted proteins | sample ArcticOcean_MG_C_7_FD_88736 | JGI IMG/M metagenome (GOLD analysis project Ga0115003, IMG submission 88736) | Marine microbial communities from western Arctic Ocean - ArcticOcean_MG_CB11_88 | ecosystem: Environmental > Aquatic > Marine > Oceanic | place: Arctic Ocean: Canada Basin | collected... | reverse complement strand
TTCCACCCATGGCATGGTCACCCTTGGCGGGTGGTTTATTATTTTCAGATGAAAACCCAGCTTTGTTGTCTCTTTTAACTGAAATAGGAAACGGCGATGCTGCATCATCCAGTGTGGCATGGCTGTTGGCCCACCCAGCCCGCATAATGCCAATTTTGGGAACAAATAGTTTGAGTCGGATTAAAGCGCTGTCGCGGAGTTGCTCGTTACCGATGGATCGCGAAACATGGTTTAAAATTTATACTACTGCCCTCGGTCATGAGGTAGCCTAAAATTGCAGATTAAATTGGACAAATTGATTCCTAGACCTGAAGAAAGCTTACGGGAGTTCAGGCTCGCTCTGGGACAGTTTGCAACAGGGATTACAATTATAACCTGTTGTTATAAGGGGATTCCCATGGGTATTGTAGCCAATAGCTTCGCTAGTGTGTCAATGGATCCGCCGCTAGTTTTGTGGTCACCAGCCAAAGTGTCACGACGGTATAACGCTTTTATAACAGCGCAAAATTATTCCATACATATACTTAGCAACAAGCAAAAGCATATTTGTGACGCGTTTTCTAAGGCCGCTGGAGCCTTCGATGGCGCTGAGCAGATTCAAACCTAAGTCGTCGCGCCAATAATTTGGTCCTGATATAAAAGGTATAAATTAAGTGAAAACAATTTCTCAATTAGAAGATAGCTTGGACCCTTATTGGCATCTGCACAAAGAAGACTTTGAGGCCCCTTTCATGGAGCCTTTATTGACTGCTCAAAACTTGATCTTCATGGGTGGGCGAGACGTGCAAACGCTCAATGGTGAGTGGCGGTTCACGATCGACCCAATGCGCGAAGGATTACGCCAAAGGTGGTTCGAAAATGATTCTCAACCAATTGAGAATTGGACTATTCCACGTGACTATGATGATGGCGCATGGCAGACAACGCATGTGCCAAGCTGCTGGACAACTGAGCGGGCCGAATGGCATCGTTATGAGGGCGCCGCATGGTATTCACGCATGTTCGTGACAGAGCAGCCCACGGGTGGCGAGCAACTCTTCCTTCGGGTGGGAGCGGCAAACGAGCGTGCGCGTATTTTTTTAAATGGTCATTTTTGTGGCCTTCATATTGGAGGATCAACACCATTTTTTGTTGATGTTACGCACCATGTAATTTCGGGTGAAAACCTCATCATGATTGAGGTTGATAATTCTCGCCGCGCAGACGCCGTGCCAATGTATCATACGGATTGGTTTAATCATGGTGGTCTTTATCGGGATGTAGAATTGGTAAAGCTTCCAAAGCTATACATCACCAAATTTTTTATCCGCCTTACTGCAGATGGAATTAGAGTTGATCTGACGCTGTCAGCACCACAAAGTGGAGTTGCCAAGATTAATATCATAGGACTGTACTCTGGGGATATCGATGTAATAAAAGGAAATGTGAGTGTAACACTTGCGGCCGAACCAAAATTTTGGGCGCCTAATGACCCAAAGCTTTATGACGTATCAGTCAGCTTTGATAAGGATATTGTTCGTGACCGAGTAGGCTTTCGCCATATAGAGCGGCGAGGAACAAGCTTATTCCTAAATGGCATCCCTCTTTGGTTAAGGGGGATAGGAGTTCACGAAGAAGATAAAGAACAAGGCAAATGCTCCAATGAAGTAGACATACGGCGCCGGTTTAAGCATTTGCGTGAACTTGGTGCTAATATTGCGCGGCTTTCGCACTATCCCCATCACGAACGTGTCGCCGAGATAGCAGATGAGATGGGTATTTTATTATGGGAAGAGATCCCAGTTTATTGGGCAATCCAGTTTGATCGAAAATCGACTTTTGAAAACGCCAAAAATCAACTTTTGGAAATGATCAGGCGCGATACCAACCGAGCTAGCGTCATTCTTTGGGGCGTTGGAAATGAAAACGCTGATACTGATGAGCGACTGTCATTTATGCGCCGCTTGGCTGAGACCGCTCGGCAGGAAGATCCTTCACGTCTAATTACTGCTGCCTGCCTAATAAATCGTGAAAAGTTCCAGATTGAAGACAGGCTAACCGCTTATCTGGATGTGATTGGGTTAAACCAGTATTTTGGATGGTACGAACCAGGGTTTGAGGGATTGGAGAAACTGTTAAAAAGTTCAAAACCAGATAAGCCAGTGATCATCTCAGAAACTGGCGCCGATGCTCTAACGGGTTTGCACGGTCCTGACACGCAGCTGTTTACCGAAGAATATCAAGCGGCAGTCCTAACGCGACAAATCGATATAGCGGCCCAAACTGACTATATTGTTGGAACATCAATTTGGATATTATACGACTTCCGAACGGACAGACGACAGACGCGACACCAACGTGGCTGGAATCTAAAAGGCGTTATTGCCGCTGACAAAAATACCAAAAAGTTAGGCTTTTCAGCTTTGGCTCGGGCCTATCAAATACATTTTAAAGACGCCAAGCCAGACTAACATTTCTATTAAAGAACGGCGCGTATCGGTTAATACTCAAAACTCATGACCCATGAAACGACGTCACCAATTTCAAACTTTGCTTAGAGCGCCTAACCGAACGGCTTGAGCTTGTGCCTTTAGAGCAAGCTCCATCACTTTGAAACAATGCTTCTGCGGCATTGCGGTCTCGGTTCGTTGGATCACATCGTGAATAAGCTGTTCGAAATAGGGTAGGGCAGCATCAGTGGCGTTAATATACTCACAGCTATCCCCGTTTACCACAAACACATGGTTGGTGCCTTCCCGCCCGGCCACGTCAACATATTTGCGCAGTTCAATATAGCCCTCAGTTCCGAGTATCGTTAGGCGGCCGTCACCCCAAGTTGGCAATCCGTCAGGAGTATACCAGTCAACTCGGACATACCCAAGTCCATGATCAGATCGTAGGTTGATCTCTCCAAAATCCTGCAAACCAGCATCAGAGGGGTTTGCAAAATTTGCGACAGTCGACGATACGATTTCCGCATCATCCGAACCAGTAAAAAACAAGAACTGGTCGATCTGATGGGAGGCGATATCAGTAAGAATACCGCCATATTCCGCCTCGTTAAAGAACCATTTAGGCCGCGTAGGACGATTGAGACGATGTGGACCAAGACCGACCGTTTGTATAACTTTGCCTATGCGGCCCTCGGCAATCAATTCAGCCGCGCGGGTAACTGCAGGAACTTCAAACCTCTCAGAAAAGTCAATCGACCATATGCGTCCGGTTTTAGCAACGCATGCTGTAATACTATCCAGCTGTTCCAATGTCGTGCAACCAGGTTTATCGGTCATCACATCTTTACCTGCTTGCATTGCCTCAATCGCACGAGCAGCCCTACGGACTGGGACATCGGCGATCAATATCATATCTATTTCTGGGTCCTGTAAAAGACTATCTCGGTCTGCAACCCTCGGTATATCTGGAAAGCGCTGTAAAAAGCCCTCAACTGGCTCAGGGTCACCTTCGGTCCACCACCCCTTACATTTGCATCCAAGCTCGAGCATCTTGCTCAATTGTCCAAAGATATGTCTGTGATCAACGCCAATGACGCCCAGTGTGAGGTTTTTCATTAACTTACCTTTTCTTTTAATATGATCTGCCGGGCTTCACGTGAGCTCATCTCAATAGCTCTGATTAACCGTTGGACTCTGAGGGCTTGAACTCCTGTGACGCGAGGCTGACGGCCTGTTTTGATTGCATCTACAAAGTCAGCAATAAGTAATTTGTGCCATTCATAAGGAAACGCCATTGGATCCGCGCCGGCCCCGGTCTGGGCCTTTTCACCAAAACTCTGGCTTTGACCATTGCGCCAATCCACTTTTAAGATCCCAGCCTTTAGTTTTAACGAAGCTTTCTCACACTCAAAGGTTAAACTTTCGGCTCCCCCAGGGAAACTCGCCGTACTCGCAAAAATTGATCCAATTGCGCCATTTGCAAATTTGAACGCACCAGCTACTACATCCTCTGCTTCCATCTGGTGAAACGGCGTTTTTGCGCACATCGCTTGTACCGATATGACTGGGCCAGACATTTGCAGCATCAAGTCTAGCGTATGTATCGCTTGACTGATAAGTACCCCACCACCGTCACGGTCATAAGAACCGCGACCAGGTTCATCATAATAATCTTGACCACGCCACCAAGGTACCTCAGCACGGATCACATGAATGGTGCCAAACTGTCCCTGATGAAGCATATCAAACAAAATTTCAGACGCTGCGCGAAACCGATGTTGAAAAACGACACCAAGCGAGACACCTGCCGTAGCACAGGTTTCTACTATAGCTTCAGCATTTTCAACAGTCCGTTCTAGAGGTTTTTCACTAAGTATATGCTTACCGTTTGACGCAAACATCGAGACTATTTCAGATCGAGCGTCTGGTGGAGTAATCAATAACAGAGCATCAACAGTCGGATCCTGCGCTAATGCGTGCAAATTGCTCGACTCTGGAAAATTATAAGTCTTGCAAAACTTAGAACGCGCATCTTGTGAGCGGGAATAGACCCCCCTTACCTCAAGCACATGTTCCAAATCTTTTAATGCAAGTGCGTGAGGTTTTGCAGCCATGCCAACCCCAACCAACGCTATACCAATTTTGTCGCTCATGAGGTGCGTCTTTGAGCAATTACTTGACCGTTTGCATCAAACATATGCATTTGCGCGATATCAAACTTCAAAGCGATTTTTTGAGATTTCGAAATTGGCAATTGCCCTTGCTGATGAACGGTTATCTGGGGAAGCCCGTCAGCATCGCAATACAGATATGTTTCCCCGCCCAATTGTTCGGCAAAGGCCACCTCTGAGGATGTATGGCCAGTACCCTCTGACACGATTTCTATATGTTCTGGGCGTATTCCCAAAGTACAAAGATCACCGTCAACCATACCATCAATTTGTTCAATGGGCACTGATAAACCTGGGCCTGTTAGTGTCAAACCATCAGCGCTCTCCACGACGGTTGCACTAATTAAATTCATCTTAGGCGAACCGATAAACCCGGCTACAAAAACGTTTTGTGGGTTATTGTATAGATCCAGAGGGGCCCCAATTTGTTCAATCGATCCATTTTGTAATACAACAATCTTATCGGCCAGGGTCATCGCTTCAATCTGATCATGTGTGACATAGATCATGGTGTCGCCAATAGCTCCATGTAATGCGGCGAGTTCTTTGCGCATCGTTACGCGCAGCTCAGCATCAAGATTGGATAGTGGTTCATCGAACAAAAAAGCCCTTGGATTGCGAACAATAGCCCGCCCAATTGCAACTCGCTGGCGCTGTCCACCTGACAAGGCCTTAGGCTTTCGTTGTAGATAGTCGGACATCTGCAGCATCTCGGCGGCGGCATGTACGCGGCGCTCAATTTCAGCTTTGGGGATTTTCGCGTTTTCAAGTCCAAACGCCATGTTTTTATAAACGCTCATGTGAGGATAGAGTGCGTAGGATTGAAAAACCATCGCTAGACCGCGGTCAGATGCGCTCACTGAATTCACCGACACCCCATCTATTTCAACTGAGCCCTCGCTTACATCATCAAGCCCTGCAATAATACGCAAAAGTGTTGACTTTCCACAGCCTGACGGGCCGACAAATACGCAAAATTCACCAGAGGCTATATCCAGATTAATCCCGTGGATGACCTCGACGTCACCATAAGATTTGCGGATGTCTTTAAGCTGAATTTTGGTCATTAAGGAAGATCCTGTTTCATCGGCTTCGCATTTTTGCGGCCTGCTTTGGATTAGCTTTTTGCATTCGCAAAGGTGATAATCCCTTAAGAATTTGATTTATATCGTCCAACATTGTCTCGCGTATTCTGCCATATGAGGCATTCAATCCACCAGCAAGGTGAGACGAAAATAGTACGTTTGGAACCGTACGATAAGGACTGTCTTCTGGAACTGGTTCTTCTGGAAAAATATCAATTGCTGCACGGAACTTACCATCTGCCGCAAGCTCCAGAAAATCATCAAATTCCACGATTTCAGCTCTGGAAGCCAATATCACGCTGGCATCCGTTCGGATTGTTTCCAATCGTAAACGGTCCAAAAAGCCCTCATTTTCGGAAGTTACCCCTGCAAGTAGGAATAAAACGTCCGAATTACTTAATGCTTTTTCGAGCGTTACTGGCTCCACACCCTCTGCTCGCAGATATCCTTCTGATAACCATGGATCATGCGCCATCAAACGCACTCCAAAGGGCCGAAGCAGCGGCGCCAAGGATCGTCCCAGGTTCCCGTATCCCACTAAGGCAACATCTGCATTATAAAGGCTTTTTGCATCCTGATTGCCGGCAATTCCGTAGGATTCTAGGCCAGCCCGAAACAGTTTATCTGCTTTGTGCAATCCACGCAGCAGCATAATCGCCTGACCAATGCAATATTCTGCGACCGCTGGGGCCATAGCGGGAGCAGCACTCAGGACATGGATGCCCCGCGCATTGCACTCCTCATAGTCGATATTTGGTTCCCAGTTGGCTTTCACATTGAGTATTGCGCGCAAGTTTGGGGCACGGTCTAGACGTTCTTTTGGCATTGCGGTCTGGCCGATAAGGATAACCATATCCGCCAAATGCTGTTCCACCAGTTCGTCAGGGGCGCGTGATCCCCAATGCGCAACAACGTCACCCATTTCCTCCAGCGCGGTGGCGCAGTCAGGTGTAAAAACCATGGATTGGTTCCGAGGAAATGGATCCATAAAAATTAATGGTTTTTTCATTTCATTCCTGAACTCGCTATTCCAGTGGTGATGAATTTTTGTAAAAAAGCAAATACCAAAGCTACTGGAATAAGCGTAACAACAGTCATTGCCAGAATATAATGCCATTGCACGTCTAACTCGCCCTGAAACGCGTTCAGACCCACTTGCAGCGTGTAGACTTCAGTTCGATTGAGTACGATAAGCGGCCATAAAAATTCATTCCATCGCCACATCACCGAAAATATAGCAAGAACGGCAATCGCTGGCATTGCCAATGGTAGAACTACTTTTGAAAAAATCGTCCATTCAGACGCATTATCCATTCGTGCCGCCTCAATCAGTTCCTTAGGTATGGTCAACATATATTGGCGCAACAAAAAAACGCCTGTTGGCGTAGCTGCTCCCGGTAGAATTACCGCCCACAGTGAATTCACCATACCTAGATTAGTAACCACCAGATAGACTGGAACCATGATCACGGTAATAGGGATCATCAAGGTACCAATCACAAAGAGCATGATCGCATTGCGGCCTCTGAACTCATATATACTCAGCCCGTAGGCGGCCATTGAGTTAATTAAAAGTGTCACTAAGGTTGCCACCACAGTGACCACGACCGAATTCTTCAAAAACAGGAGAAAATTAAATCGCTCCAACGGATCGCGATAATTTTCCCATGCCATGCGAAACTCTCTTACCTTAGTACGTTGGTCTATAGGGATTTTAAATTTTTCACCTGGATTTTTGGGATCAACCATCTGGCTCACGATGCCAATCCGACGAATTTGTGCCAATTGTCTGGTGCTGCCATCATCCATTTTGACATCAAAAAGCAACAGCGGCTTTTCATAGCCTTCAACCTGAAGCTCAATCTGACCCAGAGGAAAAAACGTGGGTGGGAACTCCAATAAACCGGCACGAGTCTTGAAAGAAGACATCCCTAGCCAAAGTACTGGCCCAAACATCAGAAAAATTCCCAACGCCAAATAGGTATAGCTGAAAATATCGGTCCAATGCCATTTTTTGCGTCCACGCCTCGCCAAAATAATGGAAACCAGATTTTTAGTTTCAACGCCCGGATCAGCCATTGTCACGAGCTCTCGTAACGGCCAGTTGCAGCATGGTTAAAACGAACAAAATAACTCCCAATACAATAGAGGCTGCAGAGGCAAGTCCGAAATTCTGTACTTGCTCAGTGAACCCAGTGTTATAAATATATTGCACAATAAACTGTGTGGCAGTGCCTGGACCACCGCCAGTCAGAACAAATACCTCATCAAAAACTTGCACGCCCTTGATTAAAGCTAGGACCACGACCACGAGAAGGTTAGGCCAAAGCAACGGTAAGGTAATACGCCAGAAAACTCGCTCTTTTGAAGTTCCATCCATCTCTGCCGCCTCATATAGGTCGGGCTGAATAGCCTGAAGGCCGGCCAGTAAAATCAGCGTGTAAAAACCCATATGGGCCCAGATTGAGACAAATACTGCCCAGAACATTGCCCATTCTGGACTGACGAAGAATAAGATTTTGTCCATTCCAATTGAGACTAAAAAGGCATTCAGAATACCATCGCGCAGTAGAATCCACTTCCAAATTAGAGCTACAACTACTGGGGAGAGCAGGACTGGGAAAAAGAAAACTGCGCGAAAAAAACCTCGACCACGGATCTCACGATTTAGTATAAGAGCAGTTATTAGTGAAAATAGAACCAAAAATGAGACTTGGAAAAATACAAAAATGAAAGTGTTATACAGGCCTTTCCAAAACCTATCCTCACGACAAGTTATAGGGTCACCAAAGGTCTTGCAATCAAGTAGAAAACGATATTGCTCGGTACCGGTGTAAACGCGGTTGCTTAAAAAAAGTTCGGTCCCTCCGGTAAAGGAAAAGGCAAAATTTATAAACAAAGGAATAATAACAAAAATTCCAAAAAATATGAGGTTGGGGAGTAAAAAAATCCACGGCATCCCTTGGATGCCAACCCCTCTCTGAATTTTTGAAAAAGGGTATTCAAGCAAGCGAAATACCTGCTGTATAGGCCAACCAGCAATGGATACCGCTGTGTTTTTTACAGCAGCAGGTTGATCTGTATTTTTTATCATTACTTGCAGTCCGCTTTATTGGAGTGGTTGGCCCGATAAGGCCAACCACTTTGTATTGATCTTAATCTACAGCCTTGGCTGCCAGCTGCTTTGCAACATCTTCTTCCATGCGCACGTAGGCTTGCTCAAGGGTAAGCTCGCCGACAATTGCTTCATTCAAACGCGAGATAAGCGCGTTGAACATGATGCGGTTATTCGGATAACCTTGAAGATCGAAAGCTGTCGGTGAAATTTTTGGTACAGCGCCTGCAAAGGTGCTCAAAGCATGCTTGGCACGCGCGTCATCTGTCGCAAAATCTACACCACCAGTTGCTAGCTTAAGATGGCCAGGAATGAATAGGTTTTTACCGTAAAATTCAGCTAGGTTTTCCTCTTGTGCGAGAAAGTCCATTAACTTGCCTACTTCTTCTGGATGCTTTGTATCCTTCATTGCAACGAGTGCAGCACCACCTGGCATACCAGTACAAGCTGCAGCACCGCATGGAGCTGGTACGGCCCACCAATCAAACGCATCGCCGATTGTTCCAGAGAATTGGCCAATTTGCCACGAGCCAGACATGTACATCACAACCTGGCCATTAGCAAAATCTTCGTTGGCACCAAGGTACGATGAACCTGACACAGATCCCCATAGTTCCTTTGTCATAGTACCGTCTTGGTGCCAGTCATAAAGGCGCTGGGCCATTTCTTTTAAACCATCATCAACCAAGGCTGGTTCTCCGTCGGCATTGAACATTTTAGCACCCATAGCAATCGCTGGGCCTGAAACACGGTGTCCGGAGCGGTCCCATGCCATAGGAATAGGGATATCAAGTTTGTCCGCGACATCATTGGCTGCAGCGGCCCATTCATCCCAGGTTGCGCCATCCCCGGGCATAGCAACGCCAGCCTGCTCAAAGAAGGTTTTGTTCACATAGGGGCCAGTTACTGTTAGTTGCGTCATGAAGCCCGAGATTCTATCAGAGTCTGGCGCCAACCAATCGAGGAACGGTCCAAAGCTCGCTTCCCAGTAAGCACTGTCTGAGATGTGTGGCGTCAGGTCCATATAATATTTGCTAAGGCCACCTAAATCTGTGACGCGGGCAAGATCAGGTCCAGCACCAGCTGCCAACTGAATCGGCAAAGATTCCATGATAGATTTGTATGGCACAACATCAATAACAACAGAAATGTCTGGATTTTTTGCCTCAAAACGATCAATGATGGACTGCATGACTTCGCTTTCACTGCCGTCATTATACCACATCATACGCAATTCTGTTTCTGCCAGCGCCGAAGTAGCACCCAGCGTGGCTAACACGGAAGTCGTAGCCAGTAGTCTTTTAAAATTTAACATCAAAGATGTCCTCCCAATTAGAACTGTGCCTGCCAGAGCGATATTAGCAGACTTTTTTTATTATAACCTCAGCTCATACGCCAAGCTCACTCCATATTTTATGGCTTTCGAATTATAGATTTGAAAAATTCACGACTCGATACACCACACTGTCAAAGTAAGAATTAGTATGCGGCCGTTTTTTTCTATGGCAAGCACATTAATCAAAAATTTAATTTTTAATCTTCTTTGAAAGTATACTCAAACTTCCATCGGTTAGTTTTTTGACTGAAAAACAGACATTTCATTTCGGCATGTGCTGGAACAAAGTATACTTTTACCAAAATAAGAAATTGAATTCAAAACCCATACTGAGGCCAATCCAGACTGCGAAAACGCAAAGTACTATTCCTATTTCTTTCATGCGACCTCGTCTCTTTTCTATTTCTTTTTTAGTTTAAATGAGTTTGTCATGAGGAATGGGATTATTGTCAGGTGTTAGATCTCTATACTAATCTCTATTAGGGAACTCTATTCTTGAAAATGGCCAATCTGTTTCAAGCCAACGTTTAAATTTTGAGCTTAATCGGGCCTCAAGTCCATTGACGAGATGTTCTTGGCGTATCCAATAGAATGCTTGCGCTTGATATTCTGATTTCATTGAGGGGTAGATATAGCAACAACCAAGGCATAACTCACCATCCAAAGACATGACCGAGTAAGCAAAGGAATGCCTCAGAGTAAATTCTCTTTGATGCCAGCCAAGATCAATAAGGTTTTCCTCTATAGTTAAACCAAGAGGCCAACCATCGTCACTTCCCATCAAGCCTTGCAAATGTTCCACGCTGCTCATCACGGCGTCATAATCCTTAATTAAATTATCAACGGTAAGTGGCGTCAAAGCAAATTCATCGGTTTTAAGAGTTTGGGGTATTGAGAAACTATTAGGAACTATTGGTCGACTATACATTACTTTTTTCACTCCAGTTTAAAGTTTCTATAGTCTTCAGCTCGATGAGTGTCTCGCATAGAGCACACAGTTGAAACAGTAGGGTCATGCCTAGCTTCGTGACCCACACTATATCAATTTCTACATGGTTTTGGTCCTGGATGCGTTGTGAGTTTCGTCATCACTAGCTCTTTTGAAACGAGCCGCTATCAGATTTAGTCTGCAGGGCGTTGTAACCAATAACCATACCAAATTTTAGACTACAGAGGGCCCT
>Ga0115003_10004106_pt1 | contig 11320 bp, 9 predicted proteins | sample ArcticOcean_MG_C_7_FD_88736 | JGI IMG/M metagenome (GOLD analysis project Ga0115003, IMG submission 88736) | Marine microbial communities from western Arctic Ocean - ArcticOcean_MG_CB11_88 | ecosystem: Environmental > Aquatic > Marine > Oceanic | place: Arctic Ocean: Canada Basin | collected... | reverse complement strand
TATTTTAATTTCTGGTTATGATGGTGGTACAGGCGCGTCCCCTCTAACTTCTTTAAAACATGCAGGTTTACCATGGGAACTTGGATTAGCAGAAGCTCAACAAACATTAGTTTTAAATAATCTTAGAAGTAGAGTTGTCCTTGAATGTGATGGACAATTAAAGACTGGTAGAGATGTCGCTATTGCATGCCTTTTAGGGGCAGAAGAGTTTGGGTTTTCTACAGCTCCATTAGTAGCCTCAGGATGTATTATGATGCGAGCTTGTCACTTAAATACATGTCCAGTTGGAATTGCAACACAAGACCCTGAACTAAGAAAGAATTTTAAAGGTAAGCCAGAACACGTAATAAACTTTATGTATTTTGTAGCTCAGGAATTAAGGGAAATAATGGCAAATCTTGGTTTTAGAACAGTTGAAGAAATGATTGGTCAAAGTCAAAAATTAGAAGCAAAAAAAGGGATTGAAGACTATAAAGTTAAAGGAATAAATCTTGATAAGATATTATATAAACCAGTATCTAATAACACTTACATTTACAGAAATACTGAAACTCAAAACCATAATTTAAAAAAAGTTTTAGATTTTAAAATTTTAAAAGAATCAAAATTGTCTATAAACAAGAAGATCAAGACCTCTTTAGATTTTAAAATAAAGAATACAGATAGATCTGTAGGAGCTATCCTGAGTAATGAGATATCAAAATTACATGGAGAAAATGGATTGCCAAGAGAAACTTTAAATCTAACATTCAATGGGTCTGCAGGTCAAAGTTTTGGAGCATTTGCAGTTAAAGGCCTAAAAATGACAGTGTTTGGTAATACTAATGATTATTTTGGGAAGGGTTTATCAGGTGGAATTCTTAGTGTAAGAATTCCGAAAAAATCAACTTTTGAATCAGAAAAAAATATAATAACTGGTAATGTTGCATTATATGGTGCAACTTCTGGAGAGGCATATATTAATGGGATTGCAGGAGAGCGATTTTGTGTAAGAAATTCTGGTTCAAAATCAGTAGTTGAAGGCATTGGAGATCATGGTTGTGAGTATATGACAGGAGGAATTGTTTTAGTTCTTGGAAACATAGGGAGAAATTTCGGAGCTGGAATGAGTGGAGGTATAGCTTATATTTATAAAAATGAACAATTTTCTGAAACAGAGTTTAATATGGAAATGATAGATCTTGAGTCTATTAATAATCAGGATGAAGATATTATTAGTAATCTGTTAGAAAATCATTTTTCTTATACAAATAGTAAAATAGCAAAAATGATTCTCTCTGATTGGGTAAAGGAAAAATATAATTTTATTAAGGTAATGCCAAAAGAATATAAAATTGCCTTAGAAAAAATTGCTCAAGATAAAATTAATGAACTGATAAAATAATGGGGAAAGTTAAAGGTTTTAAAGAATATAAAAGAATTGACGAAAAGTATATCCCTGTAAGGAAAAGACTTAAAAACTATAAGGAGTTTACAATACCACCTAAGGAATCAGAATTAAATTCACAAGCTGCTAGATGTATGGATTGTGGAGTTCCCTTTTGTCATAGTGGTTGTCCTCTTGGTAATCTAATACCTGATTTCAATGATTCAGTTTATAATAATAACTGGAAAGAAGCCCTTGACATATTACACTCTACTAATAATTTCCCTGAATTTACTGGAAGATTATGTCCAGCTCCATGTGAGGCTTCATGCGTATTAGGTATTATAGATCCCCCTGTATCAATTGAATTAATTGAAAAACAAATTGTTGAAAGGGGTTTTGAGGAAAAATGGATTATTCCAAAAATTCCTATTAAAAAGACTGGGAAAAAAATTGCAATTATTGGTTCTGGACCTTCTGGACTTGCTGCATCGCAGCAACTAAATTCTGTTGGTCATAGTGTAACTGTTTTTGAAAGAGATAATAAAATTGGAGGATTACTTAGATATGGTATTCCTGATTTTAAACTTGAAAAAAATATAATTGATAGAAGGATTGATATTCTAGCTCAGGAAGGTGTAAATTTTGAATGTAACATTGAAGTTGGAAAGAATATGAAGATTGAAGATTTAGAAGATAATTTTGATGCAATACTTCTATGTACAGGGTCATCAATCAAACGAGAATTAGACATTCCTGGAGATAAACTTTCTGGGGTTATTCAGGCAATGGATTTTTTAACTCATAATAATAAGTTTGTTGATAGACAGATTGATAAACATATTAATAAATATGATGCTAAAGACAAAAATGTTATAGTTATCGGTGGAGGAGATACTGGTTCAGATTGTATAGGCACGTCTAATAGACATGCAGCAAAAAGTGTTACTAACTTTGAGTTAGCAGAAAAACCCTCTACTGAAAGACTTTCAAAAAATCCCTGGCCACATTGGCCATTCACATTAAAATCATCTTCTTCACATAAGGAAGGTGTTGAAAGAAAATGGAGTATTTTAACAAAGGAATTTATTGGTGATAAAAATAATAGCATTAAAAGTTTAGTGACAGTTAATGTTGAGTTTAATGAAGAAAAAAATCAGTTTGTTGAAATCCCCAACTCTAAAAAAATATGGGATTGTGACTTGGTTATTTTAGCATTAGGTTTTACTGGGCCAGAAAAAAAGTTACCAAAAGAATTAAATGTAACGCTAGACAAAAAAGGTAATATATTGGCTAATTCTATCTATCAAACAAAAAAAAATAATATTTTTACTGCAGGTGATTGTAGAAGAGGACAATCTCTAATTGTATGGGCAATTTCTGAAGGAAGAGAAGCTTCTTATCATGTTGACAAGTACCTGATGGGATCATCAAATCTTTCGAGAAAAAATACATTTGGAGATCTCTAATAAGATTACTTTGGAATAAAAATATCATGAACTCTAAAAGGATTAAATTCCTAGTTTTTTCTGCTTCGTATCCCTATAGAGGAGGGATTTCTGACTCAACTCACTCTTTTTGCAATGAGTTGATAAATAATAATATAAATACTGAAGTTTGGACATTTTCAGTATTATATCCTAATCTTATTTTTCCAGGCAAAACACAGTTTAGTAATGAAAAATATAATCAGAAATTTATAGTTAGAAGATTAATTAATACCATTAATCCATTTAATTGGATTAGAATTTCAAAAAAGGTTAATAAACTTAATCCTGAATTTTTAATATTAAGGTATTGGTCACCAATTCTTTGCTTGCCTTATTTTTTTATAGGACTATTTTTAAATAAAAAGATTAAAGTTATTGGTCTTATCGATAATTGGAATAATCATGAAAAAATTCCTTTTGAAAGTATTCTTAGAAAACTTTTAGTAAATGTTTGTAATAGTTTTATTTCATTCTCAGATAATGTTGGAGACCAAATTAAGTTAAGTACTAATAAAAAAGTTCTTTCATTATTCCATCCAATTAACTCAAACTTACCTGAAATTAAAAATAGACAAATTGCAAAAGAAAACCTTGACTTAGATGATTCTTATTATGTCTCTTTTATTGGATTAATAAGAAAATATAAGGGATTAGATTTATTAATAAATAGCTTTAAATATTTGAAAAATGAAAATATAAAATTAATAATTGCAGGAGAGTTCTATGACCCTATTGATAAATATTTAAATCAAATAAATAAACTAGGTTTAAAAGATAAAGTTATAATTGAAAATAATTTCTTAGAGTCATCTAAAATAAGAGATTATGTATGTGCAAGTCATTTAATTATCCAACCATATACAAGAGCTAGTCAAAGCGGAATTACACCTGTTGCCTACTTTTATGATACTCCTTTAGTTGTTTCTAATATTAATGGCTTAAAAGAGATAATACAAAGAGATAAAAGTGGAGAGGTTTTTAATAATACTGCCAAAGATCTTTCAAAAGCAATTCTTAATTCAATTAAAAATCATAGACAAGAACTTTATATATCTAATATTAGAAAAGCTAAAATTAAATATACTTGGTCAAAATTTATTAAAGAGCTTGAAAAAGTATAAGTATTTATTATAAAACTTAAAAGTTACAAAACCAACAATTATTCCAAAAGTGGCGCCAAATATTATATCTAAGGGGAAATGTACGCCAAGATAAATTCTGCTGTACGAAATAAGGGAAGCATAAAAAAGTGATATATAAATTAGATATCTAAACTTCTTTTTATATAAAAGCCCAAAGAAAACAGCTAGAGTAAAAGAATTTGAAGCATGAGCTGAGAAGAAACCATATTTTCCACCACAACTGTCTTTAACAAGTCTTAGTGAATCTTTTATCATTTCATTATAACAAGGTCTTAATCTTTGAAAGGAATCCTTAAATAAGTTTGCTGTTTGATCAGTAATTGTAATCATTATGGCAATTAAAATAAGAAGGTAGACTAATTCTCTAAATTTAAATTTTAAACGTTTATTATAAAAGTAAAAGAATAATAATATAGAATAAAAAAAAATATTAGCAATTTTATAAGATAAAAAGATCCAAAAATTATCAAATACAGGGACTCCTAAACTATTAAGATATATAAATAATTCAGAATCAAGATTCAGTATCTCTTCAATCATTTATTGTTATTATTTTTTTTGAAAGATAATTAAATCTAAGAAAAAGAAATAATGATGAAAAAAACAAACCTGATAATAATCCAATCCATATTCCTACCATAGCTAAAGAAGTATGAAAACCTAGAAAGTAAGAAATAGGAAAGCCTAAAATACCATAACAAAAAAATATAATTATTGCAGGTTTATTTACATCTTGCATGCCTCTTAAAGCACCAAGAACAACAGCTTGAATACCATCAAATAACTGGAAGACTCCAGCGACAATTAGTAATTTAGACGCAATACTTATCACCTCATTAACATCGTTTAAATTAGATGGGTCTGAAGTATCTAGATAAAGTAATGGAAGAAGGTCATTAAATATTAAAAAGACTAAACAGAAAAAAATATCAATTATAATTATTAATAAAAGTGTAGATATTGCAACTTCTCTTAATTTTTTAAAATTCATCATACCTCTTTGATTTCCAACTCTTATCATTGCTGCTACACCTACTCCTAGAGCAACCATATAAGTCATAGATGATAAATTTAATGCGATTTGGTTTGCAGCTTGTGAATTTTTTCCAATAAAACCTGACATCCACACAGCAGAAATAAAAAAAGCTACTTCAAAGAAACTATGTAATGCAGAAGGAAGTCCTAGATATAGAATTTTTTTTAGTCTCTCAATTTCAACTTTAGTAGGAAAGAACCTTTTTATATACTTTGACAACTTTTTATGAAGCTTCAAATAAAAAACTATAAACGCAAGCATACACAATCTTGATATAAGAGTTCCTATAGCAGCTCCTTCCACACCTAGTTTAGGAAAAATCCAGAATCCAAATATTAAAACAAAATTTAAGATAATATTTATAACATTCCCAACTAGTGTAGAGTACATTGCTGCTCTAGTAAAAGATAATCCATCAGCAAATTGTCTAAATGATTGAAAAGTTACTATAGATATAAGAGAAAATGAAACCCAGAATAAATAAGGTGAAGCTAATTCTACGACTTCAATAGGTTGATTCATTGAATATAAAAGATTTCTGTTTAGAAATACTAATAAAAAGAGAACAAGACCAAGTATTATACATATCAAAAAACTATGTTCAAAAATTTCTGATATATCTTTATCTTTTCTAGCTCCATCAGCCTCAGCTATTAAAGGAGTAATTGCTTGAGAAAAACCAATTCCAATTGACATTCCAATGAAGACAAAACTATTTCCAAGAGATATAGCAGCTAATTCAGCAGTGCCTAGTTGTCCAACCATAATATTGTCAACAAATTGAACAAAAGTATGACCCAACATGCCTATCATTACTGGGTAAGCTAACTTAATATTATACCTAAACTCTCTAGTGTAGGTAGAGAATTTACTAAGTATATAATTCATACTTATAATTTATAATTATCCATAAGATAGATTAGTGATGCCATTGCAGCTGCACCCAATTCCAATTCACGTTTATTAATTTTATCAAAAGTGTCTGATGCAGCATGATGTACATCAAAATATCTTTGTGGATCAGGTCTTAAACCTGCTAAAATTACAAGACCATCTTTAAGCGGTCCAATATCAGCTCCACTTCCTCCAATAAAAAAGTTATTCATTCCATAATCCTTAAATAATTCCTCAAATTTCTTAATTGACTTAAATTCTTTTTCTGATGTATCAAAGCTAAAACCTCTAGGAGTAAATCCACCTGCGTCAGATTCAAGTGCAAAAAAATGTTTTTCATTTTTCAATCTAGATTCTTTAGCATATTTATTCCCCCCTCTTAATCCGTTTTCTTCGTTAGCAAATAATACTACTCTAATAGTTCTTTTAGGTTTATAGTTTAAAGATTTAAAAATTCGTAAAACTTCCATAGATTGGACTATTCCCGCTCCATCATCATGACTTCCATCTCCTAGATCCCATGTATCCAAATGTCCTCCCACAACAATTATTTCTTCAGGTTTTTCAGAACCTTTTATCTCTCCGATTACACTATGAGTTAAAACATCTGGAAAATTCTTAGAATTTTGTCTATAAAAGAATTTTGTTTTTGGATTTAATGATAACATTGAACTTAAAAGATCTGCTCCGTTTGTACTAATTGCAGCAGCAGGAATTCTCTGGTTCAGAGTCAATCCATCATAATACATAGATCCAGTATGAGGGTAATCATCAAGAATTGTAGTCATAGACCTAACTATAGCTCCAACAGCTCCAAGTTTCGCAGCTTCAGCAGCACCTCGTGTTCTTTGATCTACACTTCCACTATATGCTTGAAAAGTATTAATTAGAGTTTTATCCATTGGACGATTGTAAAAAACAATCTTTCCCCTAATTGAATCTTTATCTAATTCTCTTAACTCATTAATGCTATTAACTTCAATGACATTGGCTAATATACCAATTGAGGGTGTTGAAATCGAACCACCTAGAGCAGCAATTGGAACTGATATATTGTTACCTGGTCTAGTTTCTATATGAGCGTACTCAGGAGCTCCCCTAACCCATTTTGGAACCATCACTGGTTGTAACCAAACTGAGTCAATATTAATAAGATCTAACTGTTCTTTACCCCACTTTACTGATCTATCGTAATTTATGGATCCCGAAAGCCTGCCTCCTATTTGATTAGACAGATAATCTAGCCATTCATAAGATTCACCATTAGATAATGCCTCATCGTATATCTTATTAATAAATACTGAATCACTATTAGAATTTTGAGAATATGTTATAAAAGTAAATGCTATTAAAAAAAAATAATTAAGTAGTCTCATGAAATTATTTTTTTGAGGCAAAAAGATTAACATCATCCTTTGATATTGGATTACCACCAAGAATTATCAATCTCTCAACTACATTTCTAAGTTCTCTTATATTTCCAGACCAATCATAATTTTCGAGTAATTTTAATGAATCTGGATTAAATTCTTTTGTCTCTATACCTTGTTCTTGGGATATTAATTTAGAGAAATGGGAAACAAGGATAGGTATGTCAGATTTTCTTTTACTTAACTCAGGAACTTCAATCATTATTACAGCAAGTCTATGATATAAATCTTCTCTAAAGTTACCATTTTCAATTTCCTTTTTTAAATCTTTATTAGTAGCAGCTATAACTCTAACATTCACACTAATGTCTCTTTGACTTCCTACTCTTTGAATCTTACTTTCTTCAAGAGCTCTTAATACTTTTGCCTGCGCGGCAAGACTCATGTCACCAATTTCATCTAAAAATAAAGTTCCATTATTAGCAGCTTCAAATTTACCTTGTCTGTCTTTTATGGCAGATGTAAATGAACCTTTAAGATGTCCAAAAAGCTCACTTTCAATAAGCTCAGATGGAATAGCAGCACAATTTACCTCAATAAATGTTCCTTTACTTCTAGTACTTTTCTCATGAATATTATGAGCAACAAGCTCTTTACCAGTTCCACTTTCTCCTGTAATCAGAACTCTAGCCTCAGTTTGAGCTACTTTATTAATAATTGCATGGATTTCCATGACAGATTCTGAGTTTCCAATAATTTCATATTTTTTAGCAACCTTTTGTCTTAAAATTTTATTCTCAGTAACTAACTCCTTTCTTTCAAGGGCATTTCTTACTGAGTTGATAAGTCTATTTAGGTCTGGAGGTTTAGATATAAAATCATAAGCACCAAGTTTCATTGATTCAACAGCTGTTTCAATATTCCCATGTCCAGTTAACATGATAAAAGGAAGAGTTAAGTTCGTTTTTCTAGTTCTTTGAAGTAATTCAATCCCATCAACCTTAGGCATTTTAATATCACAAAGAACTAAATCAAAAGATTCCTTTTTTATTAAGTCAAGACCTTTTTTACCATCAGAAGCTTGTTGTATTTCAAAGCTTGAATCTTCCTCACTTAAAATTCTTACTAGAACTCTTCTAATCGGTTCCTCATCTTCAATTATAAGTATTTTACTCATATTAAGAATATTACAAAATCTAAGATAAAATTATTTACGCAAACATGTCTCTTACTTTTTCAAAAAAGGACTTATCAGATTTATTAGGATTAGGTTTAAAATTATCATCATCTAACATTTCTTTAAAGAAATCTTTTTGTTTTTTATTTAGCGTTTTAGGAGTCCATATATTGACGTGAACAAGTAAGTCTCCTTTTGAATAGCCATTTAAATCAGGAATTCCCTTGTTTCTTAATCTTAATGTCTTACCTGATTGAATTCCAGAATCAAGTTTAATTCTAACTTTACCATCAATTAGATGGATATCTTTAGATATTCCAAGTACTGCTTCAGAAACACTTATATATAGATCATAATGAAGATGTTTTCCATCTCTAGTAAAAAGATCATCGTGAGATTCTTCAATTAAAACAAGAAGATCACCTGAAATACCATTTGGATTATTTGAGTCATTACCTTTACCTGAAACTTTTAATTGCATCCCCTCCTCTACACCTCCAGGAATTTTTATCGAAACTGTTTCTTCAGAATTAAGCATTCCATTAGTGTCAGATCCTGGTGCTCTTGACAATATTGACTGACCAGATCCATTACAGGTTGGACATACAGAGGTTGATTGCATTCTACCAAGAATTGTATTTGTAATTCTAGAAACCTGACCAGATCCATTACAGGTATTACATGTTGAAAATTTTGAATCGGGTGATAAAACTTTCCTTTTGACTTTAATTTTTTTCTCAACACCATTAATAATCTCTTCTAGATTTAATTTAACACGTATTCTTAAGTTAGAACCTTTTGAAACTCGTTGACCTCCTCCACCAAATCCACCGAAAGATGAACCAAAAGCACTACCAAAAATATCACCAAATTGACTAAAAATATCATCCATATCCATTCCTCCACCACCACCAAATCCACCTGCACCATCAAATGCACTATGACCAAATTGGTCATATTTAGATTTTTTATTTGGATCACTTAATATTTCATATGCCTCAGCAGCCTTTTTAAAATTTGATTCGGCAGTCTTATCACCAGGATTTTTATCAGGGTGATATTGAATTGCTTTTTTTCTATATGCTTTTTTGATTTCAGAAGCACTTGCACTTTTAGATATATCTAATATTTCGTAAAAATCTTCTTTCATATTTATTTATTGAGCAACAACAACTTTAGGAAAATTGATAATAATTTCACCAAGCTTGTATCCACCTTGAATTATATCAATAATTTTACCTTTTTGTTTGTCATCTATTGCAGGGATTTGACTTATTGCCTCATGAATTTCTGGATCAAAAATATCACCAATATTTACTTCAACTTCAATTAAACCTTGGTTTTTTAAAGTATCATTGAATTTATTGTAAATCAATTTTATGCCTTCGTCATTATCAGATTCAGAATCTTGACTTAAGGCTCTTTTAAAATCTTCTAGAACTGGAACCAAACTGGTTAGAATTTCTTTCCCAGCTGTCTTATATAATTCTATCCTTTCCTTAGAAGTTCTTCTTTTGTAATTTTCAAACTCAGCAAATAATCTAATGTACTTGTCTTGTTCAAGTTTAAAATTTTCATTCAATTCCTTAAGAGTAGAAGACTTCTTTTTAACTGAGGGTTTAGAAGTCTTTTTAATATCAGTTTTCTTTTTAGTCATTGATTAATTTTATATAGTAATTGCAATTTTTTTGCCAGAAAAATTTTATGCCAGAATGTCATATTATTTTGATAAATCTTTTAAGGCATCATCAATCTTTGGAAACTTGAAAACAAAGTCATTTAACTTATTTGAAATAACTTTCTGACTAGAAAGAACTAATTCAGACATTTCACCAAAGAATATTTTCACTATAAACCTGGGAATATTTGGGAATATAATTTGAGATCTATTATGTAATGCAATTTTTCTTAATAATTCATTCTGAGTAATTGGATTGGGGGAAACTAAATTAAAAACTCCTCTATGATTTCTCTCAGCACATTTTGTAAAAAAATTTGCAACATCAACAACGTGTATCCATGATTGCCATTGATTGCCGCTTCCTAAAGCAGAAAGTAAGAATATTTTTGAAAGATTTTTTGAGATTTTAAATACACCTCCAGACTTTGAAAGTACAAGACCTATTCTTATAACAGAAAAGGATATCTCTGGCAGTTTTTTTTCGAATTCTAAAACTTTAGATTCCCATTTTATTACTACTTGATTAATAAAAGAATCTTTAATGTTTTCAGAGTCATCTTCACTTGAAACTTTTGTAAGAGAATTAGAATAAGCCGCAATCCCAGATGCATTGATAAATGACTTTAATTTAATTCCTTTTTCTTTAATCTGTTTTAAAATAAAATATGTTGAATCTAGTCTACTTTTTAAAATTTTAGACTTGTTTTTAGTTGTCCAAAAATTAAACACACTAAAACCTGCTAAATTAATAACAGCGTCAACACCATTAAAGCAATTGATATCAATTTCTTCAGAATATGGATCCCAATAGAAATATTTTAAATTGATATTTTTGGATACTAATTTCTTATTTCGACTAAGTATATGTACTTGATGTTTTTTAGCAAGTGCAAGATTAGTAATTTCTTGACCTAATGTGCCTGAACCACCCGTTATTAATAGCTTCATATTGATTTTTTATTTATCTTTCGCTTAATATGGAAATAATTAGATCGAACTCTACAAAAATAGATGATGTTGACTTCAATAAAACAAATCCTGGAGTATGGGCTATGAGCATGAAAGACTTCAAAGCAAAAGCAGGATTCACAAAATGGGAACAATACAAACAAGATGAACCAATAGAGGAGAAAGTAGTATGGCCGATACCAACACAGAACAATT
>Ga0115003_10004100_pt1 | contig 11326 bp, 9 predicted proteins | sample ArcticOcean_MG_C_7_FD_88736 | JGI IMG/M metagenome (GOLD analysis project Ga0115003, IMG submission 88736) | Marine microbial communities from western Arctic Ocean - ArcticOcean_MG_CB11_88 | ecosystem: Environmental > Aquatic > Marine > Oceanic | place: Arctic Ocean: Canada Basin | collected... | reverse complement strand
GCAAGAGATGTTCGAACAACGCGAGGTTGTCCCGTTCCTCGTCGCTCACGATCCCGTCCGACTCAATGATGCCCACAATCGTGTCGACGAACGTCTTGCGGTGGGCGGTCGGGACCAGAGTCGGGTCGACCTCGTCGGGGGTAGGGGGCAATTCAAGCCATCGCTCGACCTGTCTGCGCTCATCGACTCGGAGGTCGAGCCGCCTCACGATGCGCGCGACAAAGTCGCGTTCATCGGGGTGGACCTCAAGATCTGCCCATGCGAAGGAGCAGACGAACTTCATCAGCTGCATGCGTTCGTGATTGTCGAGGTCTTGCAACACGGTCTACTCCTTGTGGGTCGAGCTTTACTTCGTGGGATGGCAAATGGAGCTGGGACGCGAACTAGGGCACCATGAGAATTGTCAAACAGCCTCTCGCGAAGCTGCGATATGCTCCGTTCAACCTAGGACACCCCCGACGTGAGTTCCGCCGATGTTCCTATTGCTGCGCGCCCACTTTTAAGCTGCTGCGGTTTGAACCAAGCAGATTGCAATGAGCTTGCAGCTGCGGCTGGACGTTTGAACCCCGGCCAGAATACGCGATCCGGCGTCATTCAGGGAAACCAAAGACGGTCTACGAAAAATTTTGCGGGGTTGCCTCGGTGAGAACCGCTTTTGTCTCATTTTCTGGACAACCGGGCTCTCGGCCCTCTCGTGACCTGCCGCATTCTGCCGGTGGTGTGTGCCTTTGAGCATCGAGGGCATCGCACAGCGGCATTGTCCCTGTTTACGCCCGGACTTGCCGCCTCTCGGGCTTGGTATCGCGTTTGCATTGTCTCAGCCTGTGACGCCGAACCCATCGCTCCCGCAGCTTAAAATGAATCACGCATCGGACACGCAGTGCTCCGTAGGTCGCTTCCCTGCGCTGCGCGTCACCTTGTTGGTGTGGATCGCGTCATTCGCGTTTGTCGCGAGCGCTCAGGCGGAAGCGGTCTCGACGTCGGTTCCGACTACTGCTTCTTTCGCCGCTCTTGATTTATTTGACGCGACACCTCGTGAAGTGGCTGTGATGTTCGAAGTTTCGCCGCGCGAAGTTCCCGGCCAAGTGAACGTTCACTTTTCTCGCGAATTCGTTGCGATGCTGGAGCCGGGTGTGCGTCCATCGGAAGTTCGCGTTGTCATCCCCGCGCAAACCGTCGAGGCGCATCTGCTCGGGACTCAGAAGCCGATTCCGAATAGCTTCAGTGACTTTGTCTGGACCTTTGACGTCGAAACTGGACACGTCATCTCTGCTGCGATGAATGGACGCGTGGCGCCCGAACTCGACTGGGGCTTCATGAAGAGCCACACCGAGGTAGACATCGAGATCGAAATGGGGACGACGCGCATCGGTGGGTTCCGAAAGCCGCGACACGTGTTGGGGCAGTTGATCTTCAGCTACTGCACCGACGCCGAAGACGAAGGCTGTCGTTTGGTCGAGACGTTGCCATTCGATCGCACCACCGGCTATGTCAACGCGGTGGGTCGAGTTTGGGTTCAGTCGTCGTTCAAGGACGTTTTCAACTTTTCGCCGATGGGCGAAGCGATCTTTCGTGAAGTGGTCCTACCCGCGCATAGTGCCGCGACGACTGACGTCGCGATCGACCTTTCTCACTCGTCCGGACATCCTTTGCTCCCCGCGGTGTCGGCGCCTCTCTCGGTCGAGGCGGGCGGGCTCAAGTAGTTAGTTCTTGCACCGCCGCCGTGGGAACCGAGCCCCTGACCTACCCGGGAGAGTGGAGGATTCCATCCGTCTTTTGTCGTCCGTTGTCCTCAATGCCTGCTGCTGATCGTCCTGGACCGTGTTCGATCATGCGCGAAAGGATCCGCAAGCGAATGAAGTATGAGATCTTCTTTTGCGACTCCAGAGTAAAGCTGGCGAGGATGAAATAGGAAAATGACGTCAACCGAAAACGGTTCGCTCACGGCATCGCAACTCGAAGAGATCGACGCTCGCTGCCGCGGCGAGGGCAAGGCCGTGCTCGAGCTGATTGACGTCGAGACCCACGAAATTGCCGCGATGTCCCATTGGATGTACGAACACCCCGAACTCTCCCTCGAAGAGCACGCGACGAGTGACCGCTACGTCGAATATCTCACCGCTCGCGGTTTTCGGATCACCCGCGGTGTCGCGGACATGACGACTGCGTTCGTCGCAGAAAAGGGCGACGCCGACGCGCCATATTCCGTCGCGCTTTTGGCCGAAATGGACGCCTTGCCCGAGATCGGTCACGCGTGCGGTCACAACCTTTCGGGGCCGGCGAGCCTGCTTGCCGCGGTTGCATTGGGCGCGTCACTTGCCTCGGATCGGCTTCGCATCGTTGTCGTTGGGTGCCCCGCCGAAGAGACTGGTGTCGGCAAACCGCGCCTCGTTGAAGCCGGCATCTTCGACAACATCGATGTTGCGATGATGGCGCACGCGTCCGACATGCGTCGCGCACATCGATTGTTTCTGGGCAATGACAAGTTCGGTCTGACCTATCACGGGAAGGCCGCCCATGCTGCGGCGTATCCGGAGCGCGGCATTAACGCGTTGGATGGCGTGGTCGCGCTCTTCGTTGGGATCGGCTTGCTTCGACAGCAGCTTTCTAAAGACGTGCGACTTCACGGAATCATTACCGACGGTGGCCAGGCGCCCAACATCATTCCCGAGCGGGCCGCGGCCGATATCTGGGTTCGCGCGCTTGACCCGGCGGTTTTGAGAGACGCTTCGGAGCGGCTTCTCGAATGCGCGAGAGGGGCGGCACTCACGACGGGAACTCGACTCGAGGTCGTCGCTGCCGTTGGTAGTTCACCGCCGATGAAGGCGAACTTGCCGCTCGCAGCCAGTTACCGCGACATGCTCATCGCGTTGGGCCTAGTTGAAAGCGATCATGCGCCGGACCGAGCGATCGGCTCAAGCGACATTACCCACATCGCGGACATCGTCCCGACGATTCATCCCAATTTTCCGATCGGTGAAGACATCGCGCTCCACACGAGAGAGTTCGCTGAAGCGACGGCAACCGATCGCGGAAAGGCGGGGTTGCTTGAAGGCGCGCGCGCTATGGCACTCACCGTTCTCGACCTGGTCACTTCAGCAAGCTTGCGCGACGAAGTTCGTATGGCAGCAGGACGCGGCGAAAACGAACCGGGAAGTGCGCGGATGTGGGAGGCGGCGCGCTACTAAAGCTCGTAGACGTCGACCTGGTTCTCGTCCATCCGCCGAACTTTTAGCCCGTTCGTGGCCGTGTCGATCCACGTGAAATCGTCTCGGTCGTTCGCGTCGAGGCCCTCCATGGCGAGTGGCCAATTGATCCCGACAATGTCCGGCTGTTTTCCCAAACGGGGACATCGGGTTCGTTCGCATCGTCGAGGAACGGATGCGAAACGGAGTTTGGATGTCGTTGCAGGCTGGTTGCGAAATTGATGGGGGTATCGATTGTGCAGAATCTCGCGCGCATTGTTTTTGTACATCCAGTAGAGGTCGCTTGTTTGTATTGGGTTGGAACGAATATCATTTCATCCTGTCCCGAGTTGAAAGGCTGTTTGCCTCGCAGTTGCGGTACCCTGATATTCCATCGCGATCGGTCAAGTGAAACGATGGAGTTCCACAGACAGATACAGATTTTACGCAGCGTAGGTTTTTCATTTGAGCGCAAACATGTTTCACGTAGTCCGAAGCCGGCGGCCGCAATGTCGATGAACCTTGGTGGGCGTGCGAGCGACGCACTCAAAACGCGTCGGCGCTTTATGGAACGGCTGCGGGGACTCGGGGTCAACGACCCTAAAGTGCTTAAGGCTTTTGCCACCGTCCCCCGACACCTCCTTGTGCCGGAAGCCCTGCGCGACAGGGCCTACAAAGAGACCCCCATTCCGATCGGCGAAGGACAAACGATCTCTGCGCCGGGCGTCGTGGCCAATATGACGATGGCCCTGGAACTCACCGGGACGGAACGCGTGCTCGAGATTGGGACGGGTTCTGGATACCAGGCTGCGATCTTGGGGCTCCTGGCGAGTCACGTCGTTTCGATTGAAAGAATCCCAAAGCTCGCAACCAGTGCACGGAGTGCGCTTGACCAATTCGGAATCACCAATGTGACGGTGTTCCTCGGCGACGGGACGCTCGGGCGCCCAGACTTGGCACCGTACGACCGCATCGTGGTCACGGCAGGAGGGCCCGAGGTTCCCCGGGTGCTCCTCGACCAACTCGCCCCGGACGGATTGCTGGTCGGTCCGTTTGGACCCCGGCGTGCCCAGAAACTCACGCGCTACTGGCGCGGAAAGAAAGCAGGAAGCTTTCGTGGCGAAGTGATCGGTGAATGCGATTTTGTAGACCTGATCGGTCAGAACGGATGGCACGGCTAACCCGCGGCGCCGCCCTAGCATGTATCGCTTGCCTGGGGTTTACGGTCCTTGGCGGGACTGCGTGCACGTGGCGGCCCGAACCTCGGGGCAGTGCGGGGACTAAGAGCCGGACTTACCACACGGTGAAGCCCGGCGAGAACCTCTACCGAATCGGCAAGCACTACGGCGTTTCTTCTGACACCATCGCACGTGCGAATAGCATCAGAGACGTAACCGAACTGCGGGTAGGCCAGCGGCTCTATATCCCGCGCGGCAATAGGGCGGGGCTTGCGCCAGCGCAGTCTCGAGGGAAATCCACTGATGCGCCGCGAAGTGCTCGGGGCAACGATGCGTTAAAGCAGCGCGTACGTGCCGAAGCCAAGCGCAACGCAAAGCTCAATTTCATGTGGCCCCTAAGTCGAACGAAGCTCACGTCTCGCTTTGGTCGCCGCAATGGGCAGCCGCATGAGGGGATCGACTTGTCCGCGCCAAAGGGCACCACTATTCGTGCGGCCGAGAGTGGCAAGGTGATTCATTCGGGACGGCTTGGTGCTTATGGGCTGGTCGTCATTGTGAAACACGCGGGCAACTACCGGAGCGTCTATGCGCACGCGCGAAAACTCTTCGTACGCAAGGGTCAGTTCGTAGAGAAGGCACAGAAGCTTGCCGAGGTGGGGATGACGGGGCGCACCACCGGGCCCCATCTTCACTTCGAGATCCGGCGCAAAGAAGTCCCGAAGGACCCGCTCTTGTATCTGCCGTAGTCGCTACGGAGACAAGGCGGGCAGGGTGTTAGCCAGCCAGGCTCGCACCCCAACGCAAAAGCGCGGCACGATCCGTTGGGATCGGCCGCGCTTAGGTTTTCTGATCGGCCAAGTTGCCCGATACTTGGTGCTACGACTTGATGCCGAGTTCCCAGACCGGGAAACAGACCCTCGCCATCGTGCGTCGTCCTGTTTCGGCTTCGAAGAGCGCGTCGTCAGTGCCTTCTTCGCGCTTGGCCTTCTTGGCCTCAGCCTTCTCTATACTGATCGACGCGGCAGCACTTCTGCGAAGTTCGTCGGCTGTGAAAATCTCGACTCCGATCTCCGCTGCACGCTTTTCGCAGAGGTCCTTGACCTCCGTGCTATTCAATCGCTTGACGTCAAGCGTGCCTCCCTTTTTCACCGGAGTGAGTAGAGCACCGCGGTCGTCGCCACGAACCTGGAGCCAATCTTCAAGGGTGATCAGGGCTTCGTTCGGAAGCGACACCCGACGCGCCTTCTGATTCTTCGCCTTCCCAGTCTGTACTGTAACTTGCTGGGTTTTCTGATCGAACGAGAGGTCGTCGAGCGAAACCGCGATGAGCTCTGCGAGAGCGAGTCCACCGTGATAAAGAAAGTAGAATACCAGACGGTCTCGCACGCTTTCCGTGCCTTCTGCCTGCTGGCAGGCAAGAAGCAGGGCGCGGAACTCACCGTGCGACACAATGCGCTCACCCGCCCGCGGAATCACCGCCTTCTTGGGCGAGTTAACTCGGTCCCACTCTTCGCTGCTGATGTACCCGAGATCTCGACTTTGCTTGAGCACACTCTTAAGCGCGGTCCGGAATCGTTGGATTGTTTTGTTTGGAAACTTTTCCGAGTCCTGTCGGAACTTATGGTGCGGATCGAGCTGACAGCGCAGGGACTCAAGCTTCGTCGGCGCGCCAGTTTCCTTCAGCATGTGAAGGGCAGCTTGCCCGTGATGGGCTCGCAACTGGTGCCAAGGAAAGTCGACCCCTTCGCAGGCGCCGGTAGAAAAGACCAATGTCAATGTTTCGAGGGCTTCGCGCGCATGGGTTTGCTCTTCACCCTTCAGGGATTCAAGAAAACCAGTTGCGGCGGCTTGGCCTTTTTCAATTTCGTTTTCGTCCAGAGAGAAATCGGCTGCGAGCGTGAGTGAAAAGCCGCCGGGGAGCTCGCCAATATCGAGTGACAACGTTCTAAGACCTCCTGCCTTGCTGGGGGATACAAGCTGGCGTTTTAATGTGCACCGTGTGGGTTGTAAAATCAAGGTTTACAGCCGACAAGTGACTCGGAATTATTGAACAAAACCAACAATTAACTTCGTAAGTTGCTAGAATAGCTTAGGTTTTTGCATCTGTCGAGTGGGGTGTTATAGCTACTGTCCGCAGGGCGTGTGCAACCGGCAAATCGACAATGGAAGGATGCAAGCCAGCGCCCCGCAATCATTGAGTTTCTTGGTGCCCGAGCGCAACGCCGAAGGGCATTCACTTCGATCGCGGTGCGTTTACTTTCCGCTACTCTGCGGCCCGCGAGAGCCAAAGCGCGCTAAACCGCCGCTCATTTCGTTCTCCCACAAGGTTAAAACGCCCCCGTAGCTCAGCAGGATAGAGCGCCGGTTTCCTAAACCGTAGGTCAGTGGTTCGAATCCACTCGGGGGCGCCAGGGACGCGTTTGAGGTCGCTTACTTTATTGCATCCTCAGTAAGCGACTCCCGCTTGGGAATTCTCTGGTCCAGCTCTGGGATGTATTCATAGAACTCAAGGCCGGCGTTATCTGACAGATTGCACCAGCTCGAAGTCGCGAAGAAGATGCGGCCGTTTAGTACTTCTGCGTTTCGGATGCCGTTGGCACAGGGGTTTCCGAAGCCATTTTTTGTCAAGGTACGCGCCTCCGCGTCGCCTTCGAAGACGATCAGGTCTCCACCTGGGACGAAGTCATCGGCAAGACCCTTCTTGGACATCTCGTTCTTTGCCCAGTCATAGAGCCCTCGGGTCAAGCTGGTGTCACGAAGGTGCTCCGCGAAGGGGACCGGCACAGAGAATCCGGGGTAGAGAAGAAACCAGCTGGAGTCCGCCTTCAAGAGCAGGTCATGAGTCCCAGAAAATGCATCGAAGAAGCCCCAGAAGAGCTGGCCGTTCTTGCTCACTGAAGTCCACGAGTAGATGTTGCCTGGATGGCCTAGCCCGGCATCCCCGAACCTCGGCTTAACCCCCATGCCGTTTTTGACCTCGACCCAATTGCCTTCTTCGTCCGGTACGCGAAACCGGTTATAGCCATAGAGTAGCTCCGGTTCTTTCATCCCAGCGGCGATCGCACCCAAGTCTTCCAACTTCATTCTAAAAATAGAGCTCGCCCGCCACTGATTGACGGCGAATTCCAGATGCTCTTCGTCGGTATCGGTCAGCCGATCGTACAAAGCCGGATCGGCCTTCTTGAAGTGTAGGTAGCCGGCGTTGGTTCCCTGATGGTATGTACCGAAATAGATGTATCCCTCGTGGATGTTGGTTGTTCCCCATTTTGCGCCCCAGCGACCTTTGACGTCGGGGTCGTAGCGGTCCATGCCGAAGACAACCGTGAAGTCCATTAGGTTGTCGCGCGTCCATCCACCAGCGGGAATCGGCTCGGACAACATCATGACGGATTCGTTCAATTCAATATTTCGCTTGCCAGTGTCAGGATCGTAGAGGAGAGGGTGTGCGGCAGACGACATGATCAGGCGCTCGGAACCGTCGCGATGAGAGAATTGCTGGAAATCGCCGATCATGCCGTAGTGCCCGTCGAGGCTTGGGCTGGAGACCACGTCCCAGCCCGCCGCTTGCCCGTCATCCGTCTGCAAAAAGTTGCCACCTTTGAACGGTTCTTCTTGTGTACCGACCCACCGAAGCATCACGGTTGGGCCTTCACCGTTTTGCATCATGCCGGTTTCCGCACCGATGATCGTGTAGAAAGCCGCATTTCCATTTGAGTCCGTAATGGTGGTGAACCGGCGAGTCGTGTCGCCCCGTAAGTCCCGGAAGCCTAGAAACGCGCGTTTCTTTGCGTTGAATACATAGATGCGTAGCCAGCCATCGTTGTTTGAATGCTTGTGGTGACCCGCAAAGAAAACCAAGTCGCCAAAGGTACCGGCAGCGCGCAGACCCATGACGGACATTCGGGCCATGCCTTCGTGGCGCTCCGACGATGCGGTGTACTCCGCGCCACCACTTGTTAGTGTGCCTTCGTGGACAAGCTCTTTGGTCCCGGTTTCGAAGTTGTAGATGTAGATCTGTGAGGGCGTGCTCAGGACGTTCTGTACAGAACAACCCGTGAAACGACTCTCGTAGGTGGTCAAGTAAAACGGCAGCTCGAGGTTCTGATAAGGCCACACGCACCAACCGGACGAGATTGTCCCCAGCCATAGTTCGCTGTTGCCATACGTCGTCGTTGCCCACGGATACGAAGAACTGCGCATACCCTGGTAGTCGTCAGGCATGTTCGACTTCCAGTCGACAAGGGGGTCGTAAATGTTGTTGCCACTTGTGACATGTTCGAATGCGGTGTCGATTTCCGTCCGTCCAGCGAATCGAAACGGCCCATCTACGGCATCCTCTGGGCCGGCTGTTGTCGGCTGTGACATGCCAATGGTCGAAATTGCAATGAATCCGAGCCAGACCCCAAGTTTGCTTTCGTAGAACTTGTTTAATCTCATCGATTACAAGCAACCAGTCCCGAACGACAGCGTCAATGGTGAACTGCCAGACGTAACCCCAGAGACGGGTTGGACCACTCTCTGATCGAGGAATAAGTCAGTGAAATACTCAAAGCCCTACCTCATCCTCACGGTGCTCGTATGGTTACCGTGGGGGCTGCAGTGCATTTTTGATACCAGCAATATTGTCACTATGATTGGAGTGACGGGGACCCACGCCACCGGGAACACAGACATTCGAGTGATGTATGGCGGCGTGCAATTTGCCGTGGGGGTGATGGCGGCGGTTGCGCTCTATGACGGACGCCACTTCGAAAAAACGCTGTGGTGTCTCGCCTTCCTTGGCAGTTGCATGGCGCTCAGCCGATTTTACGGATTGCTCGTCGATGGCAGCGGCACCGCGTATACATGGGGCGTCCTCGGATATGAGACCTTCGCGGGAACTTCTGCAATTGGCTGGCTTGTATTGTTGCCTCGCTTGCAAGCGCAAAAGGAATCGAATGCAGGTGACAGTCCGGTGTAAACACTTGTCGTGGAATGAAATGACCTCGCCTTGAATTGAAATGCAGGGCCAAGCAGGCGGTGAGTGCGAACAGTGACCGGACCGCCATGACTGCAGCTTGTCGTGAAGCTTCCCGAAGGACTTGTACAACCACGGTTAGCCAAGTTACCGCAGCCCGGAACGGACACAGAGCGCCTCACCCCCACCCCGAACAGTTTCCTAAACCGTGGGCAGTGGTTTATTTGAAAGCATGCTTTCAAACCACTCGGGGGCGTCAATCGAATCTCGAGCCCAATGGGTCCGTAATGACTCAGCGTAAATTGATGGGTAGAGATTGAAGCCGCCGGATCATGAGGCTTGGCTTGTGGCGCAGCGTATTTGCCTCGACAGCGAGCGTCGCGTGTTTCGTTGCACGAACGAGTGCCTCAACTGCAACCCGTGTCTCCATGCGGGCTAGCGCGGCGCCTAGGCAAAAGTGTTTGCCCAGTCCGAAGCCGAGGTGGGCTTTGATGTTGGGTCGATCGACCACGAAGCGGTCCGGCTCGGGAAACTCCGCTTCGTCCCGGTTGGCCGCCCCCCAGAGAAGCGAGACCGTGCTGCCTTTCGGCAGTCGTACACCGGCGAGTTCAGTGTCTCGGGTGGTTCGACGGAGGTTTCCCGTCGCTGGGCCATCGAGCCGTACCACCTCCTCTACGAAGGCGGCGATCGACTCGGGGTCTTCGCGCAGGTTCGCCCAGGTACCGGGTGTCTGGGCGGCGCGGTGGACCGTGGCGCCAATCAAACCAACGGTCGTCTCGATGCCCCCAACTACGAGCTGGAAGAGAACCGCGAGCGCCTCCCAGCGATCGATGCCGCCGGTGGTGTTTTCTCCTTCACGAACCGCACGTGCTAGATCTCCCATCACTTCTTCGCCTGGATGCGCGAGTTCTTCCTCGAAGCGTTCGTTGAGATAGGCTCCGAAGCGCAGGGTCTCTGGACCGCTTTGCGCAATCTCTTCTGACGTGGCCAAGCCGCCCGACATGCGCATCGCATGGTCTGTCCAAGCTTGTAGTTTCGCGCAGTCTTCGAGTGGCAAGCCGAGCAGGCGTATCATCAGCTCTAGCGGAAGAGGAATCGCGAGTGCTCCAATGACATCGACTTCAGATACGCCCGCAAATTTCGCTACGCAGCGCTCGGCGATCTCAGTAGCCAGACTCGACATGCGTTCCATGCGCGATGGCGAGAAAGTGCGGCCGACCCCTCGGCGGTGACGTGTATGCATTTCGCCATCGGCCACGCCCAGCACGCGGGCCTGGGGTTGCTCGGCGAGATCAGTTTTCATGAGACACGGAAGGCCAGCTTCGTCTCGTTTGACAACCGCAATAAGCTCTGAAGAGTATGTCTCGGAGTCTCGGCAGACTTCGACGAGGTCGGCGTAGCGGCTCACGGTGAAGTAACCGGCATGGGGGACTTCCCAGACCGGGGCCTCCTTTCGAAGCCATGCCCAGAAGGGGTGAGGATTCTCGACTGTCTCTGGATCTACGGGGTTCCACATATTGAGCTCCTGTCTTGTATGCATTCAGGCCGAGTTACAACCGTTCGTGGTGTTTAAGCAGGCGGTCGTGCGGGAACGGGGCTTACCCTGGCCGGTAAATGGCACAGATCTTATTGCCGCCGGGATCGCGGAGATAGGCGAGATAGGCGCGTCCCTCGCGAAATCCCGGTGGGTCTTCGCATGTCGTCCCTCCATTCGCCACCCCTGCAGCATGGAAAGCCTCCCCTTGCTCCGCGGAGCCTGCGTTGAACCCGATCGTGCTGCCGTTTCCACGGGTCGCGGGCTCGCCGTTGATCGGAGTCGAAATCGCGAAGAATCCGGACGGGCTTGTGTAGACATAGCGATTCTTGTTCGCGAAGCCTGGTTCGATCCCCAGCGTTCCGAGGACAGCGTCGTAGAACCTTTTTGAGACCTCAAGGTCGTTCACACCGAGCATCACATGACTGAACACGAATTCCTCCTGCTCGTTTCTCGAGCTTCGTCGACGGTG
>Ga0115003_10004095_pt1 | contig 11332 bp, 10 predicted proteins | sample ArcticOcean_MG_C_7_FD_88736 | JGI IMG/M metagenome (GOLD analysis project Ga0115003, IMG submission 88736) | Marine microbial communities from western Arctic Ocean - ArcticOcean_MG_CB11_88 | ecosystem: Environmental > Aquatic > Marine > Oceanic | place: Arctic Ocean: Canada Basin | collected... | reverse complement strand
TAAAAAAAAAAAAAACCTCCACAAGTTAAAAAATTTACTATTGGTACTAAAAGAGAACATTATAATTATATACTTTCAAAGTTACGACAAAATCAAATTATTAGAACAAAACAAGAACGAAAACAAATTATTAATGACTTCCGAAAATATGGGGCTTTCAGAAAATTTCTTGGGGCTGCTCGTTTCAGAAAAGCTTTAACAAAATACAAAAAACAAACTCCTCCTCCTTTCAGAAAATCCAAAAAAAAACCAACTCCTGTTAAATTAACACCAGTCACGATTAATCAAAATAATAATAAAACATATAATAAAAATACAAGTTTAACAAATCTATTTAAAACAATTAAAATATAAATTAAATTTCAAAGAACATTTTACAGTTTCATCAACAATCGATACATTTTTATTCTTTTTGTTACCATTTTTCTTCTTCTATACTAAAATTTATATATATCATTTTTGTTACTGGTTTGTTACCATTTTTTCTTCTTCTATACTATTAATTATATATATATAATTAACGATAAAGAATTAAAGATAAAAAATATTTATACTATAATGGGAGGAGGACTTATGCAAATTGTGTCATATGGCGCACAAGATGAATACCTTACAGGAGAACCGGATGTTACATTTTTCAAGATGGCATATAGAAAACATGCTAATTTTGCAATGGAGTCAATGGAACAAAATGTAAATATAAATGGAAATTTAGTGACATGTGATATAAACAAAGACGGAGATCTTATAACAAATTGCTGGATAGAATGTGAGAATGAAGATTATGATTTAACTACTGGATATAAGGTTCAAGATCCTAAATGGGAATTAAATGGTAGTTTGAATTCAAATTTTCAATACAAAATGAATCATAGAAATGGGCTTCAAATGATTGAAAAAGTTGATTTATTAATTGGTGGTCAAGTTATTGATACACATTATGGAGAATGGTATGATATTTGGTCTCAATTATCATTACATAGGAAAAATATAGATGGATATAACGACCTTATTAATAAAGATCAATCAAGTATAAGGAAAAAATCATTTATTCCTTTACAATTTTTCTTTTGTAAAAATCATGGACTGGCGTTACCAATGGTTGCATTAAAATATCACGAAGTATCTCTTCATATCACATTCAAAGATAATGTAATTAATCCGAAAGTGTTTGTAGATTATGTATATTTAGAACAAGAAGAAAGAATAAGATTCGCACAAATGGAACATACAATGTTAATTGAGCAAGTACAATATTCAGGAACACCAAATTTAGATGACAGAGTTAAACCAATTGTTAAATATTTAAATTTTGCACATCCTGTAAAAGAACTGATTTGGAAATACACAGATGATACATATGGAAGTAAAGAAGCAGGAAATATTCCAATAGGAAGTGAAATTACTATTAAATTAAATGAATATGATAAAATCACAAATAGAGAGGATATGTATTTCACACATATTCAACCATTTCAACACCATACAAATATACCAACTGGAAGTGGAATATATACGTATTCTTTTGCACTAAAACCAGAGGATTATCAACCAAGCGGAACTTGTAATTTTTCTAGATTAAAAACAGCACAAATAAGATCAAAAACCGGAATAGGAATAGAAGTGTATGCAATAAATTATAATATTTTAAAAATCACATCAGGAATGGCTGGATTAGTATTCTCAAAGTAATTTTTTTCTTCTTATATAATACTAAAATGGGAGGAGGTCTTATGCAACTCGTAGCTTATGGAGCCCAAGATGCTTTCTTAACTGGTAACCCAGAGATCACTTTCTTTAAGGTGGTATATCGCAGACATACCAACTTTGCGATGGAATCCATTAGACAAAATTTTAACGGCTCAGCTTCATGGGGTAGCCGCGCAACCGCAACCATCAGTCGCAATGGTGATTTAATTAGCAAATGTTATTTAGAAGCAAAATTACCAACTTCAGATGGAAAAGCACCAAATGATGACGAAAATAATTTGGTTGATTATTGTGATTCAGTAGGACACAAACTTATTAAAGAAGTTGAACTTGAAATCGGTGGCCAACTCATCGATAGACATTATGCTGAATGGCTTGAAATTTGGTCTGAACTTACTCTTCCATCCGAAAAAGTCAGCGGATATGCTGATATGGTTGGTAAATCTGACTTCAGACACGAAAAAACTACACCAAAATCAGGTGATACTATTTTTGTACCACTTCAATTTTTCTTTTGCAGAAATCCAGGACTTGCACTCCCACTTATTGCAATGCAATATCATGAAGTAAAACTTAGTTTTACATTTGAAAGTGCTACAAACTGTGTGAAACAGAACCAGGATATAACCCCTGCCGCAATTTCACCAGAACTTTGGGTAGATTATGTGTATCTTGACACGGATGAACGTCGCAGATTTGCACAAGTTCAACACAATATGCTTGTTGATCAACTTCAGTACAATGGTGGTTCATCAAGTGATACAATGGATCTTACTTTCAATCATCCATGCAAAGAGCTTGTATGGGTCCGTCAAGGAGACACCTCTGCATTTGATTTTACATGTGGTTCTAATAATAATCAAGGAGGACCAATTGAATCAGCTATGTTAAAATTAAACGGACATGACCGCTTTGAAAAACGTAATGGTGCATATTTCCATCTTGTTCAACCTTATCAACATCATACTAGATGTCCAAGCAAATATGTGTACTGCTATTCATTTGCTTTAAGCCCAGAAGAACATCAACCCAGTGGATCATGTAATTTCTCTAGAATTGACAATGCAAGATTAATCTTAGAAAGTAATGTTGATGCTTCAGTAGGAACAAACAAAGTATTCGCAGTAAATTACAATGTCCTTAGAATTCAAAGTGGAATGGCAGGATTGGCATTTAGTAATTAAATAGTATTAAAGAAAATATTACTTAGGAAATCATAAAACATGTCAAATATTGCAGAACGTTTTGAAACCGATTCTGCTATAGATTTAGAATCAGAAACCGATAGTGAAATGCCAGATCTTATTTCAGATTCAGAGTCTGATTATGATTACGAATCTGAAGTTGATGAAGATTATAACTTAATATTAAATCAGCTTGATAATGTATTAGAAAATATAGAAGTATTAAGAAAACAAACAAACGAAAACAACATGTTATTACAAAATACATATAAAACACATTATATTTATATATCTACAGAAAGATATTTTAATATTATGCTTTATTTGTATTTTTTATTTTTTTATTTTCTAAATTAATATATTATATGAAAAAAAAAAGAGAAGATATTCCTATTGCATATGAAACCGAATATTATGAATATGAAACTATAGAATATGAAGAAAAAGATGAATCAGATGCAGATATATCAGATTTAGAATCAGATATTTCAGATAAAAACGATCAAGAAATTATTTTAAAAGAAGTAGAAGAAATGAATAATCAATATTCATTTCTTAAAGTAAAACTAAATAAGAAAAAAGAATCACTCAAAGTAGAAGAAACAGAAGAATTAATAGAAGAAAATTATTTGTCAGATTAAGTATAATGTTTATAATCCATTTTATTTTGCCATCTGTACCAACTAGAATGCATATCTATATCATTTTGTTTTGCAAAACAAAGTACATCATGTATTGAATACAATAAATTATTTTTTATTTGTTCTGTATTTTTAGATCTAATAGATTTTGATAACTTTCCAAGTAAAGTGTAAAAATTTAACCAATTAATATCATTATAATTGTTTAAATCTTTATAATAATAATTCATATAATATAAATATTTATTTATTTTTATTTTCAGCCGACGACAGTAGTTTATAAAGTATTTTATTATGCGTATCTAAAGATTTTTTAAATTGAGTTAAAATTTCAGCAATATTTTCACCATCTTCATTAGTAAAAAAATGATTAATTAATGAAGGAATATTAAGATCTTCTTCATCTCCAGATTCTTCACCAATTTCAGATTCTTCTTCAATATCGGATACTTCAGATTCACTTTCTTCTTTAATAATTGTAGTCATTTATAATACATATAAAAATATTTTCGGATATTAAACACAAATAAAATATTTTATTATATTACAATGGACTCTCAATTAATAAACGAAGCTAAAGGATTAATGGCTGGAACCGTAGATTCATCTATGAACTACATGAACTTAGGATTTACTCTTGCTTCTGCATTAGCATGGCACGAATCAGCTAAAATGTTAGTAAAACAGTTTGTTAACAAAGGTAATGGTAAAACATCTGCAATGTTATTTTATCCTGTAACTGTAACTGTACTTGCAATTTTAGCATTTAGAATGTCTAGAATGGTAAATCCTAATGTAAAAAAACCAGTTGTTGTACCAATTATATCTGGTTAAATTTACTTAAAGCATATATTTATTTATAATATAACTGTAAAATATGACGTGGAAGTTAGTAGATTGTTTTTATGAAACTAACAAATTATCACAACATCAAATTGATTCATATAATATTTTCATTGAAAACAATATTCAATCTATTATTAATAATGTAGGAAACATTGATTTAATAAAAGATAATGTTATTGATGGATGTATTGAATTTGGTAATATTTCAATAAATTTGCCTATACATTCAGAAGCAGATGGACAGGTATCAAAAATAACACCACATGAAGCAAGATTAAGAAATCTTACTTATTCATCATCATTATTTATAGATATAAAATACAAATCTAAAAATAATGTTGAATTATTTAATAATTGTTTTATAGGAAAAATTCCTATTATGATAAAATCAAACATTGATTTACAAACTTCATCAGAAAAAGAATGTACTTTAGATCAAGGTGGATATTTTATAGTTTCAGGAAGTGAAAAAGTTTTAATTTCTCAAGAAAAAATGAATAATAATCAGATTTATATTTTCGAAAATAATAAACAAATAGAATCTGAAATAAGATCGTTATCAGAAAATGATATGAAATCTACAAGTACAATTAAAATGCATATTTCAAAAACAAATGATTATGATAATAAACTAAAAATCCAATTACCATTTTTAAAAAGTGATATTCCAGCTTTGTATGTGTTTCATGCAATGGGGAAGAATTATAGCGATTACATTGATATGTATGATAATGATATAAAAGAATTTTTACTTTTTTCTGAAATTGATTTAGAAGAAGCAATAACAATTCCATTATATTGCGAAAAAAAATTAAATATTAAATCCATTATTTCAAACGAAAAAAAAAGTTATATATTAAATGAAAACTTTAGTAAAAACTTTTTTCCACATTGTTCTACAGTAAACGAAAAATTATTTTTGTATGGATTAATGATAACAAAAACAGTTAACTGTTTTTTGAAAAAGAAATCATTCGATGACCGGGATCATTATAAAAATAAACGTATTGATACAGCAGGCGATTTACTTAGTTTTTTATTCAAACAATTATATAAAAAACTTCATAAAGATATGAGCACAGCTGCTCAAAAAAATTATGAACAAAATAGAATTTTAAATATAGCTCAATTAATTAAATCTAAAATTATAACAAATGGTATGAAATATTCATTAGCAACCGGTAATTGGGGAATGTCATCAAATCAAGGTATAAAAGTTGGAATATCACAAGTATTAAATAGACATAGTTATATGAGTACTTTGTCACATTTAAGAAGAATTAATTCTCCAATTGGAAAAGACGGTAAAGTAACATTACCTCGACAGTTACACGGGTCTCATGCATACAGAATTTGTCCATGCGAAACACCAGAAGGCCAACAATGCGGACTTGTAAAAAATATGGCACTTACTTGTATAATTTCGCAATATACTTATTCTGATACAATTAAAAATATTATTTTTGAAATTGATAATATAATATTTCTTGATGAAAAATATTCATTTAATTTAACAAAAATAATGGTTAATGGTAATTGGATTGTCTCTACATCAGAACCGGAAACAGTTATTAATATTTTAAAAAATAGAAGAAAATTTTTAGATATTTCATCACATGTTGGATTATGTTTTGATAAATTAAATAATGAAATAAGAGTTCATACTGATTCGGGTAGATGTTTAAGACCATTAGTTATAGTTGAAAATGGTAAATCAAATCTTACATCTGATGTTTTACAAAAAATAAAAAAATATGACTGGAAATGGAATGATTTAATTGTCAATGGTGTTATTGAATATATTGATTCAGATGAGGAAGAAAGCTTACTTATTGCATTTGATGATAATGATATCATAAATAGAAAGATTCATTTTACTCATTGTGAAATTGACAAAGCATTAATGCTTGGGATTTGTGCATCGTTAATTCCTTTTTCTGATCATAATCAAGCACCAAGAAATGTGTATCAAAGTGCGATGGGTAAGCAAGCAATGGGTTTATATGCAACAAACTATCAAGAGAGAATTGATTCTTTTTCACATGTTTTACATTATCCTCAAAAACCATTAGTTAAAACTGATACAATGGATACATTTCAATTTGAAAATATGCCTTCTGGTGTTAATGCTATCGTTGCAATTGCTTGTTATGGAGGACAAAATCAAGAAGATTCTGTTATTATGAATCAATCATCTATTGATAGAGGACTATTTCGTTCTTCATTTTATAGAACTTATAAAGATGAACAAAAACAACAAGGAGTCAGTAATAAAGAAGCTTTTGAGAAACCAGACAAAAATGTATGTTTAGGAATGTCTTTGGGTGATTATTCTAAAATAGATAACGATGGGTTATCTTCACCTGGTTCTTTTGTTAATGAAAATGACATTATCATTGGAAAAACAACTACTATACAAAACGATGAAAAAGGATATAATAAAAAAGATACAAGTACATCATTGAGACATAATGAACAAGGTGTAATTGATAAAGTTATGATAACAAGTAATGAACATGGCGTATGTATGACTAAAACTAGAGTTCGTTCCATAAGAATTCCAGAAATGGGTGATAAATTTTGTGGAGATGATAAATTTGACGTACTAACTAATAATGGATGGAAAGCAATTGCTGATGTAACAAAAAACGATACTGTTGCCACATTAAATCCCGATACTCACATTATTGAATATCAAAATGTAGAAGAAACGTATAAATTTGAACACAAAGGTGATATGTATAGAATAAAATCACAACAAATTGATTTGTACACCACATTAAATCATAAAATGTATGTGAAACAGCGTCGTAAAACTAATTTTGAACTTATTGAAGCAAAATACATCTATCAGAAGAGAGTTTCATATAAAAAGAATGGAATAAATAATAACAGAGACTATCAATTTACTTTAGATGATAAAACTTCATTTGATATGAATATTTTTCTACAATTTTTTGGTTTTTGGATTGCTGATGGTTGGGCAAATAAATATACATTTAAACGAAAAAACAGAAAATCATTTACAACAAATCACGTGATTACAATATGTAAAACAAAACCACACACTCGCGAATGGATTATTAATATTATCAAACAGCTTGGTTTGCATCCATGTTTTCATAATAATGATAAAATTAATATAAGTCATAAAGTTTTAGCAAAATATCTAACAACGTTGAGCGTTGGTGCAACAAATAAATTTCTTCCATCATGGGTATGGAATCTTAGCGAAACACAATCGCAAACATTACTAAAAGGACTTATTTTGGGTGATGGAAATATTTCAAATTCAAAATCATGGATATATTTTACTAGTTCTATTCAACTACGAGACGATATTCAGAAATTATGTTTTCAAGCAGGTTGGTCTGCTTCATACAAAAAATGTCAGGACGCAAATGTATTATTTACTATAAGAAATAAACAAGTAAAAACAAATGCCATATCGTGGAGATTAAATATAAATAAAACTAAAAATGAACCAACTGTTAATCATGGACATGTTCATGAACAAAACATTCAAGAAGAATATATTGAAAATTTTGACGGCTATGTATATTGTATTTTAGTTCCTAATCATATATTTTACGTAAGAAGAAATGGTATTCCTGTATGGACTGGTAATAGCTCAAGACACGGGCAAAAAGGAACAATTGGTATAACATTGCGGCAAGAAGATATGCCATTTACTGCAGAAGGAATTGTACCTGATATTATTATCAATCCACACGCCATACCGTCACGTATGACAGTAGCTCAATTGATTGAGTGTGTAACCGGTAAATGTGCGGCACTTAATGGAAATATTAGAAAAGCTACAACTTTTTCTGGAAATAATCCAGAAGTTATTTGCGAAGAACTTAAAAATTGCGGTTATGATAAAAGAGGACGTGAAGTTATGTATTCTGGTCTCACCGGAAAACAACTAGATGCTGAAATTTTTATTGGACCAACATATTATCAACGATTGAAGCATATGGTACATGATAAAGTTCACTCAAGAGCTCGCGGACCAGTACAATTACTGACACGACAACCAGTTGAAGGACGTTCAAAAGAAGGAGGATTAAGATTTGGTGAAATGGAACGCGATTGTATAATCAGTCATGGAGCTGCTGGATTTTTGAAAGAACGATTAATGGATGTTTCTGATAGTTATACAACATGTGTTTGTAAAATATGCGGGTTGATGGCTGTAAAAGATAAACAACGGAATATAATGATATGTAAAGGATGTAAAACTTCAAACGGTGTAGAAGAAATAAAACTTCCGTATGCTTGTAAGCTTTTGTTTCAAGAATTAATGAGCATTAATATTGCTCCCCGAATTAAATTATAATTTTATATTTCTTATTTGATTAATAAATTTCTTTTTATTGAGATATTTTTTCACATGCTTTTCAATAACTTTTACTGATTGTTTTGTATACTGTAAATTGTCATTTTCGTTAATATTACGTTTGGTTGCAGTTGTCATTATGGTTCTAATATCTTGTTTAAGATTCTTTTTCAAAAACAGTCTTTTAAATTTGTCAGATCTTGCAATTTCGAGTTCTTTATATTTTTTTAGATTACTGAATCTGTTAATATTTACTTGTCTTCCATTTTGATATAATTGTTTCGTTCCATTGTATGGTATCTTCATAATTGATTTATTTATAGTTCCACTTGTACGACAATATCTTAATTTTTCATTTTGTCCTTTAGATTCAGTCCAAATTAAACGACAAGTGTCAACAAATAAAATACCTCCATTTTTTGAAATTTCGTTACATCTATGTTTGTGCGATTTTGTACTCATAAAAGAAGAAATAAAAGAAGAAATAGTATATATATTGTCTTTTGCATTCTTATTATATTTGTGAAAACATGTGAGCAAATCTCTATTGTTTTCATTCATTGGTAATTTATACAATCCAAGCTCACTTTTTTCCCAGTTTTTTCTACTTGAATATGGTATTATGTCTATGTCTTGATCTATGTATCTTGTGCCAGGTGGTAAGATAATAAATTGTTTCAAACCATCATGCTTTGTATTTAATGTAAATTTACCAGGATTTTCTTTAAATTCTAATAACTGTTTTATAGATGAATAAAACTTTTTTGAACCGTTATTAATTTTTTCACTTACACTATATCCCATAGGACTCGTAAATATTATTGATACATTATCCGGTATTGTCTTCCATTTAAGTGTTATTTTCTCTCCATTTTGTTTTGAAATATCAACACAACCATGACTTGCAAGATAAAAAAACTCATCTGGTATTTTTTTAAATTTTAACATCGATTTGTATAAATCTGTGGTCATTTCCTTTCTATATCTTTATATTTTATATGTATTGTTGAATTTTACTTTTCTCTAATAAGAATGAATAATAATGAATTTTACTTTTTATATTTACCATTATAATGTTGTCAGGTCTATTTAATAATGTGAAAAAAAAAGATTCTAAAAAATATGTAAAACGTAGCGATAGTAGATTAAAATTAGTTGCATTAAAGCAATTTGAGAGAAATTTAAATAATAGTATAATAAATAATACTACACAATCATACAAAAATAAATATTTTGAGTTTAATAATAGTTGTAAATTAAAAGCACAATCTACTTCAAAGTCGTGTATCAAACCTCATCCATTTATTAAACGCCCATATACAACACAAGAGAAACAAGACATCATGAAAACAATTAAAACAAAATCTATAGATGAAATTTATAAAGCAGGTCTTATAGAAAGACTTGATACTGTTAATTCTTATATTGGTACACATGAACACAATAACTCTGTTGCAGCAAAAATGAAAAATTTAAATAGTTTACTTCCTAAAAAAAAACGTGATCTTCTTGTTAATCTGTTATTATCATTTATTAAGAAAAAACAATTAGTTTTATATGGAGGAATGGCGATAAATCAATATGTTGATGAACGATTTAATTTATATCCAAATGAAAATTCAAATGTCATGATCGATATGGATTCTATATTTCCAGATTTTGATGTATTTTCAATGAATGCATTCGATGATGCTAAAGAATTTATAACTTTATTAAAGCAAAAAGGATTTTCAAAATTAAGTATTAAACGAGCAAAACACGATGATACGTGGAAAATAAGTGTGAATCATTTCCAAATAGCGGATTTTACTTTACCTGACTCACCAATACCATATAAAATTTTCAAAGGCATTCGATATGCAACAATTGATTTTTTGAAATCAGCATTATATAAAGCAAGTTCAGATCCATCAGGTGGTTATTTTAGATGGAAAAAAGATGCTTTAAGACTTGATAAGATTCTTCACGCAGAAGAAAAATATATTCGAAAACATGGAAAATTTTATACACATTTTTCAAAGAAATCTAAATATCAACGATTTACATCTGATTTTTACGGACCGTTATCTAAAGGAAGCTTTAAGATGTCTGGAAATAAGAAATGGAATAACAAAAAACGTGAAAATTCAATGAAAACAAAAATTGAAACTAAACCTGGTAATATTATTAAAATTGGAAAGAAAACAATATCAATTAAAGAACCAAAAATATTACAGTTATTAAACATTCCAAAAAATGGATCATATGTTCCGTGGACTAATAATAAAGCATCTTATAAAATAAATTAAATTCCACCTTTTCCACCTTTTCCACCTTTTCCTCTATTCTCACTTTCAAGTCTCATTTTTTTAAATAAATTAAAATTTTCATTTATTAATAAATTTTCATTTATTCTGCAATTATATAATTTTTCTGACAAGTTATTAACAGATTTTGTAACACTACCAGCTATTTCTTTTCCTTTTCGTGAATAAACAGGTTCACCAACTTTTTCTTTTCCTTTTCTAGAAGTAGATTGAGACGGACCAGCTTCATTTGCTTTTGGTTTACAAGATTTAGCAGCAGATTTTGGTTTCCGAGGTTGAGATGGACCAGCTTCATTTGCTTTT
>Ga0115003_10004085_pt1 | contig 11349 bp, 10 predicted proteins | sample ArcticOcean_MG_C_7_FD_88736 | JGI IMG/M metagenome (GOLD analysis project Ga0115003, IMG submission 88736) | Marine microbial communities from western Arctic Ocean - ArcticOcean_MG_CB11_88 | ecosystem: Environmental > Aquatic > Marine > Oceanic | place: Arctic Ocean: Canada Basin | collected... | reverse complement strand
TTCGCAAAGTCCCTGATAATGTACCAAACAAAGAAATGTTGACGGAACACTTGGGCAAATCTTTGTCCAACATTCCCGACCCTTACGGAACCCATGATAGCTTTGGTGCGCATAACAACGCTCGCCTGCAAGCATTTTTAGATGATTTTGGTTTCGAGTATGAATTTAAAAGCTCCACCGAGATTTATAAAAACGGAGACTTCGACAAAACTCTTTTAGAAATTTTACAAAATTACGAAGCCGTTATTAACGTCATCCTGCCCACACTGGGTGAAGAGCGCCGCGCTACATACAGTCCATTTTTACCCATTTGCAAAAAGACTGGTCAGGTTTTGCAGGTCGCAATTAAAGAACGGAACGTTGAAGCCGGAACCATTGTCTATGAAAACGTTGACGGTAGCTTGGTTGAAACTCCGGTCACTGGCGGGCATTGCAAAATGCAATGGAAAGCCGATTGGGCCATGCGCTGGAAATCCTTGGACGTTGATTATGAAATGTCCGGCAAAGACTTGATCGATAGCGTCAAACAATCCAGCGCCATTTGCCGGGCCATTGGTGGCAAACCACCGGTTGGTTTTACCTATGAATTGTTCCTAGACGACAACGGTGAAAAAATTTCTAAATCGCGGGGCAACGGCCTAAGCGTTGAAGAATGGCTGAGCTATGCATCCCCCGAAAGCCTATCGCTGTTCATGTACCAAAAGCCAAAAACAGCAAAACGCCTTTTTTTTGATGTTATTCCTCGCAATATCGATGATTATTTGAGCCATCTGAACAGTTTTAGCGACTTGGAAGATGCCAAAAAAATTGAAAATCCAGTTTGGCATATCCATTCCGGCACTCCACCAGAGCCAGAAATTAAAGTCAGCTACAATATTTTACTGAACTTAGCGAGCGTCTGTAATTCAGAAGATAAATCTGTGTTATGGCACTTCATTTCCCGTTATCGCCCCGAAGCAACGCCTATGTCCGCACCGATTTTAGATCGCTTGGTTGGCTACGCCATCAATTATTATCGCGATTTTGTCAAACCCAACAAACAGTTCCGCAAACCCAATGAACTTGAAACAAAGGCCATGGAAGCCCTGTTGACGGCATTGGACACCCTGCCAGCTGAGGCGTCCGCCAATGATATTCAATCCCAAGTCTACACCATCGGTAAAGAACTGCCCTTTGAAGATCTAAAAACTTGGTTCAAGGCATTGTACGAAATTTTGTTAGGTCAATCCCAAGGTCCCCGCATGGGATCATTCATTGCCTTGTACGGCATTGAAGAAACCAAAATTTTGATACGTCGCTCCCTTAAAGGCGAAGACTTGAGCTAACGCCTCATTCCACATGCCAAACGCCGTTGGGGTGGAAGGCGGCGAAGGCGAAGGCGAAGGGTGTGTCGTGAACGGCATCAAACCAGCCTTCGGGTGAGTTGGATTGAACCCGAACGTTGCCAATATCGCGGCCAAAGGGAATCCAGCGGGTATCGTGGATTGAATTCATGCCTGCAGACCAACTAATGACCAAATTCGGGGTCTCAATGCGCCCAACTTTACGAACATGTTTGAGCGGCCATACTTCATTCCCCATAACCACAACCCGGTCAAATGGCCCAACGCCGTCGGGGATTGAATAAGTAAATTGAGCCGCCGTATCGATGCGGCTATCCATGCGGACATAAGGCGTTTTCCCATAATCATGAGATTTTGGATCAGACGGAATCATAATTTTAGCTTTTGGAGGTTCGGCTTTAAACTGCTCGAACGACTGAATGCGCGATGCAATGGGTTTCAAGCGTTTGCCGGATAAACGCCCAACAATAGCACCACCCGTGTATTGCTGAAACCAGCTTTCCGTCGCGGTGTCATACATAATCGTGTCATAATGGCGCAATAATCCTGTGTTAGCGAAACTCAAAACCTGATTGTCTAACCTTCGATCAAATACCACACCCGAACTGCACAACGGGGAATAACTGATTAAAACAGGTACCCCTTTGATCGCATCATTGATCAATTCGTGCCATACTAACATTCGAAGCGGATATCCGCGCACTTCACCTTTTACTTCAAGGCGCAAAACTGGCTCAAGAAGCCCCAAATCGGATATCGAATTAGCGGTTTTAAACTTGGGTTTAAAAATGGCAGGGATCTGATCTCTGTGCAGGCCAACGAATTGGATCTCTGAAAGAGGCGCGGTGGATTGGTTGAACTTGGTTTTTGGAAATTCCAACGCCCATTGCAACGGGCTGGCAACCGCCGACAAAGGAGCATAAATAAGCAGTCCAATAAAAATTAACCTTGTGAATTTCATGTGAAGGATTGTACCCGTTATATGGACTGGATTACAATTGGAATTATTGCTATCAATAATGACAAACAAACGGGAATGATTAAATGAGCGAACATACCACAGCGACCGCAAAAACCGAAGTCGCTTTAGACAAGCGCCACGCAGAAAAAATGGTTAAAAAGAAAGCCGCTCGCGATAAGATCATTGCCACCAAAACCATCGAAAAAGGGTTATTGATTGTTCACACTGGCAAAGGCAAAGGCAAATCAACCGCCGCCATGGGCTTGGCTGTGCGGTCAATGGGCCACGGCCATAAGGTTGGCATTGTTCAGTTTGTTAAAGGCGTTTGGGAAACCGGCGAGCGGGCAATTTTGGACAAATTCCCTGAATTGGTCACCATTCGCGCCATGGGCGAAGGCTTTAGCTGGGAAACCCAAGACCGCAAGCGCGACATTAAAGCCGCCGAAAGTGCATGGCAAATGGCAAAAGATATGATCAATGATCCTTCTTATAAGATGGTCATTCTGGACGAATTAAACATCCCTTTGCGCTACGACAATCTAGAAATCAATGACGTGGTTGATTTTCTAAAGAACAAACCCGAAGATTTACACGTTATAGTCACGGGGCGAAATGCCAAAGATGAAATGTTGGATGCCGCAGATTTAGTCACTGAAATGACGATGGTCAAGCACCCGTTCCGATCTGGTGTTAAAGCTCAAATTGGAATTGAATTCTAAAATGATATTTTTTCGTATACCGGTTTTGTTGTTCGTCAGCTTCATGTTCTCCGCTTGCGCCTCAACAAGCCCACCCAAATCGATGGTTGCTGAACAGCTCATCAATACATCGACCGATGCCATCGCGCGTTTTCGGGCACACCCAGACTTAAAGAAGTTCTCCCACGAATTAGAAAGTGCGACCGCCGTCGTCATTTTGCCAACAGTGATTAAGGCTGGATTTTTTGCCGGTGGAGAAACCGGCAATGGAGTGCTTTTAAAGCGCAATGAAGACAACAGCTGGAGCTACCCCACCTACGTCACTTTGGCCGCGGCAAGCTTTGGGTTACAGTTCGGCATTCAAGATACTGCGATTATTTTGGTTATTCGCAATTCAGGTGCGCTAGAATCGATTCTAGATCATCAAGGAAAAATTGGAGCTGATACCGGCGTCGCCATTGGGGCGCAAGGCTTAGGCTTAGAAGCATCGACAACAAGTAACTTAAATACCGATATTATAGCGTTCTCTAGCCCCAATATTGGTGGATATATGGGGGTGTCCGCCGAAGGGGCTGTTCTCGCCACCCGCAACGATTTGAACGAAGCCTTTTACGGCGAAGGGGCTAAACCGAAAACAATTTTGGCTGATCAATATTCAAACTCGATAGCCGATACTTTGCGCAGCTCCCTTGCTGGAAAATAACACCAGCCAAACTGTGATGTTTCAAGGCACTGGATCAGACGTTGGTAAATCGTTGATCGTCGCAGGAGTTTGCCGGCTGTTGACAAACCGCGGCTTAAAAGTACGCCCGTTCAAGCCCCAAAACATGTCGAACAATGCTGCAGTTACCGATGATGGCGGTGAAATAGGCCGGGCGCAGGCGTTGCAGGCTCTGGCGGCCAAATGTCCCTTATCTGTTCACATGAACCCCATATTGTTGAAGCCTCAATCGGATATTGGGTCGCAAGTTGTTGTTCAGGGAAAAATCCATAGCACAGCCAAAGCCCGCGATTACCACAAGCTAAAACCAGAACTTCTGACACGTGTTCTTGAAAGTTTTGAACGGGTAGGTAAAGACGTGGATTGGGTTATTGTTGAAGGAGCAGGAAGCCCGGCAGAAGTTAATTTGCGCAGTGGCGATATTGCCAATATGGGTTTTGCTGAAGCAGCAGACGTTCCCGTCATTTTGGTTGCAGACATCAACCGGGGCGGTGTGATCGCTAGTCTTATTGGTACATACGAAGTTTTAAGTACTGCGGAACGAACCCGCGTGAAAGGTTTCATCATTAATAAATTCAGGGGTGATGCAATGTTGTTTGATGAGGGTATTAAAATCATAACCGCCCACACCGGCTGGCCTTCCTTTGGTGTCATCCCGCACTTCGATGCCGCCCATTTATTACCTCAAGAAGATGCAATGGCGTTAGATCAAAAACCCATAACAGTGATGACCGGAGCCATCAAAATAGCGGTCCCTCGCTTACCCCGCATTGCAAACTTTGATGATTTGGACCCCTTAAATGCCGAGCCTGATGTATCGGTTGAAATCATTGAAGCCGGTCGGCCGATCCCTGCCGGTACAAATATAATCTTGATTCCAGGATCAAAAGCCACCTGTTCTGATTTGGCTTTTTTAAAGGCCCAAGGATGGGATATCGATATAAAAGCACACTATCGACAAGGCGGCACCATCATCGGGTTATGCGGCGGATATCAAATGCTGGGTAATTTCGTTGCCGACCCAGATGGCATTGAAGGTCACGAAGCAAAAATTGATGGGCTGGGATTGTTAGATATTTCAACCACAATTGGTGTGTCAAAATCACTTGAAAAGGTTTCTGGCTTTGATGCCCTAACGCAATCGCCCACATCGGGGTTCGAGATGCACATGGGCAAAACAACCGGCCCTGACACCGACCAACCGTGGCTTATATTGGGAAACGATCGCCCCGATGGTGCCAGATCGAAAGACGGACTCATTTTAGGTTCATACGTTCATGGGCTTTTTGCTGGCGATGCTTTTCGTGCTTCTTTTTTAAGTAATTTCAGGAGTGGCGCAGCCCAGTCTGTTGCCTATAATTTACAAATAGAACAGACCCTTGACCTATTGGCAGATCATTTAAACAAGCACCTGACCCTATATCCATTATTAGGTGCTTAAGCGAATAACTGCAATTGCCGCTACCCACCCAGTATTGATCAGTAACGCCACCACATACATATAAAGCGCTTTTTCGATGTCCGATATTTTGGCCTTCGCTGTACCTAAGCCCATCCATGCATCTTTAATAACTTTGTTTGAATAGCGGCGTGGTCCAGCTAAAGCTAAACCCAGCGCCCCCGCCATGGCCGCTTCGCTCCATCCAGCGTTGGGTGATCTGTGTTTACTGGCGTCACGCCACATGGCTTTAAACGCACCCGCAGGACTTGCTGTTGGGGCAAAGAACGCCGCCAGCACTAAAAAGATTCCGGTTAATCGGGCTGGAATTAAGTTCAAAACATCATCCAACCGCGCAGCCGTCATGCCAAAGTTTCCATATTTTTTGTTCTTATGACCGATCATTGAATCCATGGTATTGACGGCTTTGTAAATAATCAACCCCGGAAACCCGAAAAGCACATACCAAAAAATGGGGGCAACAACACCATCACATAAATTTTCAGCAGTAGTCTCGATAGCAGCTCGGCAAACGGCATGTTGATCTAAATAATTGGGGTCGCGCCCAACAATGTGTGAAACCGCCGCACGCCCGTGCTCTAAACTAATTTCCAAACCATCGGCCACGTCTTTCACATGGTCGTATAGACTGCGCCCTGCCAAAATAAGTGTCAGTAAAATAAGCTCTAAAATCCAGCCAAACGTATGGTGAAGCGTTAACCACGCAACGCAAATGCCGACCGTTCCCGTGACGCAAACAACAATAACAACCGTCAACGCGCCCCTGAACATACGATCCATATCGCCGCGTTTTTCACGATTGAGTTTTTCATCTAAAAAATGGATTAAGTTACCAATGAGCACAACAGGATGCTTCACAAACCGGGTAAGACCCGGCATCTCACCGACGTAGGCGTCAAAGAAAATTGCGATTAGTAGCAAAATAAGCGGATCGAACGCATGTGCGCCCCCCACCATTCCAAATGTATACATATCAAATTCCAAATTTTTCGAATTGTATACTAAAATCAGCTAATAATAAATTAAAGGTTAGGCAATACTTTAACGTTTAAAGTTGTGTGTTATACTGATCATACAAATGACTGATAGGACCATGACAGAGCAACCGACAATTAACTTAGAGAATACGACCGAAGCCGCACCCAACGCAATGAATGCGATCGGTCAAGTTATGAGCGCCTTGACGCAGCTTATCGATTCCATACCTAGTTGGGCAGGCATGAGTATAGCGGTAATCGCAGCAACTCTGTTCGGACTTTTATTTGGGCTTCGATTAAGCCGAGGGCGCACCCCCAAAGAGGCCCCAGCGTTTGACGAAGCAACTCCGGCTAGCTTGGCCTTACCCGCCCCTGAAACACCTTCGTTTAAAAACTATCAAGTCTTTTTGGAATCAAAAGGCTTAGCAGCAAAAGAGCGCGATGCTCATATGCGTGCTTTTTCAGAACGTTACCGGGAAATGCGAAAGAATTTGCGCGATTTGGTTCTGGGAAGTCTAGAATTAGAGCCTCAAGTTGAACAAGTTTGCGATGCTTTAGATGCGGGCGACTTTGATCGGGTCTACGCTTTTTTAACGCGGATCGGAATTAAAGAATTTAGCTATGGCCAAGAAAAACGCAACGCCGCCTTAAAGCATTTGTTAGCTGCGGCGATTGCTAAATCCGTTGTCGGTGATTTGCAAATGTTGCGCTTGGATTTCAGTACAGCGGCAGATAACTACCGACAAGCAGTTGATGCCTTACCTCCCTATCAAGAAGATTTGCACGCCGAATATTTGAACAAATACGGCACCGCTAGCTATCAAGCTGGGCAACATTTAGCTGCTATCAGTGCGTTCGAGAAAGCCTTGAAAATTTTGCAAAAGCGATTGGGGAAAAATCATCCGGATGCAGCGACAGCGATGAACAATTTGGCCCTTCTGCATTACTCGCGCGGCAATTACGAAGCGGCAGAACCTTTATACAAGCGCGCACTGGTTATTGATGAACAAACTTTGGGCATTGATCACACAGGCGTCGCTACAGATTTAAATAATTTGGCACTGTTGTATAAAAAGAAAGGTGATTTAGAAGGGGCCGAGCCATTGTTAAAACGGGCCATGGAAATTAAAGAAAAAAACTTCGATCCAGGCCACCCCAGCTTAGTCACCGGGCTTCGCAATTACGCATCCCTATTGCGCGCCATGGAGCGGAACGAAGAAGCCGACGAGTTTGAGCGCCGGGCGACGGTGCTACCGCCCAGCCGAACCGTCGTTGCAACAGAATAAGCGTATTTATTTCAGCCGGTTAAGCCTACGGGCGCGGATTGTGCCGGGGAGTTTGCGGATTTTAGCAACAATTGCATCAGCATTTTCAACTGCGCCTTCGGCGTCCAAAACAACGTAACCCACTTCACCATCGGTCTGATAATATTGACTGGCAATGTTGACTTTTTTGGATGCAAAGACATCGTTTAGTTTGCCTAATTCACCGGGAAAATTGCGCTGGACTTGCAAAAACCGAGTGCCCGATGGATTTGAGGTCAATTGCACTTGCGGAAAATTAACAGTGCCAACTGTCGATCCGATATCTGAATATTCAACTAATTTGCGAGCAACTTCCTCACCAATCCGCTCCTGCGCTTCCTGGGTTGAGCCACCCACATGAGGCGTTAAAATAACGTTCTCTATATTTTGTAAAGGCGATACAAACGCCTCAGAATTAGAGCCGGGTTCAGTTGGAAACACATCAATAGCAGCACCACCCAAATGACCTGATTTCAAAGCAGCTGCCAACGCATCCAAATCAACCACTTTGCCGCGCGCATTGTTAATGAAATAAGCCCCTTTTTTCATTTTAGCTATTTCGACAGCGCCAACCATATTTCGCGTTGCCGGGGTATCTGGCACATGCATGGTCACCACGTCCGATTGCTCTAACAATTCACCTAATGAATGAACCGGCTCTACATTTCCGTGGCGCAACTTGTCTGTATGATCAGAAAAAATAACCCGCATGCCCATGGCTTCAGCCAACATCGACAGCTGTGTGCCAATGTTACCGTAACCGACAATACCCAGCGTTTTACCGCGCACTTCAAAAGACTGCTCGGCTGATTTTTGCCATTCGCCCTTATGGGCTGCTGTTGAGCGCTGGAAGGTGCGGCGAAACAGCATAACTACTTCAGCCATGGTCAATTCAGCAACGCTGCGGGTGTTCGAGAACGGCGCGTTAAACACTGGAATACCTTTATGGCGAGCCGCGTCTAAATCAATTTGATTGGTGCCAACAGAAAAACAACCAACGGCCATCAAACTATTAGTCGCAGCCAACATTTCTGCCGTCATTTGGGTTCGCGATCGAATACCTAAAACCCGCACCCCTTGTAATGCGGCTTTCAAAGCATCGCCGTCCAACGCCGTTTTTAAGCACACAACATTCTCGTACCCAGCGCCAGTCAAAATTTGCACCGCAGAATCAGATATTCCTTCCAAAAGCAAAAACTTGATTTTGTGTTTTGGTAACGATGGATTTTGAATAACGGTCATAACGTAAAGATTCCAGTGAATGCGGTGTCCGAGTGATAGCGAAAGCAACCCCCATATGCAATCGATTACCCGTCAAATTGGTCCAGAACATTGCCCGTGATCATATGCCATGCGATGCCAATATTGCGTAAGGTATGGAATATAAACGGCACCCCCGATGTTTGTACCATGGGAACGTCCTCCCCCAAAACCAAATGCGCCAATTGTTGGCCCATCCGTGTTGCCATCGCAACACCGCGCCCGTTATAGCCAAACCCCGCATGGGCATTGTGATCTAATTTCAATAAATGCGGCATATGAGTTTTGGTGATTGCCACCAAACCACCCCACTCAAACTCCCAGCGTACGTCTGCTAATTCAGGGTATATACGAATCGCTTCTTTTTTCAAATGTGTTGTGTCTGCATGCTGGAGGGTGGCATTAAAGGGGCTACCTCGTCCGCCAATTTGGAACCGGCCACCTTCATCAATCCTGAAATAAGTCATGATCCGGCGGGTTTCAGAGACGTGATGACCGTTGGGCAAAATATGTTTCAGAAGATCATCAGATAGCGGCTCTGTTGCGGTTTGCAAACTGGCAACAGGTACTAGATTTTGTTTAAGACCGGGCCATAGATCACCACTGTATCCATTGGTACAAATTAATAAATGGGGCGCGTTTGCTTTACCGTTCGGGGTTATCACTTGTCAATAATCCCACGTCTTCTGAACGGAGCCGGCCGGGCTTTTTGTAAAAATTTTTACTCCCGCACTCATGGCCGCTCGGGCCAAACCACGTACGTAAGACAAGGGCTGCAAACTGCCGCCTCGCGCATCTTCCATGCTGCCATCAAAAAAGTGGCTTCCTAATACGCTGTCTGTATCTTGTTTTGTGTTTAAAATAACCTGCGCTCCATAGTCTCCCCATTCCCGAGCCCAACGCTCAACCTCAGCAAGTCCACGTTTACCATAAGCACCTCGTATGTAAGGGACGCGCCTGTGGGCACATTTAATAGTGTGGCGTTCGATTAATTCGAACACCAAATCACAAGCCCCATCAATAAGCTCAAGAACCCGGTCGCCACGCTGTTTGCCAAAGTGCGCTCTAACACCGGAAGGCAACACATCAAACGCCGGGTTAACTTGTCCGCCGTTGCGGCCCGAAGCTCCCCAACCGATTTTTTGTGCTTCCACAACGACCACAGACTGCCCGGCTTCCACCAAATGAAGCGCTGCCGAAAGGCCGGTAAAACCTGCACCAACAATCACCACATCAGCATCTATACTGCCAGATAATGCCGGCGTTTCCGGTGCTTCTTCGGCCGTTTCGGACCACAACGATTGCGTAAAACCTAATTCTGCATCTGTCATAGAAATCCTCCAAAAAATGACCTCTGATTTATATCAACAAATATTACATGCAAAAATAACAAATAGTGAGTGAACGTGCTTTTTCCATCCCCCGACTACCGCTATGGTTCGCTTGCTAGAGAAGGACCGGAGGCGATGACCAGTTCATTTGAACAGCGAGGGGTTGTAAAGCCGCTCGTCCTTAAAAACGCTCGGAGGCAAAGGACCAAGCGAAATGATGGAAACAAACAGTTCAACGGCCATAATGATTTGTGGTCATGGTAGCCACGACGACGGCGCCGTAGAAGAATTCAACAAATTAGCCAATCACATGCGCGAACGTTTACCTCAATATAATGTGGAAAGTGGTTTTTTGGAATTTGCTACGCCGGTGATCAGAACAGGTCTTAAAAAACTAATCGAGCGTGGCGCAAAAAAGATCATTTGCGTGCCGGGCATGCTTTCTGCCGCTGGACACGTAGAAAACGACCTGCCGTCAGAAATCAATAACTTTGCCGCCTTACACCCAGATATCGAATTTATATGTGGTCGCGATTTAGCCATTGATCCACAATTGCTTAAAGCCGCCCGCGACCGCATAGAAGAATGCGAAGCCACCGCCGCAACCAAAGTTGACCGCAAAGAAACCTTGTTGATGGTGGTAGGGCGTGGAACCAACGATTCTGATGCCAACTCGAACGTCCATAAAGTTGCCCGTATGTTATGGGAAGGGATGGGGTTTGGCTGGGCTGAAGTTAGCTATTCCGGCGTTGCATACCCGTTGGTTGATGAAGGCATGAAGCATGCCATGAAGCTAGGGTATAAAAGGGTTATTGTTTTCCCCTATTTCCTATTTACCGGTATTTTGGTTCGGCGTATTTATGCGTGGGCCGATGAAGCAGCGGCAGCAAACCCCGACGTTGAAGTTTTGAACACATCGCATTTAAACGATCATACACAGTTATTGGATTGTTTTGTGGATCGCATTGAAGAAGCTTTGGATGGCTCTAACGCCATGAACTGTTTGCTGTGTAAATACCGAGAACAAGTTATCAGGTACGAAGGCGATGTCGGCACGGCGCAAGTCGGTCACCATCAACATGTATCGGCCACCGGTACCGATGGCCATGGCGCTCATGATCACGACAGCCCACATAAAGACTGAGACTTGGCAATGAGCGATACTCCTTATAAGTATATCCACGACCCGGCGGAAATTTATCGTCAGTCGTTCGATACTGTACGTAACGAAGCGTCTTTGGATCAGCTGACCGGTGGCGAAAAGGGCGATATGGCCGAGGTTGCGATCCGGCTTA
>Ga0115003_10004082_pt1 | contig 11355 bp, 4 predicted proteins | sample ArcticOcean_MG_C_7_FD_88736 | JGI IMG/M metagenome (GOLD analysis project Ga0115003, IMG submission 88736) | Marine microbial communities from western Arctic Ocean - ArcticOcean_MG_CB11_88 | ecosystem: Environmental > Aquatic > Marine > Oceanic | place: Arctic Ocean: Canada Basin | collected... | reverse complement strand
TTTTTTAGAAAGTAAGTTTGTAAGATTTAGTTATAGATTTAGATTTGATGATAACGAATATTCTACACTTGCTCCTTTTACTCAAGAATGTTTTATACCTAAACAAGATGGTTATTTTTTAGATGGAGATCAAGAATCTACTTATAGAAGTACTATTGTTAGTTTTATGGAGAACAAAGTAAATAAAATTACTTTAAACATTCCTTTACCGTTAGATATTGCGGGTGGAATTATTACGGGATCAACATTGTTTTCTAAGCTTAAGATTATAGAAATTGATATTGTTTATAAAGAATCAGATGGTCAAGCTGTACAAGTTGTTGATACAATATTATTAGATCAATTAGAAAAAGATACAGATAGTACTATTAATTATGTATATCAAGGTATTAAGCCCTATAAAACTTTACCTGAAGCGGATCTTATAAGAGTATATGATAAAACTCCGGTTAGAGCTTTTGGACAAGAAGTTTCTGGTAATAGAGTTATTTATGCTAATTTTCAAAACAAGCATACCCCTCCTGCGCGGTTAAATTATAAAGCAGGATCATTTGATAAATCAGCTTTTTTAATAGACAGTGTTAATCCTTCTGCTAGTACTACTAGCATAATAGAATATCCAAATAGTACATTAAAGCAAAATAGAAATTATCAAGTTGGAGTTGTTTTATCTGATAGATATGGAAGAACTTCTAGTACAATACTATCTGCAGTGCCAGAAGCAATAAGTCAGGTAGGCGGCAATGTTTTTGCAAATTCAACTTATTATAATCCTTATAGATTATCTACGGATACTACAGTGGGTGCATGGCCCGGGGATGCTCTTAAGGTTTTGTTTAATGATCCTATAGAATCTGTTGGTCCGGCTGGAACGGGAATTCCTGGTTTATTTTCAGGAAATACAGGATTAGCTAATTATAATCCTTTAGGATGGTATTCATACAAAATTGTAGTTAAACAATTTGAACAAGATTATTATAATGTTTATCTTCCAGGTGCTTTAAATGCATACCCTGGAGGTATTTCGCCTGACGGTGATAATACAGATAATACTGGATTTATAGTTTTAATAAACGATAATATTAATAAAGTTCCTAGAGATTTATCAGAAGTTGGACCAGAACAAAAACAATATAGAAGCTCAGTTCAATTATTTGGGCGAGTAACGCCTGATATAGCTGGCCCTCCTACTTATAATCAACAATTTTTTCCTGGTAGCGTTTCAAGTACTGTAAATACAATTGCAGAGCAAAACTTTATATTAGGTACTGATTCTGAAGATTATGAAGATGTTTATCAAACAAAATCAAATCCATATTTAGCTAGAATTACTCAAAGTTCGGGAGTAACTACTTCTTTTATGGGAAGCGCTTTTTTTACTACAGTGCCCGCAAATTATACTTATAAATTAGCTGTTTATGAAACTGATCCTGTAGAATCTAGATTAGATATATATTATGAAACATCTACAGGCGGATTAATAAACGATCTTAATGCAGCTATAAATACAGGAACAAATAATGTAGCTGGTCTTTATAATGCTAATGTTCAAAATTTTGATGAATCTAAATCTATTGGTTCAATAATAACAACGCAATGGGCTCCTCTTACTACCAATTCAATAGGTGACCCTTTTAATGGAGCTTCTACAGCAGTTATAACTGCTGTTTATACAGTTAGTGAAACAGGATCTATTGAAAATTTTACTCCATTTAGTGATTATTTTACTATTAATCCTTTAGCTGCAAATGGAAATCCTTATAATCCTTTACTGCCAGAAACATATAATCGATACGAAATTAAAACAGCTAAAGAGTTTTATTATGGCCCAAATGCGCTTGTAAATAAAAAATATTTTTTAAATATACTTTTAACTCCCGCCGGAGCATCTCCTTCTACTATAGAATTTATTTTACCTTTACAAAATGTAGCACCTACTATTACGCAAATTGAATTGCCAAATGGAAGTGTTATTAATCCACTAACTAGTCCTTATACTTTACAAAAATCGGCTGGGGACATGGGTACTTTAGCTACTTTATATGGAGAAAATGGAGCATTAAGTAGCACTGATAAATTATTAAATTTAGGGTGGTCTATAATTTCTCCAGTAGATCAAAGCCTTTTTGAAATTACTGCTGTTGCAGATACTAATACTGCTATTTTGTCTACACAACAAGATTTGTCAGGCCCATATCCTTTAACTATACGATTAACTGACGCTGGAGGACTAACAAATGATACAATTGTTAATGTAGTGTTTGGAGAGGCTAGTATAAATCCTGGTTTTGGTTCTAGAAGAGGAGTATCTGCTTCGGGTCAAGGAGGAGATTCAGGTGCCGTGTACTTTGTTAATAATATAACAAATGCAGCTGGTTCAACCCCTCTTCCTGGCACAACACAAAGTAATGATATAAGAGCTCCTTTTACAGGTTTAGAATTAAGTGCAGATGCTCCTCTTGCAACTGTTTCATTAGGAAGAGAAAGAAAAGATGTTTCTAGTGTGTCTACATGCGCTAGTTTTGCAATGTCTAATACAAATAATAATTCATTTTACTACAAAACAGGCCCTCAAGCATTAACCCAGGCGGATTCTGGTTTATCACAAGGCACTGCTTTTGTTGCAGTTAATATTAATTTTAATCAAATACCATTTAATTTAGGAAATATAGATAATAACAGCTATCCTTTTATTATGTATCCAATTTATCTTCAATACAGAGCTTTTAATTCCGGCAATAGCTGGGTAGCTGCTACAGATATAGAGGGTAAAGAAATAAAATTTGGCGGTTCACAAATTAATCGTTTGAGTGGCTTTCCAACTTCTGGTGATGTTGCTGGAAAAGGGATTATTAATAAAATAACAGATCCTCAATATTTTTTATCTAGTGGGGTTAATAGTTATCCTTCTGGCGTTTCTACTATTATTAATCAAGCAGATTGTTTAGAAGCAAATACTCAAGGAAAACAAACTGCAACATCTCCTGAACAAAGCTCTATAGCTAGAAAAGTTTTTGCTATAGGAAAACAACAAAGTCCTGTGGGATATAGTATACCTGATAAATATGGAGACTATAGATTAATAGTAAGATACCCTTGGGGAGGAAGCAGCTCTATAAATGTAGCTAGTCCAATTGTAGTAGGGTATGGATCTAATAACTGCCCAGCTGACGCTTTTAATTCTTTACAATTACGAGCTTCTGCTTCTATTGATTTTGGAGATTTTTATTATCCAGAAATATATGGTGGTTCTAACATTTATTCTTATCAATATACGGTAAGTAAAGTTGGTTCAAACACATCATTACTAGCAAGTGCTTTTCCAGGCGGTACTGATACAGTTTTTTCTAGAGAATGGCATTCAAAATATATAACTAAATTTTATTTAGACGCGGATTTAACTCAATCATGGACACCGCCAACAGGCGCAGGCTGGTATTGTTATACACCTGTAGATGGGTCTTCAGTTAATACAGTATATGGAACTGATTATTCTAATACAAGCACAACTGGAAATTCACCTATATCGTCTTTTGCAACACAAAGAAGATGGACCGCATACTTTAATGCATCTGGAAATAAAGATTTAGCATCTGGATCTATACCAAATACTTATCAAGGGTAATTAAGTGTATAAATAAGTAATAATAAACTATGTCAGCAATTATAGAAGTAAAATATTTTAATAGCTTTTTTTTAAAAAAGACTTTGTCTCCAGCAGAACTGCCTATATGGAATGGTTCGTTTGGTATACCTGAAGCAATTGGTGGATACCCTAGACCAGCACCTAATAATATAGAAAGTGTTGATACAAATATTACAGATAAAAATTGGGTAATAGAAGAATCTAGAATAAGAGGGGGTTATAATAATACTTCTGTTAGTCTTGGGCCTAGGGCATACTTAATTGAAGATGAGCCTGATGCAAGTTTTAGAACCAATTCATTAATATATTCTGGTATATTTAATTCTACTACCGGTATTAACAATACTAATGTGTTTAGTGTTGGAACAGATATTACTAAAAGTTTAAATCCTGCTGCTGGTTCAATACAAAAGCTTTATGCGGAAGATTATTATTTAACTATATTTCAAGAAAATAAAGTTAGTAGAGCTCCTATAAATAAAAACATAATATATTCAGCAGAAGGTAATCCAACTGTTACAACTAGTAATATGGTTATAGGTGATCCTCAAGCTTATGCAGGAAATTTTGGAATTAGTAGAAACCCAGAGAGCTTTGCAGTTTATGGCTTTAGAAAATATTTTACAGATAAAGACAGAAATGCTGTTTTAAGATTGTCAGGAGGAGGTGGCGGCAATGGCATTGAAGAAATACAACGTTATGGAATGTATGACTTTTTTAGAGACAAGCTAAGTGCATTAGACCAGGCGCAGCCTTTTGTTGCAGGTAAAGCTGTGGGCATGTGGGATGTGTATAATAAACAATATGTATTATCTCTTCAACCGCCCAGTGGTTCTCCCTTTACAGTTAATGCTTTAGGCGAAAACGAAACTAATGAATACTTTACATTAGCTTTTGATGATAGTATAAATGGATGGGGAAGCTTTTTTAATTATAAGCCTGCATTAGGATTTAGCTTAAAAAACTTTTTTTATACAGCAAACAATGGATTAAATGATTATACTGAAGCTTCTTTGTACCGTCATAATAGCAGGGCCGTAAATAGAGCCAACTTTTATGGTGTAAATAACAATTCAAGTGTTACTTTTATATTTAATCCTAAAGTTAGCCTATCTAAAGTATTTAAAACAGTTAACTACGAAGGCAGCAATGGATGGCAAATAGATAGTTTTCAATCTGATCTTACTGGAATAGGATCTGTTGATACAGATTTTGCTAACTTTGCTACAACAAATACTAGAGATACAACAGCTTTAATTTATAGTTATAATCAAGGTGCTTATGATAATTATGGAAATCAATTTCCAACAAGATTAATACCTCCTTTAAATAGAGCAGGATTTAATAGAAAAGAAAATAAGTATATGGCTAACTTAATAAATAATAGTGTAAGAGCTCCAGGCGAAATACACTGGGGAGCTGATATAACAGGTATAAAAGGTTATTTCTCTAGAGTTACAATATCTACAGATACAGTAACAGATTATGGAGGACCTAAAGAGTTATTTGCAGTGTCATCAGAATATGTAGAGTCGGCTTATTAAATAAAATTAAATGGAATTAAGCGTTTTTAATAAACAGTTAGAAGAAGTTCAAAATCTATTAATAGCTAATAATGAGTTAGAAGGTATTTATGGAGATGGAAAAAATCTTGTAAACAATAAAGATATACCAATAACGCATAATTTTTCTGATCAGCTATATATGAGAACAATGCGGTTAAGCAAAGGGGCATTTATTATTAGTGCTTACCATCATACCGAGCATTTTTGGTTTTTATTAAAAGGTGAAATAAGTGTTAATACAAATAATGAAATAGTACATCATATTGCTCCTTGCTATGAAAAATCTAATAAAGGAGCAAAGCGTGCTATATATTGTATGGAAGATTGTATATTTATAAATATACATAAAAATCCATCAAACACAAAAAATTTAAAAAAAATTGAAAATAATTTATATTCTTTTACTATTGAAGAATATAATAAAAAAGAAAAAATAATTTAATAATTATAATATGGCAGGAATAATAGCCGGTATTGCAGCTGGTACAACAATAATAGGCGGATTAATAGGAGCAAGTAGTTCAAAAAAAAGAGCTGCAGCAGCTGCAAGAGAAAAGCGCAGGTTAACAGCAGAATTAGATAACTTAGAAAAAAATAGACAAGCTATCGTTAATCCTTATAGTGCGGTAAAAAGCTTAGCGGGTATGGTTACAGATTTGTCAGGTAATGTAAGTAATCCTTATGCTAATTTAGGGGTTGCAACTCAAGCCGCTGAAATGCAAATTGAGCAAAGTGATATTGCTTTAGCAAACACATTAGATGCTCTTCAAGCCAGCGGAGCAAGTGCTGGTGGTGCAACAGCTTTAGCACAAGCTGCATTAGCTAGTAAAAAGGGTGTTGCTGCTAGTATAGAAGCGCAAGAAGCTGCAAATGAAAAAGCAAAAGCAGAAGGAAGAGCTAATTTAGATCAAATAAAATTAGGTGAGGCTAGAAGAGTACAAGAAACAGCATTTAGCGAAGCTGGTAGAGAACAACAAGCTGGAGTCCAAGGTACTGCGTTTGTTTATGGAGAAAAAGAAAGAAGAGAAACAGAACAACTAAATAGAAAACAAGCTCAAATAACTGGTGCCGCTCAAGCAGAGGTAGACGCAAGGAATAATGCGGCAGCTATAACCGGCGCTACTATATCAGGTGTTTCTTCAATGGGTAGCGCATTTGCCGCTAAATGATTTTAGCCTAACAATAAAAAACAATAATTAATAATAAAATAATGTAAGCATACGAAAATCCACAAATAGTAAGAGATAATAAAGTAGGAGAAATTTGGGCTCAAACATTAGCTAACGTTTCAAAAAGTACTACTGACTTTTTAAAGTTCACTGCCCAAAAAAAAGATAAAGAAACAGAACGTTTACAAAAAATATTAGATAAAACCACTGAGCGTGCTTTAAATAGACAAACAGAGGTTTATGACAATTTAAGTAAACTTAAAGCTAATCCACAAATTTATGATGAAGTAAACAAAAGGCTTGATAAAGGTGGAGAACTTTATTCGCAAATGATAGGTACAACAGATCCTGCACTTAGAAAAAAACTATTAAATGAAATAGGAGAAAACAAAAGCGTTATAAATAAACTGTATAATAATTTAACTAATGCTCAAGAGCAAGATAAATATTTTGGAGAGACTTACAACCCTACTACTTTTGGAAAAGCAGGAGGTGTTTCTAAAACGCAACAGGGAATAAGTAAATATGTAACAGGCCAAAGTATTAGAAATGGCACATTAAAAGGACAGCAAAATATGACTTTTAATGATGAAACTAAATCGTGGGATGTTGAATTTATAACTGAAGAAGGAGAGTCTTTTAAACAATCTGCTAATGAGTTTTTTGGTTATCAGCCTGTTACTATTGGTGATATTACAAAATCTACTAATGCTACTTTACTTGAATTAGGTGTTACTGATAAAAATGGAAAGATTAGAGATAAGTTTTTAGGAACGGAAGAAATTGAAACAATAACAGAAGGAGATAAAACTTATACACGCCTAAAAAGGAATCGTAATGATGCTGCAATTGCTGAATTAATAACCCCAGCTTTAGTTGCTAGAGCAGAAAGTTATAGTGAAGATCCTGCGCAGGCACAAGCACAGTGGGATGTAATAAGACAAGAAGGTGACCCTGCTGAATTTGATATGACAAAATTTTCAATGGATGCACAATCTGAAATAAGACAACTTTTTATACAACGTTATGTAGAACATGCTAAAGATCTTGTTCCAGAGCCTGCTCAAAAAGACGCATCTTTAAGTATAGCAAAACCTGCTAAAGTAGATGAATCAAAAATTAATCAAGGCGAAGATATTTATAATATTTACCCAGATTTAGAAACTTTAAAGTTTGAAGATTCATGGCGTGCTGATAGTATAGACCCAAAAAACTTTGATATAGATAGATTTGAAAAACAAGCAATTAGCATGGGCTTTACTGTGTCCGCAAAATCAGAAAGAAGAAGTGCAGATGCATTTGGTACACCTGAAGTTACACTTAAATTTCAAAAAACAGGTAAAGAAGTTACAATAAGTGCTGAAGACGATTTTAATTTAGTAAAAGCAAAAATGGTACAAGCGGCAGGTGATGTTAGAACTGTTGAAGAAATTAGAAAAGAAATTATAGCAAAGAAAATTAAATAAAGTAAAATGGCAAAATATATTTTTGATAACGAACCTTTTTCTGAAGAAGAATTACTAGAAATAGCTAAAGAAAGAAGTGTAACATTGCAAGAGCTGTTAGAAAAAAATCCTGAAATAAAATTATCAGATGATGAAACTGAAGTTACAGAAGAAGTAATTACTGATCCTACTAAAGAGGGAAAGGAAAAACCTACAACGGGAGAGGATGCGACTGTTGTGGAGGAAACTGTAGCACCCGAACCTACACCCGTTACGGAATTCAAGCCGGTAGATATTTCTTTGGGATTACCAGAAGACACACCGGAAGCTTATGCAAAAGTTAAAACAGGCACGGTTGAAAGTACAGAAGAAGTAAATAAAGTGTATGAAAAAGCGGCTGAAGAAGTTCCAGAAGCTTTAGATAAAATATTAAAAGCCAGAGAGGAAATAAGTACTTCTCAAATAAAAGCTCAAACAGCAAAAAATTATTTTAATTTAGAAGAAGTAAATAAAGCCGTTAACACAACAGTTATATTGCGAGATGGTTCTGCGCTTCAAAAACCCCCAACCCAAGAAGAAAAAGAGGAGCGCATATATGATAATGGTTTAAATATGCCTAATGCTACTTCTAAATCCGCTCAAGAATATTTAGATACTTATAAAAATTATATTAAAACAGGAGAGTTAACGCCTACTAATAATCAAAAAGAATATTTAGCAAAAATACAAAATATTTCTAAAACACAGGTTGTTGATATAAAAAGTGAAGAAATAACTGGTAATTATCCTGAAGCAACTCAATTTATTGTTGAAAATTTAATTAATAAAAACAAAGATTTTAAAACAAAAGAAGAGGCTGAGTTATTCGTAGATAAATCAACAAAAATTTTTTTTAATCGAGAAAAAAAATTAACAAAAAATATTGAGCAACTTAATATAAATGTAAATAAATTAAAAAACGAAATAAACTTTATAGACAAGGAGCTAAAAAATCTTAATAAAAAAAATAATAATTTTCAAAACCCCGCTGAGTATACGCAAAATGCTGTAGATCAATACAACAACTTAATAAACAAAAGAAATAGCCTCATAAAAAGTCCTCAAGCACAAGCACTAGAAGTTCAACAATTAAATTTAAGCCAGGAAGAATCATCTTTAATAGATTTTCAAAGAACTGTTACTAATAAAGTTTTAAAATTTCAAAATGAAGAATCAGCTTTAAGAGCATTAGAAAAAGATTATAGCTTTTCAACGCGCGCAGCTTTAAAAATGGAACAAGCTTTTGGGGGGTTTGGTGGAATATCTATTGCTATGCTAGCTAAAGCGGGGGCAGAATTAATAACTCCAGGCAAATATGGAGGTGGTTTTGCAACAGTGGCTTTAGATGAAAAAAGAGAAAATACACTAATTAAAAGTGCAGATAATTTTTTAACAAGTCAGATAGACTATAATAGAGCTTTAGAAGAAAAAGAGCAGAATTTGCCCACACCAGTTACCGTTAAACAAGTTGGAGAGGGCAAAGTACCATTTAGTAGATTTTTATTTGAGGCTATTGCAAATGGAGGCCCAACTCTTGTAGCAAGCTTAGGTCCCGCAGGCGCTGTAAGACTAGGGTCGCGTCTTGCTGGACAAGCAATGCTTAAGCCTGCGATGGCGCGGGCTGCTGCTAATCTTTCGGCTGTACTTTTAGCCAATCAAGCAGGAGGGGGCGAAATGAGTTCTTTACTTATAGCTAAAGAAGATGCGCCTTTAAGAATTGCTCAGTTAGAAGAAACTTTGAAAAGCGCTAAAGATCCTGTTGAAGTACAAAAAATTAATAATGAAATTGCTACTCTTAGAGATTCTATGAATTTATCTACTGCAAAAATAGGGTTTGCGGGAGTACTAAGCGCGGGAATAGAAGGGTTTACAGAGCGCTTTGGTACTTTAGCATTAATAAATAAAGCAGCACCATATATACCGGGGCAGAGCACCGTTAAAAAAATATTAGCTGGAGGAAAAGCTTTTGGCAAAGGATTGCTACAAGAAAATGTTGAAGAAGTTATTGCTGGGATATCTAATAATATATTAGTGCAAAATGCTCTTTTAAAAAAAGATGTTAATGTATTCGAAGGAATTGACTTAGACATGATTGCTAATACTACCGTAGTCAGTGCGGTAATGCTTGGTCAAGGATTTGGTGCAAATACAAGAAGCGCTATTTTAGAATTAACCACTAATGTCGAAGAAGCAAAAAGATTTCAATCATTAACAAGAAAATTAATAGATTTGCAATCTTCTAATAGTACAGATAAACAAAAGCAAACTAAAAAAATCTTGCAGCAGTTAGGGTTAGAAAACATGATAAGCCTAGCCAAGCTTAATACAATGACTCCTCAAGAATTGCAAAAATTAGGAAATGTACAAACTCAAATTAATAAATTAAATAGAGAGGCTAGTATGTTTGGAGTGTCAATGTCTCAAAAAGGCGAAATAACCGCCGCAGATAGAAACACTCTTAAAAAAATGGAACAGCAATTTGAGGTTTTACGATCACAAAAAAACGATCTTTTAAAAACTCGGAGAGGAGGATTAGCTGCTGTTGAATCAGGTCAGGAGGCTACTGTTGATCGACTAATAAATAATCCTCGCTTTAATTTTTACTCTAATGCTTATAATGCTTTTAAAGTGCTAACAGAAAGTATGATGCCAAAAGGAGGGAAGTATATTGAATTTAAGAATGCGGCTGATTTAAAATTTACAGAAGAACAAAAACAAAGTTTTTTAAAAGACTTTAATAGTGATAAAAAAGCAAAAGACAAATTAAAAACTTTTGAAGAAGCTGTAATGCGTATTAATGCTTGGCAAGATGGCAATAATATTTATGTTAATTTAAAATCAATTCAGGACCAAATTATTACGGATTCCAATGATAGTGCTTCCTTTGCTGTAGCTTCACCTCTTCACGAACTTTCACATATAAGAAATAGCAATTTAAAACTTAATAAAAGATTAGTTAACAAAGCTGTTGACGATGCTATTAAAATTATAGAAAATAATAAAAATAATTTAAATAAAAAAGATTACGAAAGTATTCTTGCTAGATTTAAACTCTATCAAAATACCGAATCTAACTATGAAGAGTTTATGCAAGTTCTTTCTGATGCACAAACAACAGGGTTAATTAACCTTAGTGACTATATAGATATTAATTCTTTTAAAGATTTGATAAAATATGTAGGGGCTAAAGCATTTGGAGATCTTTCTGGAATATTTTTTAACATTGAAACTTCTAATGATGTTTTTAATTATATAAACAGTTATCGAACAATTGTTAAAAAAGGCACTCGAATAGGCAGTAGTGATAAAGAAGAAGTTAAATTTTCTGTATCTGGATATAAAACACCAGAAGGTAGAAAAATAGATGACCTTGTTGGTGGTAAAGATGAAGATGGTAATTATATAATGACTAAAGCTGAATGGGATGCTGGTGGTATTAAAGATGCTTATGATGAAGTCAACAAATCTGATGGTCTTTTTCAACCTACCAT
>Ga0115003_10004081_pt1 | contig 11358 bp, 8 predicted proteins | sample ArcticOcean_MG_C_7_FD_88736 | JGI IMG/M metagenome (GOLD analysis project Ga0115003, IMG submission 88736) | Marine microbial communities from western Arctic Ocean - ArcticOcean_MG_CB11_88 | ecosystem: Environmental > Aquatic > Marine > Oceanic | place: Arctic Ocean: Canada Basin | collected... | reverse complement strand
GCCAACGCTTCATAGCGCGAGGCGTCCCGCCCTGGGTTGATCGCCAGACCGCTTCGGCGATTGCGTTTGCGCGGAATTTAAAGCTTCTGCGTGGACGCGCCGAGAGCAAGCCGAAGGGCCCGGACGCGCCGTCGCGTTCCTTGTTGTCGTTCTCGTTCTCGTTCTTGTTGTCACCGAAATCGCGGTCGTTCTAGCCGCTACGGAGTACTCGAACTTCGCCCACTCTCCGGGTGATGTGCAGGTCATCGAGGAGCTCCATCAAGGGCATCGCGGTGCGGCGAGTCGTCCCGATGATCTCTTTGTACGTCTTGGTGTCCATCTCTTCGTGCTGGCTGAAGTGATCGAGGACACGTTGTTTGAGCGCGTCAACGGACGGGCGGTCGAAGAATAAGTCGCCGGGGGCGCGCACCACTTCTTCGTTGCGTTCGAGATACGCCATCAAGTCGCGAAACTTTTCTTGGGAGACTCCAAGTTGTTCAGACCAATCTCTACCCGAAAGCGGTTCGAGTGCCGCACCCTTTGATTGCTCGCGAATCTTTGTGATGGCGACTTCGGAGTCTGCGTCGAGGGTGGGTTCAAAGTCTTTGCGCCACGCAAACTCTCCCGCGACGCAAAGCGCGTCTCGTTCTTCGAGTCTTTGAATTGCAAGCTCCGCGCCTTCGGGGCGGACGTTTTCGGGGAGTTGGCCGCGCAGGGTTCCGCGGCTCATGCCCGGCCGGAGCGGTTCGGCGATGTGGTAGGCGTCGAGCACTTCGAGAAGCCGCGCTTCCATCCGCGCGACAACGGCGGCGCCAAACCAGCGCTGGCCGCCCGCGCGCACGAGCGTTGCGTCGTCTTCGAGTTTCGAAATGGCTTGCTGTAGTTCTTTGTGGGAGAGCCCCATCTCAATTGCGAGGTCGGGTTCAACCGCGCCCGTCATGCCGGTGCGCATCACGCGTTCGCGAATGCCTTCGGCATTCCCGCCCTGATGCAACACACCGAGCTCACGAACCAGTGCCGGGTCGCTCCGACGTCGGTGCGGCGGGGCGACGTCGAGCACGACGCCACCGCCGAGCGTTCCGCCGGTGCCGGCGTTGCGGGCAAAGCCCCGGGCGATGAAGCGGTCGCCGATCATGAGTGGAACAGGATCGCCGTCGACATGGACCCGCGCAAACGCATGCTCGCCGGGAACAAAGCGGTCGGCGCCAATCGGCGCGAGCCGCGCTCGTCTTTCCGCGGTGCCGGTAAGGAGTTCGATTGCAACCGTGCCTTCGTATTCGGGCGAAGAGTCGAGCCATCCAATTTCGACATCGAACGCCGTGGTCGAAACGACTGAGCCCGCCTTTGCCAGTACGTCTCCGCGCGAAAGCTCGCCCACCTCAACGCCTTGCAAGTTGACCGCGCAGCGTGAGCCCGGCCCAACGCGATCGCGTGCTTCACCGTGGCTTTGCAGGCCGCGCACCCGAGCCTTGGTTTCCTTTGGATGGATTTCGAGGTTGTCGCCAGCCTTGAAGTCGCCCCCGAGTAGTGTGCCCGTTACGACCGTGCCGAAACCCTTCATCGCAAAGGCGCGGTCGACGGAAAGACGACTCGGTCCATAGCGAGGTGTGCGCGGGGTTGTGTTCTGTACGAGCGAGAGAAGGGCCGCGCGTAGATCGTCGATGCCAGCGCCGGTCTGAGACGAAACCGGAACCATCTGTGCACCGTGCAACGTCGTTGGCGCCAAGAGTTCTGCGACTTCTTCTTGGGCGAGTTCGAGGACGTCTTCGTCTGCAAGGTCACTCTTCGTCAGTGCGACGACCGCGTTCTCGATCGCGAGCAAATCGCAAATCGCAACGTGCTCCCGCGTCTGCGGCATCACCCCTTCGTCGGCCGCGACAACGAGAAGAACCATGTCCATCCCCGCCGCACCCGACACCATCGTGCGAACGAGCTTTTCGTGCCCCGGCACGTCGACTACCGCGACGCGCGTGCCACCGTCGAGCTCAAGCACTGCGAAGCCGAGATCGATCGTAATGCCACGCGCTTTTTCTTCCGGCAAGCGGTCGGTGTTGGTCCCCGTGAGCTGATGAATGAGGCTCGTCTTGCCGTGATCGATGTGGCCCGCGGTGCCGAGAACGAGGGAAGGGTTTGGCTCCCCATCGCCCTTTTGCTCAGCCTGTTCAGCGAGGGCCAATGGAGTCCCGACCCATGAAGGGTTGCAGGGCCTTGGGGATCGCGACGCTTCCGTCGGCGCGTTGGTGAATTTCGAGAAGCGCCAAAATCGCGCGCGCGTTCGAGATCGCGGTGCCGTTTAGCGTGTGGACGATCTCGTTCTTCTTGCTGCCCTTGCGGCGGAAGCGAATTTTAAGGCGTCGTGCCTGGAAATCGGTGCAGTTCGACGTACTCGTGATCTCTCCCCAGTCGCCGTTTTCGCCTCGACCGGGCATCCATGCTTCGAGGTCAAACTTGCGATACGCGGGCGCGCCCAAATCACCGGTCGCGATGTCGATGACGCGGTACGGAAGTTCGAGCGCGTCGAAAATGCGCTGTTCGATGCGGAGCAGGTCCTGGTGTTGTTCTTCCGACTGCTCGGGAGTCGTGAATACGAACATTTCAGTCTTCGAAAACTGATGCACGCGATACAGGCCCTTACTCTCTCTACCCGCAGCGCCCGCTTCGGTGCGGAAGCAATGCGAAAGACCGGCCACCTTGAGGGGCAAATCGGCTTCGTCGAAAATCGTGTCCGCGTACATACCGCCGACCGTGATCTCAGCCGTGCCCACAAGGCAAAGGTCATGACCTTCAATGGAATAGATCTGGCTTTCTTCACCACGCGGGTTGAAGCCAAGCCCTTCGATAATTTCGGGTCTTGCGACGTCGGGGGTGGTGACCGGCGTAAAACCCTCTTCCATCAAAATGTCGAGGGCGAAGCGTTGCAGGGCAAGGTCGAGCAGCGACGCTTCGTTTTTGAGGTAGTACCACTTTGAACCCGCGACTTTGGCCGCGCTCTCGAAGTCGACGAGGTCGAGATCGGCGCAGATCTGCAGATGGTCTTTGGGTTGGAAATCGAACTGCGGCACGTCCCCCGAATGAGAGATGATGCGAAACGCTTCTTCGCCGCCCACCGGACTTGCTGGGTGGGTGTAGTTGGGAAGGCTTCTCAGTCCGGTGTTGAGACGCGCTTCGGATTCGCGCAGCTGTTCTTCGATCTCGCCAACGCGGTCTTTGAACTCGCGGCCGGCCGCGGTGTGGGCCTCTCGCTCCGCGTCGTCCATCTTCCGCTTGCCGGACTTCTGGTGTTCGTTGCGCTGGCGGTTGACCTCGCCGAGCTGGGTCACCAGTGCGTTGTGCTCCACGTATATAGAAACAATAGAATCGACGTCGATCGACGAAAGCCCCCGGTTGCGGCAGCTCTCTGTGATTTCGTCGCGACGTGCACCAATCGATTTCGAATCCAGCATTATGGGCCGTAGAGAAGCACAGCGCCGCTTTGAGAACCACACAGCCTTGGCAATTCGCTCGCTTTGTGGCTCGGGTTTCTCGCCAGGGGCGACCAACAATCGCCCCCGGCTTGCTACGATCTGCCTCCGCTCGGTCCGGGGGCGGCGCGGAAATCGAAAACACCGATTTCCTCCCACAATCCCGGTTCTGCTGGAAGATTGCCGGAGAGGTGGCAGAGCGGTTGAATGCACTAGTCTTGAAAACTAGCGAGGATTCACGTCCTCCGAGGGTTCGAATCCCTCCCTCTCCGCCATCCACAAAGAGCAGCGCGCACGAGCGGTCGCGTTTCCACAGAGGCCTCTGGTCTCGTCCGCAGGCCCACTGCCCTCCGTTGGGGCTTCGCCCAATCTGCGGGAGCGGTGAGTCTGCAAAATCCTAAGAAATCCGGGGAACTTCGAGCTGCGGGAACGGTTCGATTCGTTATGGTCTCGCCCGCGCGGAGAGGTGGCTGAGCGGCTGAAAGCGCGCCCCTGCTAAGGGTGTATAGGTTTACTCCTATCGAGGGTTCGAATCCCTCCCTCTCCGCCATTCATAAAAGGCGCCGCCGTTGGAGCCTCCGCCGCTGGCGTTTTTCATTTTTGCGGGGCAGAGCACGTTTAGGTCGCAGCTGCTTTTTTGAGCATCGATGATGAAGGGTTCAAGCGCTGCAAGGTGATGTCGATACTTGTTGTGCGGGTGATTCATTCGCTGGCACAAGTGGAGCCATTACGCAGCGCGGGTCGACATACAGCACGAATATCCGGAGAGATGGCCGAGTGGCTTAAGGCGCACGCTTGGAAAGCGTGTGTAGGGAAACCTACCGTGGGTTCGAATCCCACTCTCTCCGCCATTTGGTCTGTAGGTGCGGAGACTTCTCGCGCGCTGTCGGGCACAGCTTGAGAAAACCCCGCGAATTCGCGGGGTGTTGGCTTTCACGCTTGCGCGGATCCGAACCGGAGACTGCGGGTTCGAGACCTTGAAAGCCCAGACTCCCACAAAAGTCTCTGTCGCCAAGTTAGGCGGATCTTTTCGGAGTGCGTTTGGAGCGGGCGGATCAGGAACTGAGAGAGGCCCAATGTGACTAAACGAAATAGGTCTTTGAGGTTGTCGCCGCCAACGCGTTCTCCTGGAGATGGAGCATCTCCGACATGTCGGCGTTGACGGCGTCCAGACCGTGCTCGAGCACGTAGGCGTACGCTTTCTGGTAGGGAGATAGATCCGCGTTCTTGAGCTCTGCGTCGTAGTGTCCGTTGAAGGCGTCGGGCTTCTTCCACCAGCCGAGCATGGGAAGGCCGTCGAGATGACGAGCCGCCTTCATACCAATGAGACCGACGCCGGCAGCGCGTGCTTCGTCGAACAAGGGTACGAGGTCGGCCATGGGCTTGCTTCCGGCGAGTACCGCCCTGTTTTTCCAGTCGTACCAGCCCGCCGGTGTGACGCCGATCATCGCGAGGTCGAAGCGGCCACTGGCGACCGCAGCGCGGAGCACGGCCTCGGCGTTTCGATGTGAGCTCAGTCCGAGAAAACGGGTCTTGCCTGCTTGCTTGGCGGTCTCAAAGGCCCGGAACATCTCATCGCTGGTTACGAGCGATGAGTTGTAGGCCGCCATTTGATAGTAGGCATCGACATAGTCGACCTTCAGCGCCGCGAGACTCTTGTCGAGTTCCAGGAGCCAGCCTTGTGCGGCAGTCTTTGCCTGGGCCGGAGTCACCGTGTCCTGGTCGCCGAGGCCTTCGACTTCTGCCGGTGCCTTCGAGATGAGAAAGATGTCGTCGCGCACCTTTCCGACAAAGGGGGCGAGGTTCTCCTCGGCGTTCCAGTAGTAACTGGAGTAGCCGACGTCAAAGACGTTGACGCCCGCGTCGTAGGCAGCATTCAGTAGGGCATCGCGGGCGCGGAACATCAGCGAAGCACCGCAACCAAAGATCAGGCGACTGCCTTCGAAGCCGGTGCGCCCGAGGGTGCGTTTCGGCATCTGCGGCCAGGTTGCGGGTGCACCGCTCGCCTGGCGTGCGGCATAGACGGCTGCCCGCGCGTCGCGGGCCTCGACCAGCGTGCGCCCCCCGACGGCAACTCCAGCGAGTAGTCCCATGAAGCCGCGGCGTTTGATCGTTCCTCTTGGGGAATCCGGTTCCATCGATATCTCCTCAGGTCATTGAAATACGAGTGTAGGGGGCGAGAGGGGTGTTCAACACCGCACGATTCTGATGCGGCTGTATCGCAAACCGAAGCCAACAAGGGCCGGCGGGCTCGCGTTATGCATATTGTTCGCGCCTCACCGACCCAAGGGGGCTCAGCGATCCATCGTGTTTAGACTGGCCTCGTTGCGCTCGGGCCTCGCGTGCTTTGCTCGGGTTTCAACACGCGAGTCGCCAGCGTATTTACACGCCGCCGGAACTGCATATGATTCCGAACTAACAATTCGAAGATCGGAAGACAAAGCATGAGTGACGTATTGGGTTACCGGGGCAAGCGGGTCGTGATCACGGGATGCGCGACGGGTATGGGCGCGGCGGCGGCGGAGATGCTCGTCCTGCTGGGCGCGGAGGTCTGGGCGCTCGACATCGGAGACGTCAAGGCTCCGGTTCACCGAGCGATTCGCACCAACATGATGGAGCAGGCGTCGATCGACGCGGCGATCGACGAGTTGCCCGATGAGATCGATGTTCTCTTCAACTGTGCGGGCGTTCCGTTTCCGCCCACGCCGTTCGAGAACGTTCTGCTCATTAACATCGTCGGTCTTCGTCATCTGACGGACGCGTTGATACCGCGTATCCGCTCGGGAGGTGCCATCGCCTCGATCGCATCGACCGCGGGCATGGCCTGGAAGAACAACCTCGACACTGTGCGCAGCTTCCTTGAACTTGACACCTTCGAGAAAGCTGAGGCTTGGGTTCGCAACAAGCCCGAGCTGAACGCCGACCCCTATGGCTTCTCGAAGCAGGCGCTGATCGTGTACACCCAGCTGCTTGCCGGAGACCTCGCCAAGCGGAATATCCGTATCAACTGCATCGCGCCCTCGCCGACGAGCGGTGCGTTCATGGAGAAGTTGACGGAGGTGATCCCGGAGGCAGCGATCAATCCCTTCAAGCCCGCCAGCGGGGAACTCGCCGAGCCGGCCGACATGGGCAAGGTCATGGTGCTGCTCGGCAGCGACCTCGCCGGGTACATCTCCGGTGTGAATCTGCCAGTTGATTTCGGCTACTGCGCCGAAGTCGCGATGGGGCAACGCGACAACTTGATGAACATCTCCTGAGGCACTTTTAGAGGAGTTGTCCGTCGCTACGTTTCGCAGGAGGCTGACCCCATGCGAGTCACGAAAGACATGATCGATCCCGAACTGCGAAGGGCGGGCTCGATCTCCCGGTTCATCATGCGCCCCACGAAGCGGACCTTCCGTGTGCTTCACTGGCTGATGTCGCGGAGCATCGGCACAGACGTAGAAGGCTTGCGGTGCGGCGAGCGCCGCATCCCCTCCCTCGATGGACGCGCCGACATTCGCGTGCGCATCTATGAATCGCTGTCGCACGATGCGGACGCACGCGTACCCGGCGTGCTGTTTCTGCATGGCGGCGGCTACGCGATGGGCCGTCCCGACATGCAGGGCGAAGCCTATAAGGCGCTGATCGAGAAGCGCGAGTGCGTGGTCGTTGCACCCGACTACACAAAGACCCTCGAAGAACCTTATCCCGCCGCAGCCAACGACTGCTACGGCACCCTCGTCTGGATGAAGGAGAACGCGGCGGAGCTCGGCATCCGCGACGATCAACTGATCGTGATGGGTCAGAGCGCCGGCGGTGGGCTCACCGCCGCCGTATCCCTGATGGCGCGCGACCGGGGAGAGGTCCAAATCGCCTACCAACTCCCCCTCTATCCGATGATCGACGACCGGAACAACTCGGGCTCGGCCAAGGACAACAACGCCCCGATATGGAGCGAGAAACACAACCGACTCGGGTGGGATCTCTATCTGGGCGGGCTCAGCGGCGACGACATTTCGAAGTACGCAGCGCCCGCGCGCGAAACCGACTACGCGAACCTACCGCCGACCGCGACCTTCGTGGGCGGTCTGGACCCGTTCCGCGACGAAACGATGGCGTATGTCGAAAACCTTCGCGCGGCCGGGGTGCCCGTCGAGTTCCGCATCTTCGAAGGCGCTTACCACGGTTTCGAGGGCATCGTGTCCGGCGCGAAGGTGAGTCGCGATGCGAACGCGTTCTTCTACGAACACTTCGCGAAGGCGGTGGATTCGCATTTTGCGACCCAGGCGTAGGCGTACGGCAAGCCTTACCCAACGCAACCCATCTCAAGTTTAGAGGTGGGTCTTCGATCCACTCGCGCACCGAAAGGTCGGGCTCCGCGCGGCCTAGCAGCCCGTTGAAAAACCCTTCGGTCGCCATGCACGGCCCTTCGACCCGATCTCTGCGTTGCGAAAACTTGCTGTACGTAAAGTACAGCGGCGCTTCCGCGCCTTGATCTCGGGTCGAATGACCGCACCTGGCTCGGTCAGGGTTCTTCAACGGGCTGCTAGAGCCGCTTAAGCATCGCGCCCTGGGAGTTGAAGAAGAAGCCGCCGCAACCAATCAGCGCAGTCTTCGCATTACGCACCTGTCGCTCGCCGGCGTCACCGCGTAGTTGTGTCACAGCTTCCCGAAGATGACCCGTTCCGCGCGATGCTCCTTCGGACAATGATCCGCCGTGGGGATTCATCGGCACGCGCCCATCGATCATCACGCAGCCGCGCTCATCGTCCCAGTTGTCGAGCATCCACTGGCCGGCCTGGCCGGGCTTCGCGAAGCCCATGTTCTCGATCCAGCCAAGCGTGATGATGCTGAACCCGTCGTAGGGGAAGAAGACGTCGATGTCGTTGATCCAGAAATCGCTGCGCTCTTTGAGCGCTTCGACGACGACGTGTTGACCGTGTCGCGCGAGCGACGGCAGCTGGTCTTCGTCGTTCCTGCCCACCATGCCCGCGGTCGCAGCGTGGACCACTACCGGGTTGCTCGTGAGCTTCTTCGCCTTCTCGGTCGTCGTGAGGATGAACGCGTCGGCACCATCGACCGGGATGTCCATGTCGAGCATGCACAGGGGGTCGCGGATCATCCGGGCCTTGAGATACGCCTCCATCGTGAGCGGCGTCTTCATGGCGGCCTTCGGGTTCCGGGCTGCGTTCGTGCGCATGTTGATCGCCACACGCCCGAAGGTTTCACGCGGGACGTCGTACTCGTGGATGTAGCGCGCGGCCCAGGCGGTGTATGCCGCGGATGGATCGATCGACTCGGGCATCGGCGGCGCTTTGAGCCCACCGCCCATCATCGCGGAGAGATAGTTGCGGAAGGGGTCCTGTGCGGCGGAGCGTGAGTTCCACGGCGCCCGGGTGAACGCGTAGTAGAGAAGGACGGTGTCGCACTGCCCAGAGTAGATCGCCGTCATCGCATCGACGAGGCCGAAGACCGCAACAGGCATCGGGCTTGAGTGATGGGTGATGTCGGTGAGGCCCAGGATCGCGGACATCTGGTTCGCGCGCGGCGCGCCCGGCTCGAGCGCACCGACCACACCATCGATCTCGCTCTTGTCGATGCCCGCGTCGTGAATTGCCGCGATACACGCTTGGGCGCCGAGCTTTGCCTGAGAGATTCCGCCGGCGTCCCGGGTGAACGCTGTGGAGCCTAGACCGACGATCGCGATCTCGTCTCGCATTGGATTGCGGCGCGTGCGGCCAATAGAGGGTCCCATGGATCAGCCCCCCCGCTTTCGAAAGACCGGGAATGGATGGCCGTAGCGCTCGACCCAGTCGAGCTCGACCGGTAAACCGATCACAACCTCCTCAACCGGCAAATCGACCACAGTGCTGCTAAAGCGCACACCGCTTGCTCCATCGAGATCGACGGTCACCACGGGATGCGGCCCCTGTGCGTAGTCGACCCCCGGCGCCGGCGCGCCCTGGTGGAGGTGCATCGCGAGATGGACCGTGCCCTTTCCATCGATGGCGGTCGGCACAAGATTCTCAGACCAGCAATCGGGACAGACCGGCTTGGGCGGGTGGTGAAACTTACTGCAGTCGCCGCAGCGGTTGATCAAGAGCTGCTTGTCGAGCCAGCCGCGGAAGTGGTGCTTCGAATCGTGGGTGATCTGGGTCCACGGAAAGCGCTCGACCAAGTCGGCATCGGAAACGGATTCGCTCATTGTGCCTCGACGGTGAAAGGTGAAGAGTGTCTGATGGACCGGACGTTTTGCTCGGGTCGCCGAAGGCATCGCGAAATCGGTTGCGAGGATCTCGAGCGGTTCTTTCTCTTTATAGACCATGTCGTGCTCGCGTTCGCCGCTGAGCAAGCTCGCCTTATCGTTTGCGAGTCCGAATGCCTCGACCGGGGCTTCACGGCGAAGTAAATTCGCTCTCCGATTTAACGAGCGATCCGGGGAGAGTCAACGATGGAGCGATACAAGGTCATTCAGTGGGCCACCGGGGTTGTAGGACGTGCCGCCTTGAAGGGCATCCTTCAGCACCCGCGCCTCGAGCTCGTGGGGCTCCGGGTTTACTCGGAGGAGAAAGAAGGCAAGGACGCTGGCGAGCTGATCGATCTCCCGGCCTGCGGTGTTGCGGCGACCCGCGACGTGGACGAGATCCTCGCCATGGACGCAGACTGCGTCGTCTACTGCCCGATGCCGTTCAGCATAGACGAGATATGCCAGCTCCTCGCGTCGGGCAAGAACGTCGTCGCGCCTAATCCCTATTGGTTCCCCTACATCCAACGGGCGGAAGAGTTGAAGCAAATCGAGGAAGCCTGCCGCCAAGGCGGCACGAAGCTTCACGCATCTGGGTGCAACCCCGGCGGTGTGGCCGAGCGCTTCCCGCTGACGTTCTCGGGTTGGTGCAACCGAATCGACCGCATCACCATCACCGAGTGCGGAGACTGTCGCGCCTATGGCTCGATGCTCGTGGTTCGTGAGTTCATGAACTTCGGCAAGACCCCGGAGCAGGCGCGAAACAACCCGACCGGCCCCCACCTCGCGAGCACCTTCCGCCAAGGGATCGACATGATTGCGCACGGCTTAGGCTGTGAGGTGACCGGGTACGAAACCGAGCACGAGTTCCTCGTTGCCAACCAGGACATCGACACCGCGGTGGGGGTGATCGAGAAAGGAACCACCGCGCTCAACCACTACCGGAACATCGGAAAGACAGCGGAGGGAACCGAGATCGTTCAGGAGCAGATCTGGTTCATGGACGATATCGAACAGACGCGCCTCGAGGGCTCGATCGACATTCCGCGAAAGAGTGGCTGGCGGATCGAAATCGAGGGCGACCCGAACCTGATCGTCGATATCGACTTTCCACCGGACATGACCCAGGAAGAACATGTCGCCCAAGGCATGAGCACGACCGGCTATCACCTCGTCAACGCTGTGCCCCTTTTGTGTCAGTCCGAGGGAACCGGCCTTCGCACCTACCTCGACCTCCCCATGATTACGGGGGCGATGGGGACGCATGAGATCACGCGATAGCTCTTCGCTGTCGCAGTACAAAATCGAAACCGAATTGATTGAAGCTTGGAGTCCCTATGAGCGCGCAATACAACTTCGACAGTGAACACATCGACTGGCAACACATCGTCGACGAGAGTCAGGACTATCCCTGCGACTATGAGTTGGCGATTCTCGGCGCGGACGCAAAGACGGGCCGTCTCGACCTGATTGTGAAGTGGCCCCCGAACTCGTACTGCCATTTCCATCGTCACGTCGCCGACACGGCGATCCTCGTTCTCGAGGGAGAGCAGCACGTGATCGAGATTCACGACGATGGAAGCGAAGGAGAACACAAGATCCGTCCTGCCGGCACATACCTGATGAGCCCGGGCGGCGAGGCCCACATGGAACACGGGGGTCCCGAAGGCGCGCTCGTCTTCTTTTCGCTCT
>Ga0115003_10004080_pt1 | contig 11360 bp, 8 predicted proteins | sample ArcticOcean_MG_C_7_FD_88736 | JGI IMG/M metagenome (GOLD analysis project Ga0115003, IMG submission 88736) | Marine microbial communities from western Arctic Ocean - ArcticOcean_MG_CB11_88 | ecosystem: Environmental > Aquatic > Marine > Oceanic | place: Arctic Ocean: Canada Basin | collected... | reverse complement strand
AGACTCCGGCAAGAAGGTGGTCTTTTCTCCAAGAGGTAACAATCACTACTTCTTCCTGGCCATCAAGCAGTTTCTCAAACAGTTTCGTAGTGATGAACGGGCAAAGAACGTACAATGTCCCATCGTTACTTTGGTGAAAATATTCTTTTACGTACTCAAGTAATCCGTTCCAGTACATATCTCGCACTGATGAGTTCAGGACTTAGTGCTTATGTTCACCTGAATAGAGATTATAATGTGTGAAGTATAGGGGTCAATATGGAACCACCACAGTCCAACCAAGATGGCGCACCGCTGTTTAACGCGTCTACTGCAATCAATTCGTTAAGAAATTCATCTTTTGACGAACTCAGTGCGTATGGGGAAGTGATTGACAATTCAATTCAAGCCGACGCGTCCTTTGTTAAAATGAAATTCGAAACGACATCCACGCAGATTCGTAAATTAATTTTCGGAGATGATGGGAATGGCATGGATGCAGACACTTTACAAAATTGCCTTTCGATTGGATGGTCAAGTCGGTATAACGATCGGCTTGGCATTGGGCGTTTTGGAGTCGGTATGAAACTCGGAGCTATTCACCAATGTAAGCGGGTTGAAGTTTGGTCAAAACAATCAGGTGGAGCATGGCATCACACCTACCTCGACTTGGATGAAATTGAATCTGGTACATTTACTTCAATTCCTGTCCCCATTCAACAAAATCCACCTGCTGAATTTACATCTTTAGTCGGAAATGAACATGGAACACTTATTGTCTGGAGTAAGTACGATAATTTGAGAAAACGCTTGCTTGAACTTCATACAGATTTAAAATTCTGGGCGGGTCGAACATTCCGTTACTTCATGTGGAATCAGACATCAACTGGTGAGCCTCTCCCGAATCGCTCCCAGCCACTGACGATTTATGTTGATGGAGAAGAAATCAAAGCGATTGACCCACTTTATCATAACCGGAACAGAACACGTTTCCCCGACGACCCACAGGCTACGCTGTATGATGACATCATACTTACATGGCCGGTTAATCGATCTGGATTAGGTCCAGGTACGGCTCCAGAGCATTCCGATATTCGTATCAGGTTCAGTCTCTTACCGGAAGAATTCCGACAGAAATCAAAGGCATCAGCAACTTCTACAGCTGCCGCCGATCGTAATATCACAAAAAAATCGAACGGCATCTCTATTGTTCGAAACCATAGAGAGGTTTGGTGGGGACCAATTCCTTATTGGAATCGATATAAGCCGATCGGATGGAGTCGGTTTGAAGACATCGATCGCTGGTGGGGTTGTGAGATACAATTTGATGCCTGGCTTGATCGTGCATTTGCAGTTAAAAACATCAAAGATGGAGCGATCCCACTTCCGGAATTAATGGAAACGATTAAGAAAAATATTCTGCCAAGTCGGAAGTCTGCAGAAGAAGAAATACAAAACACTTTTGCGAAAACCAAGGCTCGTGAACGAAGCGAATCTACACGTGCTTCAGCATCTGATGAAATGCGACGAATACACGCAGAGGCAGAGAGAGTTGCCCGAATTACCAGTGGACCAGAGCCCCAATTAGGTCGAGACCTTGACCCAGAAGAGGCACTCGATGAATTCATTCGAGATCGTGAAATTTATGCTACCGAAGAATCACAGGCAGCAATCCGGCAATTGTTCGAATCTCAACCGTTTACAATCGAAGAAACCGAATGGCGTGGAAGTAAATTCTTTGACGCATCCCATATGGGTGGCCGGGCAATTTTAGAATACAACATGAATCACTTGTTCTTCGACCGAATCAGTGAACTTCTAGCACATCTCGAATCCGGAGATGAAGAAGTCGACTCAGTTGAGATTGGGCATGAACTGAAAGTGTTGATTGATTTACTCATCATCTCGTACGCTCGTGCAGAATCAAACTTTGCAGATGATACGATGATGAAAGCAAAAGATTTTATTGACAACATGCGTAATTATTGGGGCCAATTTTTGCTCAATTATATCAATACGCGTGAATCTGATGATTAGAGGTTTTCCTGATGAACAATTTCGAGAAAATTCTTGGAGAAGAAGGGACTGAGCGGAAACGCAGTCGTTTCTATCTCAATTTGTTTGAGGGGCACCGCTTATTCGGACTAAGGGAATTTTATTTCAATAAAAAAGAGGGCGAATTCAAACCAACTCGTAAAGGAATTAATCTTAATCGAGATACTTTTATGGAATTGAAACGGGTATTGGACCGTGATGAAGATCTCATTCTTGACTGGTTAAGAATTGGCCACATACCTGATGAAGTACTTCGTTACCAACAAGCTCAGGAAGAAGCGTTGAAGAAGAATTTCCGGGTAGTAGGGGACGTAGAGCTCACTGAAGCCAATCATTTCCGAGATCAACATCTCTTTCATGTACAACATCAAGGTAGTAAAGACATCGTCGAATTGAATATTAGTCACCCATTTGCCAAAGCTATTTCAGAAGAAGAATTGGCAAAGTTGAATCCAAAAGAAGTTCGAGATCTTTTTGCCCGTATATTTGCCGCATATGCGCGCTCTCGAGCATTATTACTTGGCTCGGGAGTATCCCAACCCGAGATTTTGTTTGAACAAACAGAATTCGATTGGTCGGAATTCGCCAAGGAATTTATTGCAGAAGAGTAGGTGAATCTTATGATTTGGTCGTATTGGAATACAAGGCAATTACAGGAAGCCATTGATGAGATTGATGAAGAACTGTATGATAATCTGAAGGAAATGCTTCCATCATTACGAGGAGAATCCTTTGACCCTACCGAAATCGATAATCGCACTAACCTTGTCAAAATTCTCGAGGCGTTTGCACCCAGTGATTATTTTTCTAAAAAAACTAATTTGGAAAAGTGTCTGAACCATCTTCCCCCGGCTAAAATCAAACTATTTGTAAGGGGATTAAATGAGATTGGAATTTTAATTTCACGCGGAGAGCACTCAACAATGGTAGGACAAATTCTATCGCTAAGATGGAAGAATCGTGTATTCTCAGACTTTTTCATACAATTCTTTGAATTGCCGATTCATTTCCAGGCTCCCGACAATGTTAGAACGCCTTCTTTTGTTGACATTGAACCACTTTCAGAAGATAATCCGATGCCGCTCATCGCTCGTCCATTGAAAAATTTGATTGACTATCAAACCCAAGTGTATCTCGATTCGATGGAGAAACTTCAAATTCCTCGTTCCAGGTTTGTTATTCAGATGCCTACAGGCTCTGGTAAGACCAGAACTAGTATGGAAATCATTTCTACGTTTTTGAAAAATGCTGATGAAGGAGCAGTTGTTATTTGGCTTGCCCATTCGAGTGAATTGTGTGAGCAAGCATACCAATGCTTCATCGAAGTTTGGCAATATTTGTCTAATAAACCTCTCAAAGCCATTCGATGTTGGGGGAGTCATCCAGCCCCTGCCGCTTATGAAAAATCAATGTTTATCGTAGGAGGGTTTCAGAAAGTCAATTCTTTACTCAAGAGGGATACATCATCTTTCGGACAACTTTCAGATCGTGTTGGACTTATTGTTATTGATGAAGCGCATAAAGCCGTGGCGCCAACCTACAAAAATGCAATTCGAATGTTAAAAGGAGACAATACGAACATCATTGGATTAACCGCCACTCCTGGCAGAACCGAAACTGAAGAGACAGTGGAAATGGCGGAGTTTTTCTTCGAATCTAAAGTAAACATCTCCACTCCTTCTGGCGTTTCTGAGATTGAAATGCTCAAATCTCGAAGGGTACTTGCTCAGATTGATTATATCCCAATACAGTCACCCCTTGAAATAGCATTAACTCGCTCTCAAAAGCGTTCATTGGAAGAAACTTTTGATTTCCCGCGTGGATTTTTACAAACTGTAGCATCGAGTAATATTCGTAATATCGAAATTATGAAAAAACTTCTTTTATCTTGCGGAGAAGGACGACGAATTCTATTCTTCGCATGCAGTGTGAAACATTCTAAATTCATCATGTCTCTACTGATTTACTTCGGAATAAATGCCGCACATGTCGACGGCACTACTTCGAAAGGACGGAGAGAGCAAGTCATCAGAGAATTCAAAGATGGTACAATTCAAGTCTTGTGCAATTATGGAGTTCTCACTACAGGTTTTGATGCTCCAAATACCGACGAGGTGTTCATCGCTCGCCCTACCAACTCAGTCGTTTTGTACAGTCAAATGATTGGTCGCGGTCTTCGTGGTCCAACAATAGGGGGTACTGAGCGTTGTCGAATCTCCGATGTGAAGGATAATATACAAGGATTTGGAAATCAGGCCCGTGTATATCACTGGTTCGAAGAGTTTTGGGACAACTGACTCATGCCTGAGCCATGCGTTTGGATTCGAGGCCCCATTGTGAGTGTCCAATTGCGATTTCATGATCAATCACGTGAGAAGCGATGGAGCCAAAATACTTGTTTAATTCTTGACGCATCATGAGAACCGCTTGTTTGAATCCAAATTCCTTGCAGAGTTTGACGAGTCGAGCGTATCGGTGGATTTCGAAATGCCCATCTGTATTCAGGTCCCGTATGCAAAAATGATGACCTGAACCATGGGTGAGGAGTGCAGCATTCACTTTTTGTCGCAACCCGTCTCGTAACGGGAATTCGCCTTCATCATCTTCGCACCAAGCATTTGCAGTGAAGCAGGGTGAAGCGATCAGCAATCCACATGGTTTGAGATTCGACTCAAAATCTGTCCAAGACATTATGCCGTCTTCACAGCGAACCCCGACCCCATCTTCTCCGTGAGCAATGATCCAAACGAGCTCAGCACCTGAGTTAAGTGTCTTTTTGAGCGAATGAATCTTGCTGTCGCTAAACACCGTACAATCATAACCTAGTTGTGAAAATTGCGAAGCGATTTCGTCAGGGTTTTGCATGAGGTCTGCAAAGTTCTCTTGTTCAGTATAGCCTTCTACTGTTGCAGTGCATACGAAGACTGCCATCGTTGCTGGGCGTGTTGTTGGTTGGTGAGTCGTGCACGTAAATTGGTCTGAAGTGACGTGCTGATTACAGTTGTCGTGGTAACACTCCTCTTCATTAAACACTTTGTAGAGTTCAAGCATCGGACTATCGATGCTGCCACACGGTTGTGTTAGTTTCAATTCAATACCTCCATATGTAGCCGTCAACGGTCCGGCCGATGCAATTGTTGTTGTTGTGATCGATTCCATGGCGGCACAGTGGACATTGTTCAATTGTAGCAAATTGGGGAACTCTATCAATTTTAGTAGTGGTATAGGTTGTAGAGTTCGCCTTCGGGGGCGGTAAAATCAAATCTTCACCGCTCTCAACCAGTGCGAAACGTTCTTGTTTGTGTTCGACAAGTGCTTCTTCACCTTCAGGAATTCCCATTTCTAGAAATTCAAGAGGTTCGTATTGTTCGTCGGCAAGAGTTTCAAAACTCCCTTCTTCACGTTCTGAGAAAACTGCGAGGGGCCATACTCTTTCTAACTGAGCTTCTCCATTAACGTTTGCGATATTGACGATTGCTCGAAGCTGAGTGGCTCGTGAAATGGATTGTTCAAACTTTACAATATGACGACTGAATCCAAGGTCAGCGCCGCGTTTGGAGTTGGTATTGGTCGAGGAATACACCACTGAATCATTCTCGTCAAGAAGATGAATTGCTAACATTGGTTTCCGATGAACATTCCACAGTGGCGAACTCCACAACGTTAACGAATCTCCTGCTAAGAGTCCTTGGATCCCAGTAGATGGTAGTTCAGTGTAGGCTTTAATCATTTCTTGAGAGGGTGGTGAGAAGAAGCCTCTGCCAGGCAAACAATGTTTTGAAAGGCGTGTGTCCGGATTCCATACTTCTTCTGAATCATAAACTTGCCCTGTTTGAAGATAGTTCGAAATCGCCCATGCGCACCATGCATACAGATTGTTTGGAGTATCTTTATCCAATTTATACCGGTCTTTGATGGTTTCAAAATCTCCCCATTCGATCGATTGAAATGGAGTGAGTACTGTTTGAAAGTCTCCACGCGTGGGTGGGTTTCCACCTGATCGTTGAACCGCATTTTTGTAGATCATTGGAAACAACATCATGATCACTTCAAATGCCAATGGATTGGTGATGTAAGGGATGGTTTGGAGTCCATGCCCAGTGTTTACATCCCAACGTTCGACAACATCTCGATAGTATTCACCATTGACATCGGTGTCAACCATCCCGCGCCAAGCAGAAAAGTATCGCCGACTTGAGCTGAATACCTCAAGTGCGTTTCTCCCCTCATAGATTCCACTGTCTAAGAACCACTTACGTGCAAAAGATACAAACTTCTTCGCAGTAATAGCACAGTTGCGGCCCATACGACGTCCAGGCAACTCCATCATCTGGATTCTGCCGAAGAGGGGACTTCCATGATGAGATGAATGTAATGCAGCCAATTCGTATGCTGAACGGTTTGCTAATCGATGACTTTGAATTGAAGGTGTTGCGGCTCTGTCAGGATCTCCGTAGTCTTTCTCAGAGTTTCGATGCGGCAGATAATACGCATACCGTTGATACAGCATGTGTAACGGCTTTAGAGGCTCTTGAGTCACGTTGGAATTGGTAAATATTTCAGCCGCTTCTGCCGTCGAGGTCCCTAATGGTGCAAAGACAACTAATGTGTTCAACAAGCATGCTTGCTCGTCCAATTGGCACGACAGCTTTCGATGTTGGCCGTCTGTGGCATGAAATGGTCGGTAGTCTTGACCAGTTATTTCATTCACATCAGTGTAATAACCATTTTCTAAAGGCAGATACATTGCTTTCAAATCAACTTCTAACACAATTTTTTCATCATCTTCTTGAATGACCTTAACCATTCCAGAATCCAAGCGTTCAGTTGGTAAATGCAGTGTAATCGGGTTGAGCAAGATCGAACTTTGTTCCGCTGCAAATTCTTGAATTCCATCAAAACGAGTGGTATCAGGAGGTCGCTGGTATGGCGAATTACTTTCAGGATATAGCGCCAATTCAGCAACTTGCTCATTTGAAATGCCAGGGTGAAATGAAGGAACCCCTGACAGTGCATCAACTTGCCCCAATGGCATGAAACCAACCAAGACTTCTCTTCCGTTTTGGATGAACTTGTTCAACGTCAACTTGACCTTGCCAGTATGCTCTCCTCCAAAATCCCACTCATGTCTCGACCAATAGGTCGGTAGGTCGGGATTGACTTCGTTGTGGATTTCTTTGCTTAAACACCCTTGTGCCTGTAAAAGGTTGATGACTGTCATAGCCATGCCTCCGAAGAAGTAATTCCAAGAGAATCCAGCAGGTAGTCGTTTGTTGTCAGGCATCGATTTTCTTTGTGAACAATGTACATCATCAATAATCACTCCTTACGCATTCACTGGAATCAAATCCAAATGTGAGGTTACGTGGAAGATGAACGGGACAATCTCGTGAAGTGTCGTCTGGATTTGGGCCGGATTGGCACAGACTATGGCTTTTAAGGCTCATGCCTTCACCGCCGTTTTAATGTTGTTCAGAACTGCTTTTGATGGCTTCCAAGGGTTACTGGCGAGCGCCTGAAGTTCTGCTTGAGAGATCGACAAAGTTGTCGTCATAACAATTGTATTGGTATTCGCATCGTAGATGAAAACTGCAACAACTCCAAATTGAGGTAGGGGTAATAACCATTGTTGCCTGCCATTATACCAACTTCGTTGAAATTTGGTTTGAATCGACATTTCTTCTTCCACGTATGCATTGACGATTTCAGGGAAAGCGTGTATTCGAGAACGGTTTCCGCGTCGTCGAAGATATTGTTGCATCGAATGGGATGATATGCAGATGCTTTGGCAATAGGGTAGTGGCGCCTTTTTCAAGCGAACTTCCTGACCCGGTCTTCCTTTCCAACTCCAACTCGTCACTTTCATATCAGAGACAAAGCGAATGACCAACATGCCGAATGTCTTCTTGGAGTAGAGACCTGTTCGGACTTCAATCTCGTCATTGAGAGTAATTCTCCAATCTCGGCCTTCGACTCCCCTTTCTCGAACGACGCACATGCGATGGAGAAGAATGTTCATTGCGTGTTGCATCTTTGGGTATTGAAGGTGTTTCACCATTTCTTGCTTCAGTTTGAATGGAATGTCAATTGCCCGTTCATCCGGAACAGTATTTCTCTCCGTGCGAAGCACCCTGTGGTTCAGTTTTTTGTGTTCGGCGGTGGCGCAGTGGCCTGTTTTTTGGTTTTTTCGATCGGCTGTAACTGACATGTAATATCCTCTGTTGTGTGCTAGGGGTATTGTGTAGGCTATATGAAAGTACCGAACTGTGTGGAGTTGCATATTTTTCACAGGTTTTGAATATGAGGGTAATTAACCGCTTTTAATGGCTATTCTAACACGAAAAGAGGATATTTTTTTAAAAATAGTCATATTATGTTCAGAATAAAGTGAATAATTATTTTTTGTGTAAAAACTAAATTATACACTAAAGAATGTTTATGGTCGAACACAAGTTTGTTTCAAATGAAATAGGGATTTTCTTAGAAACCTTTTATAGCCTCAGTGTTTTGAAGTAGATAAGAGACTAAGAGGCTAAAGCCGGCCATCTTAATTTTTCATTAGAATTAAAAATCTCAAATCTCGTGAACTAATATTGAAAATCACAAATAAATCGAACATACAACTGAACAAAGGAGGAAAGTTATGGATCCTGAAAAGAAAACTGTTGAATCGAAAAGTTTGGATCATTTAGAAGATAAAAAGATGGCCTCTGATTTTAAACAGATGTATACTAATGCCAAAGTTTCTAAAAACTATAGCGCCATATTAGGACACTCTACAAAAAGAATCCCTGATTTCAGCAGGAACTTTGATTTAGAATATTTAGAGTATAGTGAATCAAAGAACAGTGAATCAAAGAACAGTGAATACAGTATGACGAATACTCTCCTTTGGCTTACTTATCTCGAGGATGAATACGGCGAGACTGATTGGTCCTCTGGAGAGAAAATGAGCGGAAGTAAATCTTTTTTGAAGAATATCAGTTCTAATTTAGAATCAATGTTTCCAAATGTAATGAACACAAAATTAATTCTTTCACGTTTTTCAACCTTTGAAGATAAACTTCATCCATATATGATTGAAGAAAAAGTCAACGAATTTTTCATTTTTACGAGATTGATCAAACTATGCAGCACATCGAATTCCAATAATTCATTTGAAATTGGCATAGACCTCAGAGAAATTGGGGCACAATATCTCGACAAGTTGAATCCGAAACAAGTATTTTCCAAATTAGAGCACATCTTGCAACTAGTTTCGGAACAACATTCTGAGCTCATTGTGTCTTTACGGTATTGTTTGGCTATTGAAAGCAATCATTTCTCACCAACGCTTAGAACTTTTGACCATGTTCTGAATATGTATGAGCTTTACAAATCAAAAGAACCACGTAATCCAAAGGTTCATTTTTTCCATCCAGCAACTTATGCTTACAATAAGAGTGAAGGTTTTGCTTTGTTTTTATCGATGTCTTATTTGAGAATGAAACACGAGTTAATTGATAGTAAAAATATATTAATAGCCAGAGTTGACAAATTCACATATCGCAACGATTTGAAATTCACCCTATCACCTCTGGAAAAGGGTGAGAAATACATTCCATCACTTCAGGAAGCAATTCGAAGTTCATATTTGTATTTGCAGCAAAAAAATACAGAATCAACGTGGCGTCAAACCGTCGAAGAAGACAGATCTTTCCTGGGTGATGAAGAGCATTTGTTACGTCTCCAGAAAAGAGTAGATGATTACATTCAAATGTTTGAAAAACCAGAAAAAATTGGCTCTAGAGATTTGATGATAGCACGAGGTTCTTGCTTCGCAATGTTGTATTTTTCAAGCAAAGAAAAACAACAATGGCTGGGGAAAACAGGAGCAAAATCCCTCGATCGAAAGGTATTATCCCTTCTTGGAGATTTATCTCTAAATAATCCACTCAATTCATCTCATCAATCTTTAGCATCATTTGTGTCTTCAGAGGCTGAAAACTTGGATGATACTGAACATGATTTTTCCATTGGACTCCATCTTGATGCTATGTTGTTTCATCTTGATATGTGTATGCTCAATTTGATACGTAGTGAATCCGAAAATAACCGGTTTACTGGGCTCAATGGTTTGAATGAAATCGATGTTCGATTAAGAGATTCACTTGATGGGGAGATTTCTGCTAATTCATTCGAAAATACCGACACAAACATTTCGCAGTCTCGACATAAGACCGCAGAAAAAATTCTTTCACAGCATTTCAAAACTATCTCCATGACCGAATCTAATAAGAATACTCTTTCACGTACCAATAAGATTTCCAGGCTAGGTGCTTATGCGCATGTATTACTTAATCTTAGGGACTTTGGCACTTTAGAAATTTACAGTGCCCGTAAGAATACCAAATTCAAAAAACTAGAGAGATTAAGGCAACCTATACGTCTAAACATGAAAGGTGTAAACCATGACTCTCCAAACGGACTTAAAATCAATATCTTGCTTCATAGATACCTTGAACTCATTAACCAAATTGAAAGTATTCATTCTTTATTAGACAATGAGCATCTAGGGTTTGAATTTGGTATGATACCAGTGGAGTTCACTCATCGAAACCAGAAAAGCTACACATTACTGACTTCTCTTTCAGTTTTAGCATGCATTGATTTGTGTCTTCTTCATTACACTGCATCGCATATTGAGCCAAACCACCACGAATCAAATTACATCTTGCGAAAAACGATTGAACAATTGGTCAGAGTTGAAGGTTCCATTTGGAGTTTTTGTTCGGATTATCCTTGCGATGATTCAAATTCGTCAATTGAATCTCAAAAAGCATTTACTTTTGAATCTCAATCAGATTTATTTTACCGACCTCAATCATTGCGTATCATCCAACCGAGAACCGGTTCAGTCACGCCTGAGAGCAATGAATCTTTGATGAAGGGTATTGGCGTAAAACTAGAACCACGCGTTCCAAGGGTTCATTTTTCTCCCCAACACCTGTTTGAGATTTTGAAAAGTCATTGTTTCCCACTTGATTTCGAAGGCTTGAAACTCGAAGAACAAAACCAACACCGATTTTTTGTATCTAAAATAGAACAATTTCTGAAAACCTCAGACCCTCATCTCAGTGATTTAAACGATCTACTTTCAGAATTGAAAAAGCATCATGATCGGAATTCTGCATCACTAGGTGGCATTTAGATAATTTCTCGTTCGAGTTACAAATGAAAAGTCTCACATATTGCGCCGGTATTGCCCACCAACATTGAACAGCGCATCGGTAATTTGACCTAAACTTGCAACCTTAACAGTCTCCATCAATTCCTCAAACACGTTT
>Ga0115003_10004071_pt1 | contig 11371 bp, 13 predicted proteins | sample ArcticOcean_MG_C_7_FD_88736 | JGI IMG/M metagenome (GOLD analysis project Ga0115003, IMG submission 88736) | Marine microbial communities from western Arctic Ocean - ArcticOcean_MG_CB11_88 | ecosystem: Environmental > Aquatic > Marine > Oceanic | place: Arctic Ocean: Canada Basin | collected... | reverse complement strand
TTGAATTAATGGTCAAGACTGAAATTCCGCTAACAGATGAAAATGTTGAACTATTAGGACAAGAAGGATTAATGTAAGTGAACATCAAACACGAGCCATTATTTGATACAGCAAAGGTAGAAGCACACTACACTAAAAAAGACGGCGTAGATGTAAAGTATGTTTGTACTACAGATCTAACAGCAAGTGACGTTCCTATGGATATTTTTTACAGGGCTGAGCCTCATCCTGAGTTTGGCAATCGATACTTTGGGTTGTACTATGTTCGTGTTGGAGATCGTGTAATGATTACTAATGCCGATATTGTGGAGTCTTTCGAGTTTGGTATGATAGAAGTTGATGGCACTTATTACTACAGTCAAAGCCATCACGATTACAAAGTTGTAGGCGATAAAATGATTGACGGAGGCCGACAGTATATTAGATCGGGTGGCGGCGCAGTTGCAATGAAAGTTAAGAACGGAAACTTTATTCGTAATTACGGTGATGATGTAGCTAACTGGATAGGTAACGATAAAGAAGAATTAGCATGAAGGTTTATTGGGCACCCGATTACGAACACACTAGTATTGATTGGAACATGTTGTATGCAGATCCAATCAGTGTTTTTGATAAATCATATAAACAAAAAACAGATGTCAACAAGTATGACAGTATGTTCTATTGCCCTGCCTTTAAACATTTAGCAAAAAATACACTAGAATTTAAGAACCCTCTTACATCAACGTTCGAGTTTGATAACAATGGACAGATGATACCGCCAACTACACGTCAAGGTGTGTTTGCAAATGTTGTTCGACAACCTAACTTGCATGATCAAATCCTATTAGAATATGGGTTGCGTTATGTGTTCTTTACTGATGCTGATAGCTTAGACTGTACTCTTACTGCTCCGTGGTTTAATAACAGTCCATGGCAGAAGACTGCAACTATGGTACCTGCTAGGTACGATATTGGCAAGTGGTTTAGGGCAGTTAATGTAGAGTTCATGCTAGATCCAGGTCTTAAAAAGTTTACAATTAAAGAAGATGAACCGTTATGCTACTTTGGATTTGGTACAGAGAAACCTATTGAGTTTATTAGATTTAAAATGAATGACGAGCTAAAGCGTTATTCGGTTGCATGTAGCACATCAACATCTTGGGACTCGTGGGTACCTTTGGCAAATAGGTATGCAAGGTTTAAAGAAACACGGATGAAACAACTTGTTTTAAAACAAATTAAAGAGAATCTTGTAGATGGATAATTTAATTGATTCTAATTCAACGTTTAAAAAGTTTGATTTTAGTTCTACTATAACAGCAGAAGATAATCAAAACGCTATTCAAATTGTTAACAGCATCATTGACAGCGGCAACTATTGGGAAAACTCTCCTAAATTTCAAACTAAAGAAAACATATTTGCTAGGCCAGAACCTTTATGGTTAAAGTACCGTATGAGCTTCTTGTTTAGTATTTTCATGTACTTTGATAAAGAAGTTAAAGTAGGTAATATGCAGGCATGGAGTTTTAAAACTAATACAGCGGGGTCAGAAGATAGAGAAAAGCTATGGCACCATCATCAACACAAACCGCAGCCACAAAGTATGAGCGGCATTATGTATTTAGAAATTCCTGATGACGTTGAAAACAAAGATTACTGCGGAACTGAATTTGCACCTAACGGGCCTGAAAAGGAAGGTAAATTCTTTGTAAAACCAGCTGATTACAGTTGGTTAGTATACCCAAGCCATTACTGGCATAGACCAGCAATGCCGCAAAGTGATAAATATAGATATATAATAGCTGCAGACGTTGAAATATTATCTTAGGAAATATGCTACAAAGTGTGACTAGGCATAAATACTACGTATAAGAAACGAATACTGCCAGGAGTTTAAAAAAATATGCCACTACAAATTCGAAGAGGGACCGACGCTGAACGCCAAACGCTAGCCACTGCACCACAGGCAGGAGAGCTTATTTGGATTACAGATCAGGCCAAATTGTACGTCGGAGACGGTACAACATTATTAAATACGCTAGAGCCAGTAACAGGTTTTAACGCAGAAGATGCACAAGATGCAGTTGGGAACATGCTAGTAGCAGGTCCCAATACAGGAATCACATTTGCTTACAACGATGGCGCAAACACTGTTAGCGCAACAGTTAGCCCACCGCAATTACTACAAAATTTAGATTTAAATTCATATAACATTACTGGCAGTGGTGGATTGGATATTGCTGGAAACAGCACAATTGGTGGCAACTTAACTGTTACAGGTAAAATTGTAGCAGACTATACAGGTTCAGTATTTGGTGACGATTCTTCTATTCTTATTAATGCAGTAGACAGTGCAATTAACTTAAACGGCACTATTAAAGATAACGTAATTCCAGATGCTACTAATACACGTAACGTTGGTGCACCAGGAACAACATTTGCCAATGTATATGCTGGTGACGGTGTATGGATTGGTGGCGCAAAGATGGCAAACAATGGCGGAGCAATTGAATTACCTGCAGGATCAACTGTAGGAGGCTTAACACTAGGTGGTGTTGCTGAGCCAGGTTCAAACGTTAATGCAAATATTATTGGTGACGATTCAAGTCTTATTATTAATACATCTACTAACAGTGGTATCTTTAATACGGTAACTGCAGACCAAGTTGTTGGTGATTTCAAAGGTAGTTTGTATGGTGACGATAGTTCAGTTATGGTTGATGCCATTGACAGAAAAATTGTTGCAGCTAATATCTACGGTGATTTAAGAGGTAGTGTTTTTGGTGATGATAGCTCTGCTATTATTGATTCAACAAGCGGTACAGTACACGGTAATGTTATTAACGACACTGTTGATACAGGTAATATCATTCTTAATAAAAATTTAGCTACAGGCGGCTTGTTACTTGAAACACAAGGCGACGGTGAAGACGATTACGATCTATTCACATTCAAAGCATACAACACAGGTGCAGACGCAGCCGCACAAGTAATGGTTAAAACTCGTGGTACAAAAGCAAGTCCAGCGGCTATTCAAAATGGCGATGGTATTTTTAGACACGTTTACTCTGCTTATGGTGCTGCTAGTGAATCTTCATTGGGGTTATCAGTTGTACTTGATGCTACAGCAGATGGTGCTATTGCAGCTAACCAAGTTCCAGGTAAGTATGAAATCATAACAGCAAATGCAGCAGGTACACTTGCACTAGCAGTTGCGTTTAACTCAAAACAAGAAACAGTATTTGGCGGACCAGCTCAACTTAAATCATATTCTACTACAGAACGTAATGCTCTTACAGGAGTAAACGGTCAAATGATTTATAATACTACTGATAGTAAGATACAGGCATATGCTGGTAGCACTTGGGTTAACTTACACTAATTAAAAGTGTTAAGTTGACAGGTTATAAAGTTATCCTGAGTGCCATTAGCAGCCCAGTGTGAATCATTAATTCCAAAACTCCATACATCACCCTTTTTCCATCTAGTAAGAATCTTTTCTTCAAACTCTACCATTTGTCCTAGTTCCCAATCTTGCAAGAACATTAGATAACGTATGCATTCATCTTCTGTTACATTATACTTTTTTCTTAATTTATAAAACTTATCAGTATGCACAGGTACAACATTGCCTGGAGCAACGTTTGTCCAAGAAACTGTTCCTTCTTTAATATTCATCTCTTCCATAAATCTTGGCCAGTAGTCTGGAAGGTCATTATCAAATGCTTGTTCTAACTTGTTTAGTTCGTTATTGTAATTAGGGTGTGTCCAGTATTCTCTTTGTGCTTGTGTTAATGGCGACAGAACACTAAACTTAAAATCTTTAAGATCTTGAGACCAGAAGTCCGATATAGTCTTTTCAAACTTTATCATTTATTTTTCTCTTTCGCTTGTTTTATCATTTCTTTATATTCCCCATTAGGGTGTCCTAAGAGATGGTTATGGTATATGTCGATAACTGTTTTAGGTGCCCTGCCATCGAGTAGAGTTGGCACAAAGCCGTGAATTATACTTGCAATACCTGCCCATATTAAACGGAAGCCTGCAAGTATGGCCCAATACAGGTGCTGGAAATAAGTTACCTGACTTTTTAAAAGGTGTTTTTTAAACATGATTCCTAAAATATTCCCTTATCAATTCGTTATCTACCTTTATGCCTGATAGAAACTTTTGTTTACTTAATGTTGCTAACTTATTTATTACTACATTTTTATAGTTATTATCAAAAAATGCTGTAATCTCATTGTATGCTTCAGCATTACGTTTACTCCAAGATGCAAGATAGATGCTGTTAGTAACACTATCTATAACTAAGTAGGTATCTAAAAACTTACTATTAAACTTGTTAATATCTGCGTAATCTATTATCTCTCCGTTAATTTTAACAATGTCTTTTCTTCCGCAATGTGTATACACGTTATCTTCTAGTTTGAATATGTCGTTGGTTACTATAGTATTATTATATACTGGCATCCCTACATGTATTAAACCTTCTTTATCTAAAGATATATTGTAAAAATTGTCTAACTTAGTAAAGCATGAAGAACTTTGTTCAGTAATGTCTTTAGTTATAGTACATTCAAATACAGGACCACTTGTTTCGTTACTACCAAAGATACTTGTAATAGATTTAAAAATTTGATCTTTGATTGCATCTTTAGCAGAGTCTTGTATGTACGATAGTGTTTGTACACTTAGGGTTGGCCATGAAATGTTCTTTGCTAAACTAGTTGTAATAAACACATCAATCATAAACGGATACGGAAAGTTAACAAAACTTAAAGTATCACTGTATTCTTTGATCTCATCAATAAAATTATCAAATGGTTCGTCTTCATCAAGGTCGTAAAACAGATGCGAAGTGATACCGTTACTAATCAATGCAGGGAATAGATACACTGCTACACTACTTCCATGATTTAAGTTTCTAATATGTAAACAGTTACCTGATGAAAATTTATCTGCATTACGTTGTGAAACCTTGTATAAAAATTCATGCGTGTGTTCAACAATTTTAGGCGTTCCAGTAGTACCACTACTTGTACATCTCATTAAGATATCTGTAGGTGCTGGACGTATTTCTTTAATTTTGTTAAACGCTTCTTTGTCAGTAATCTCAAAATTTAAATCTCTTGATGTAACATATGTTCTACGAGCGCAAGTTGAAAAGAAGTTAAACTTAGCAAATGCCTTCTGAGATTCGTCAAACCATTCAGGTAGAAGATCATGTAAGAAAATATCTATAGGAGATAATATTTTTGTTTTAGCATCAAAGTATTCTAAATCAGTAAAGTCATCTTTCCTATTGTAGTCCACTATTACAATTTTTAACCCTAGTTCAGAAGCAGCAAAAATTGCAGCTATGTAATCTAAGTCTAATCTTTGCAATCCTATAAGAATAGATTCTCCATGCTTTGCTTTACACTGCTCACATAAAACATATTTCCATAAGTCTATATTGTCTACTAATTGTGATTTTGTAAAAGGCTCCTTAGTACCGCGTAGGTTTATACCTTTAAAATTATTACTAATGATGTCACGGGTTATCATGTGTAGTCCTCTAGCTCTCCTCGTCTACGCAAATCTAAAGTAGTACAATGAAGGCCACCACTAAGTGTTTGTGCATGACGCATCTTTACAGGAACTACAGTAAATTTTTGTTTTTCTAATACACGAATTAAATTAGTTTGATCATCCCCCACAATAACTGTAGTTGGATCTACACTTAGTATGTTCATGCCAATATAAGGACTACAAGGACTAATACTACCTGGTCCTGAATCTGTTGACTGATTAACATTTACATCTTCAAAATAAATCTTATCCCATTTATCAAATACTTTAGGACAGTTTTCTGCGGTTACTCTTGTACTGTTTAGTAGTACTTTCCCAGGTGCTAGTGGAACAATAGTGCTATCCATGTGTGCAAAACTATAAACGTGTTCAGCAGCATGTATTCTATATCCTCTAGGTTCTAGTGTATTCTTTAACCACTGCATACCTAAATGGTTACCAGTATTACTAATTTGAAATAGTATGTCTTTACCTAAACGTACACAGTTTGGTGCATCAAAGATAGGTTCTAGATTACGTAAACTTGGCTTGCCGTCTATATCCTCAAACTGAAATGTTTCATCTGGTAGTATAGGTTTAGGAGCAGCAATCCACTCAACACCATCACGTACGGCTTCTAAGTAAATGTCATGATATGCTCTAGTTTCAAATAAACGTGAGCGACATGCACTAGGTGTTTCAATCATTAAATTGTTTAGTGGTAACAATAAGTCTCTAGGACACCATGTATACCAACCTGTTGTTTCCCATTCTGGTGTGCTGTACTTTACACTATGATCAAGTGCTTTAGGTCTATGTACTTTAACACCTAAACTGGTAAGTGCATCTGCAACACCTTGTAGGTCTTCATTAGCTTCATCGATTAACCAGTTTGGGTATGCACCTTCTAATGGTTTAATATCTTCAATTTTATAATTAGTATAACTCATGTTCATTGTGCTTACATCTACTGTAGGTACACGAGCATGATCGGCTATTCCAACTATAACTTCTTCTAAAGGATCCCAATGATTATTTGTCGATATTTGCATATTACTATTTACTGAAACGCTGTTTTGCTTACTGCTAGTCTGATAGACACCCACCAGTCATCGGTCCAGTTCCATGCACTATGTGGTATTTGTGTATCAAATGTAATTGTTTCTTTGTGATTGTAAATTTCATCACCAACTTTAACACCTATTTTAGTCTTATCAAGGCTTGGGATAAACATTCCCATATAAACACTTAGCCAATCTATTTCAGCATATGGTTCAAGTTCAACAGTATCTACATGCGTGTATAACTGTGACTGCGGTCCTATTCCTATTATTACAGCATCTTTAATTCCTGGAATATTTTTAATTAGTTCTTGTGTATTAGGAAACAGTTTGTCGTCAATGGGTATAAAACGTATATCCATGTCTTCTCTATCACGTGGGTGTACATCAGTTAAGTCAGGCGAATTGTCAACATCAGTTACACGAACAAAATGCGGTACTAATCTTTCAACAGATTGTGCTTCTTCTATTGCTTTACTTTGTATATTATGATACATGGTTGATAACATAGTTCTTGTTTGGTATCTCTGTTTGATTGATTAAATTTATTATTTCTTGCTTGTCAGGATAGTTAGTAATATCAAGACGCTTCGGATATGTTAAAACATTGACTGTCCATACAGGAGTAATGCTGTTTACAAACTTTTCTAAATCAACAATACCATGCCAATTGTTTAAATGCAATACACTGTTAACTTCAAGTTCAAATCCTAACTTTTTAATTTGTTTTATAAATTTTAGTATGTCAGGCCATTTACTTCCGCTTCGAACTATTTCATTTAACGGTCCAACAGCATCAATACTTAATATAAAGTGAACTTTTTTAAATTTTTCTAACAACTCTATAATATCATCTTTTAAAAGAAAAGTTCCGTTAGTGTTGTATATTACTTCAACTTGTTTAGGGTTACTGATCTTTTCAAGGAACTGTTGATGTCTGTTAGTCATTAGAGGCTCACCGCCAAGAAATAATACTTTCTTTATTGTGTCAGGAATTGTTTCTATTTCATCAACGTGAGTATATTTTGCGACCCCTGTTTCTTTCTTAGCCCATGCTGAACTGAACTCACTCCAGCAACCATCACATGTTAAGTTACATATGTTATCAAAGCCTATCTCTAAATATTCTAATCCAACAGTATCAGTGTCGTATTCTTTGTTCATTACCTGACGTAAACTTTCCTTGCCATTCTCTTCTTCGTGCATACACTTTGAACATTCCCATAGAGTTGACACGTCAGTGTTCCTTAACTTTTCATACTCTTCTGAATGTAATACATCATCAAGGCTACCTTTGAATGTTGTCACAGGTGCTTTAAATCTACAACAAGGAAATACTCTGTTGTCTCCACGTATATTTGTATGTTTCCAAAATGCTGCACACTTAGCCATTAGGTAAACTCCTAATAAGTTGTGTGTAACCTAACCCTTCAAAGTAATAATCTAATTCTTCTAAAGGAACGTTAAACTCATCTTTAAACTTGGCAAGCATGTTGTCCTGTGTTATAACATGTTTGATAAACTGCAAGTAGTTTTCTTCAGTGTCTAAGCGTATGTCATCGTCATGTTCTCTATGCTCTAACAGATACTTTGCGTTTTCTACAATTGCATTGTTTCTATCATTTTCATTTGGCAATTTATAATAGTCTGGTATAGGCAAGTACTGTTCAAACGTTCTGTACCCTAAGTCTTTTAAGTATTGAAACTGATCAGGATGTCCAGCAAATATAAATGGATGTCTAAGGTAAAAGCAACGCCAAGACTTTTCTGTTGCAAACGCATTGTCATCATCCCAGTAGTTTGGACCTTCACTTACTATACTAAACAGTGTATTAGTAAACACACTGGTATCAATGTGTGCAGGTGCTTTAACCCAATCAGTCTTTACTACATCATGCCATACTATATCAGTATCACCATCATACCCACCATAGAAATTCTTTGCTGTTTCAAATCGTCCATCGAAAGATCTTTCACAATCTTTCAAAAATTTGTCGTACTGTGTATCTGTATAATGATCAAGATGATTTCTACACCATTTACGATCAATATCGGTCCATGGCGGAAAGAATGTCCACTCTGCTTTGTCTAACATGCCTGCATCATAGAACTTACTCATTAATCCTATTCTGTTTGGTCTGTCTGGCATCCCTGTTAAAAACAAAAACTTATTGTTGCTTGGATCATAGTACGGGTGTTTCTCATCTTTGTAGCTATTGTATATCATTCTTACATTGTAATCAAAGAAAGAGTATGGCAAAGGAAGTCCTTCGATGTTTTCTCCTTGTCCACTTACTATATGTATATTAAAAATACCTTGTTCAGCAGCATGACTTTTTACATCGTGCATGTGTATTAGGAAGTCTTCTAAGTTTGCTTTAGGTTGTAAAAATCCGTCAAGTAGGTATATACCTATAATAGTATCACAGCCGTCTTTGACAGCAAGATCGATTTCTTCATTGATCAATCGTGTTCTTAGGATATTAAATTCATCAGCGGAATAATGATTATAATCACGCATCCATTCAAAATTGATAACTCTACCTTTTTTCATCTGCAATTTTTTGTATCTCTTTTTCAAGGTCTTCTGGCAAGTACTTGTGTAGACTAAGCCTGTTTGTTTCTCTATCTCTATTGTATTCTTTCCATGAACTATTACCAATTCCAAATATAACACAATCGCTAGGTTCTACTCCTAGTATCTTACAGTATGATTCTTGCCTAGCTCTATATGTATCATAAATGTAGTCTGGTGAAAAACTATTGATCAGTTGTAATCCTATATATGCCGCTAGTCTATTAAAGTACCCCATTTTATTTGTAACAAATAACGGATCGTCATCATCTTCTTTTGTTAATCTCATACCTATTCTAGCATGAGCGCAGTATAGGCTTTTAGATAAACTAAATGTTATATCAGTAATACATTCTCTATCAAAATTAAAGTCAATGTTGCTACATACTCCAAAGTATGCACAATCAATTAAAACAGGTATCTTTAGTGCATCGCAATGATCAAGTATTAAGTCTAAACCTTCTGGATTGTTTCCAGTATCACTAAAAGGTAAGCTGATCATTACAACATCATTTTTATCTAATGGTGCGCTCTCTAACCATTCCCAATCGTATCCGTTATTTCTACAGTTTAGTCTATGGTATACAAATTCTCCTTTAAAGAATCTAAACCTACGTTTATGATGCTTGGCATAGAATTTTTCAAATGCTTCAGATGTTCCGTTTGAGAAACATGCGTGTGGATATTTTTCTAACCCTGATACATTGTTATTATTTGTTTCAGATATCCATGCAACGTACCTTTCTAAAAATTGTTTAAGTAAGTTATCGTCTTGTAAAACTTTAGAAACATCAATTGGAATAGCTGACTGCACACCTACTATAAGAGGATCTGCTACAGCAAATGCGTTTCCAAAAGGCAAATGTTTCTTATCGTATTTGTTCTTCATGTACCACCTCCAATGGTATGTGTTCGTAATGTTTTCTACTTAGTCTAGGGTCATTTTTCCTGTGTAATATTTTAGGATTCTTAGGACACATTGCACAAAAACTTTCTGCTTTCCTGTTAAAGAATTCCTGTAGCTCTTTGTCTGTACAGTTTGGTGTAAGTGCTTGGTACTTTAAATAAGGATCCCACTTACTAGACAACTTGTATTTGTCAGCTGTCATAGGCAAGTACGCTAATGGCGCACATTTGTATAAATTATTCTCATGTATTTGCCAACAGTCTTGTCCTGTAATACAGTTATCCCAACTTTGTGCAGGATCGTTATCTTCGAATGGCTCCATATTAGAACCAAACCCTTTATACATCTTATACCATACAACATCTGACTTCCAAAAGTCAACTTTGATTCCGTATTGATCAATCCATTCTAATGCAGTTGATTCTATACCTTTCCAAAGTTTATTATATTCAGCATTAGTGCCATGTTTAGATATCTTTAATCCACAGTTGTTATCTGCAAGTACCTTTGGTAAATCAGGATACTTATTCAATAGAACACCATTTGTTGTTATGTCCAATCGTTTTAAACTAGGCTTATCCCATTTCTTACGTGTAAGTTCTACAATGTCGCAGATACGTTTGTTAAGTAAAGGTTCACCGCCAAGTATATCTATTGTTGCAGGTGCTATTCTGTGAGCCCAACTATCGTACCATTGCTCAATTTGTTCATATGTTACAGGAATACTATGCCCATGGTTAGAAAAATGACAGCAGTTTTCACATGTAAAATTACAAGCGTGTGAAATGTGCCATTCTAGATGAGAAATGTTAACCATACTAATACTTATCAATAAACTACGCACATAAATATAGTTATGATAGCACAAAACGACTACGAGATTGCAGACTGGTTATTGAATAAAAGCAATTTTGGCTGGCTTGAGTTAGATATGGAGTTCGATTTAGACGCATGGCAGAAAGAAACTGCCGCTGCAAAATTTGTAGATCATAGAGGCGAAGAACACCCTGGATGGAACAGCAGTTGCATACATGGTATTGATGTGAATAAAACTGGTGCGTGGACAAACTACGGCTATGAAAGAGAGGAAGATGTTCCTTACCAATGGACCAGTATAAGTCAGCATACACCTAGCATCAAAGGCTTTTGGGAATTGTTTCCATATGAACGCTATAGAAGAATACGTTTTATGCAACTTGAACCTGGCGGCAAAATAAGTCCGCACAGTGATGCTCCTGGAAAGTTACCAGGTGAAGAAAATTTAGATATGCTTGAGTTTGGAGTACCTATTA
>Ga0115003_10004069_pt1 | contig 11374 bp, 10 predicted proteins | sample ArcticOcean_MG_C_7_FD_88736 | JGI IMG/M metagenome (GOLD analysis project Ga0115003, IMG submission 88736) | Marine microbial communities from western Arctic Ocean - ArcticOcean_MG_CB11_88 | ecosystem: Environmental > Aquatic > Marine > Oceanic | place: Arctic Ocean: Canada Basin | collected... | reverse complement strand
TCCATAATGCGGATCATCATCAGAATTAACTACTAACTGTCCTGCCTTTCGAAGAAGTTTGTGGCAATCAGATGATAAATGCCTTAGTTGTAATGTTTTTTTCCTTTTTTTATATTTCTTTGCTAGGTCTTCGATAGCCTGAAGGGCTGACTGGTCAACAACTCGACTGTTGATAAAATCAATAATTACAACTTCGGTATCATCCTTGATATTAAATACGTCTGAGAAATCTTGAATCGATCCAAAAAATAACGGGCCTTCTATATAGTAAACATTATTACCATCTTCGTTAACCTCAAGACGCCCTCTAATGCGGATAGCATTATTCCAGGCATAAGTTAAGGCAGAGACAATAACTCCACAAATAACAGCAACAGCCAAGTCATGCATGACTGTAACTATCGTTACAATAAGCATAACAATTACATCAGCCTTTGGGATTCTTCTCATAATGGTAATACTTTCCCAAGCAAAAGTTCCAATAACAACCATAAACATTACACCTACAAGGGCTGCTAGTGGTATTAACTCAATTAAAGACGAGCCAACTACTATAAATAAAAGTAAAAATAATGATGCTGAAATACCTGATAATCTATTACGGCCACCAGACTTTACATTAATCATTGACTGTCCAATCATTGCGCAACCGCCCATCCCACCAAAGAATCCAGTTACTGTATTAGCAACGCCTTGGGCATAACATTCTTTAGATGCTCCTCCAACATTTCCGGTCATGTCGCCAACCAAATTAAGAGTTAGTAAACTTTCTATCAATCCGATCGTGGCTAAGATTAATGCGTATGGAAGAATGATTGATAGATTATGAAAGGTTAAATCAACCATTGGAATATGGAAAGATGGAAGACCTCCTTTAATAGAGGCAAGGTCGCCCACACGAGGAACATCAATATTAAATAATATTACAAAGGCAGCCACAATAAATATTCCAACAAGTGGTGCCGGTATAGATGTGGTTATTTTGGGTGTTATCCATATAAGACCCATAGTTGAAAATACAAGTACTAACATAATAACTAAAGCTCTATTATCCATCCATTGTCTAATACCATCAGCATCTTCAATCTGAAATTGAGAAAGCTGAGATAAGAAAATTACTATAGCCAAGCCATTTACAAAGCCAAGCATCACAGGATAAGGGACTAATCTAATAAATTTTCCTAATTTTAAGAAGCCAGCAATTATTTGAAGAACTCCCATGAGAACAACTGTTGCAAACAAATACTCAACTCCATGCTCAGAAACTAAAGAGACCATCACAACAGCAAGTGCTCCTGTTGCGCCAGAAATCATTCCAGGCCTTCCGCCGATCAAGGCTGTAATAATCCCAACTATGAATGCTGCATATAAACCTACAAGCGGGTGAACTCCAGCAACAAAAGAAAATGAAACTGCTTCAGGAACCAAGGCCAATGCAACAGTAAGACCTGCCAAAACCTCAGTCTTAAATAAAAAAAATGAAGATGATGTTAGGTTTTTTATAATTTGCTGCATTATTTAGCTCTTGTTAGTCTGTTACAAAAAAGCAGATAAAATGCTTATAGGGGAACTTAGATTTAATATTAAGGGTTATTAATTATAGGAATTGCAGGGTATTTATAAAAAAATTGTTACTCAGCAAAGCCTGTATTTGAAAAAGAGGGATTGTAAAGCATTTAAAATAGAATGCATGAAGTATGCAAAAAAAATACTATTATTTTTTACCTGTTAGAACTAAAGTGCCTGCCCATTCGCCATTACTGTTTGAGCGCCAACTTTCAACCTCCCTCAAACCTGCCATCTCAAATATTTTTACCCATTCAGATTCTTTCAACATAAGCATCGGGGTTCCTACTTTTTCTTGCCAGGAATGGGAGTCAGTATTTTCATAATAAAGATCTATTCCAACGATCAACCTTCCTCCATTATTTAACCAGGAGTCTGAAATTCTTCTAATATTTTCTGCTGGGTCTTCTAAATAATATAGAACCTCCATGGAGTGAATTAGGTCATACTTTTGATCTGAATTATAAGAGTTGATATCTGCATGAATATATTCCTCATCACCCCCTCTTAATTTAGCATTTTTAATCATCTGATCTGCGCCATCAATACCCACTGCATTGTTGCATAGAGTGGTTTCTATAACCTTACGAACAACCCATCCATTTCCGCATCCTAAATCTAAAAAACTAAATTCTTTACCAATCTCAGATCTTTCTTTTAATGCAAACCCTATCATTTTATTAACAGATGCTGAATGTCCTTCTTCCATACCTATATCTTTGCCTTTCTCTGCCCATTCTCCAAAAACATCTATGGCTTTTCGCATACTTACTCCCACTCGTTAGTAGGGTTAGAAAAAACCTTGTAAGAACAATAGTTTACAAGGGGCATTCTGTAGTTTGTAACTACTTTGTAACTCTTGCCTATTTTTCTTACTTTCATAACTTCTAAAAACCCTTGTAATATAAGCATTTTAGCAGATGCTGAGTTACAAACATTGTAGCCTTAATACTTAACAGCACACCCATCCTCCTCAACTAAGTAACCTTGCTAACCAATCAAATGTTAAAACTGTTGTGAAAACCTTTAATCCTACTAACCCTAAAAATAGAAATATAAAAATAACTTTTACTTTTCTGTTTTTAATATTTTTCCAAAGTAATAATTTAGCTTTAACTTCATTTTTTACTTCATCTATAGCTTCTTTCATAAAACTCTCTTTTTATTGACTACTAATGAATCGCAATAGTCGATTTAGTTTGTAACACAGTTTGTAACTGTTTTTTGAGACTAAACCCTTATAGAATGAGGGTTTGCGAGGAACACGGCTATTCCCACTCAATAGTGGCTGGTGGTTTACTAGAAATATCGTAGACCACCCTACTTACATCCTCTATTTCATTTACGATTCTGTTTGATACATGCTCTAAGAAATCATAAGGCAAGTGTGCCCACCTTGCAGTCATGAAATCTACAGTCTCTACTGCTCTAAGAGCAATAACTTCTGCATATCGTCTCTCATCACCAACAACACCAACAGACTTAACAGGTAAATGAACTGCAAATGCTTGGCTTACTTTATTGTATAGATCAGCTTTTATAAGCTCTTGTATGAAAATATGGTCGGCCTCTTTAAGAATAGTTGTTTTTTCTTTAGTTATTTCGCCTAATATTCTTACTCCCAGACCCGGGCCAGGAAAAGGATGTCTATTTAGCATTTCAGCCGATAGACCAAGCTCAACACCCATCTTTCTAACCTCATCCTTAAAAAGATCCCTAAGGGGCTCCACTAAATCCATTTTCATCTCTTCAGGCAAGCCGCCAACATTATGATGAGATTTAATAACCCTAGCTTCTTTAGATTCTGAGCCAGAGGACTCAATAACATCAGGGTATATAGTCCCTTGAGCTAAGAAATGTACATCTTTAATTTTTGTAGCCTCAGCATCAAAAACATCTATAAAGGTTCGCCCAATAATCTTCCTTTTCTGTTCAGGATCTTCAACCCCTTTCAAGTGTCTAAGAAAAACCTCTTCACTATCTGCTTTAATAACATTCAAGGACATGTTTGCTTTAAAAGTATCCATCACCTCTTCTGCTTCACCCTTTCTAAGTAAACCGTTATCTACAAAAACACAGACAAGCTTACTTCCAATAGCCTGGTGAAGTAATGCAGCTGTTACAGAAGAATCAACTCCTCCAGATAATCCTAACAGCACTTTATTATTTCCAACCTGCTCTTTAATCTCAGCAATCCTTTGAGCTATTAAGTTATCCATTTTCCAATCAGGGTTAGCTTTGCAGATTTTAAAGAGAAAGTTATCTAAAACTATTTTTCCGTCTTTGGTATGCGTTACTTCAGGATGAAATTGAATGGCATATATAGGCTTAGATGTATGCTGCATTGCAGCAACAGGAGCTGTGGCCGTTGAAGCAACTAACTCAAAGCCGTCAGGAAGATCCTGCACTTGGTCGCCGTGACTCATCCAAACATTTAAAGATTTATTTAAATCTGAAAATAAAATAGAGTCTGTCTTTAGAGTAAGCTCAGCATGACCGAACTCTTTTTGATCAGCAGATACTACCTGTCCGCCCATTTGCTCTGCTAATGTCTGCATTCCATAACAAATACCCAGTAAAGGTATATTTAAATCAAATGCGACTTGAGGGATTCTTGGGGTATAGCTATTAGTAACTGAGTCAGGGCCTCCGGATAATATAATGCCTTTAGGGTTTATTGCTCTAATTTTTTCTTCGCTAATATCCCAAGGTAATATTTCAGAATACACATTACTTTCTCTAACCCTTCTGGCTATTAGTTGAGTGTATTGAGAACCGAAATCTAATATCAATATTGTATCGATTACTTTTTTATTTATAGATAAATTTGTCACTTTTTTATGTCAATTAACTTCTTTGATAATTTGGCGCTTCTTTAGTAATCATCACATCATGCACATGACTTTCTGCCATACCAGCATTAGTAATTTCAATAAATTGGCTGTCTTTTTGCATCTCGCCGATAGTCCTGCATCCAATATAACCCATGCTCTGTCTAAGACCGCCTGCCAATTGGTTAATTACATTGATTACCCATCCTTTATAAGGAACTCTTCCCTCAATACCTTCTGGAACTAATTTTTCTGAAGAAATATCTTCTTGAAAATACCTATTTGCATCTTTTCTTTCAGTCATAGATCCAATTGATCCCATGCCTCTATATGTTTTAAAACTTCTGCCCTGGTATAATTCAACTTCCCCAGGAGCCTCTTCAGTACCGGCAAATAAACCACCGAGCATGACAGTGTCAGCTCCGGCAGCTAAAGCTTTTGATATATCTCCAGAGAATCTAATTCCGCCGTCAGCAATAATAGCTATATTGTAATTTTTTAATGCTTCTTTAATAGTTAAGATTGCGGTAATTTGAGGGACTCCAATACCTGCAATTATTCTTGTAGTACATATTGATCCAGGACCCATTCCAACTTTAACAGCATCTGCGCCTGCTTCGGCTAGCGCTATAGCTCCCTCTGGAGTAGCAATATTTCCACCAATAACATCAATATTAGGAAACTCCTTTTTGACTAGTTTGATAACATCAATAACGTTTTTTGAATGTCCATGCGCACTATCAATTGCAAATAAATCAACCCCAACCTCTTCTAAAGCCTTTGCTCTTTCTAAAGTGTCTGATCCTGTACCCAAGGCAGCCCCAACCCTTAACCTTCCAGAAGAATCTTTTGTAGCATTAGGATGTTCAGCTGATTTCTCTATGTCTTTCATGGTAACTAGCCCACTTAAAGATTTACTTTCATCAAGTACGAGAATCTTTTCAATTCTATTTTCGTACATTAATTTTTTTACTTCCTCTTGTGAGGTTCCTTCAGGAACGGTTATAAGCTTTTCTAAAGGGGTCATAATCGATGAAACAGGTCCCGCCATATCGTCTGCATACCTAAAATCTCTACTGGTTACAATTCCCTTTAATACTCCATTATCTACAACGGGCATTCCTGAAATATTTAGCTCATCAGTAAGCTGTTTAAGCTCAGCAATAGATTTAGTGGATCTTATTGTTGTTGGATCTCTAACCACGCCACTTTCATGTTTTTTAACAGCTTTTACTTGAGCTGCTTGCTCTTCAATAGAATTATTTTTATGAATTATTCCTATTCCTCCAGCCTCTGCTAGAGCAATTGCCATTCTAGATTCTGTAACAGTATCCATAGCTGCAGATATAAGAGGTATCTTAATAGAGATATTTTTTGTTAATTGAGTTTGTGTTGATGCTTCACTAGGTATGAAGTCACTGTACCTCGGCAAAAGAAGTACGTCGTCAAATGTTAATGCTTTTAATAATTTTACTTTTTCCATGAGAGATTATAACCAAGACTGACAAGAAAAAAAAGTACCTAGTCGATTCCTAGTAATTTATGCTGCTGAATACTTAGCTTCCAAACAGGGTCTTTTAAGCAGTAGTTAATAGCATTGGTGGTATTTTTATCTTTATCTATAGAATCCATAGGTTGAAGGTAAAAATGAGTAAATTGCATTGTTTTAAACACATCTAAATTAAATTCATTCTGGGGATAAACAACTTTTAATTCATCTCCATGCTTAACCACGAGGTCACTACCAGCCTTTGGTGAAACACATACCCAGTCTATGTCAAAATTAATTTCTAGGGTGCCGTTGGTTTCTATCGCTGTTTCAAAATCATTATTTTTACATTCTGTAATTAATTTTTTATCCAGTTGGAGCATAGGCTCTCCTCCGGTAAAAACAATATATCCATTTTCTTTTGAAGACCAAACCTCATTTATTTTTTTTACCAATGACTCAGCAGAATATTTTCCTCCATTAATACCATCAGTACCCACAAAGTCTGTATCACAGAATTGGCATATAGCAGAGCTTCTATGCTTCTCTCTTCCTGTCCATAAATTACACCCAGAAAACCTTACAAAAACTGCAGCTCTTCCACTTTGAGCTCCCTCTCCTTGGATAGTTTTGTATATCTCTTTAATCGAGTACATTAAGAATAAGTTAAAGGATCAGTAGATTTATTATCAGTAAAAGCTTCCAATCTTTCTACACAAGATCCGCACTTACCACATGGTTTTTCTAAACCTTCATAACAAGTCCAAGTCTGGGAGTAGTCTAGCTTGAGCCCTAATCCTAGTTTGAATATCTCTCCTTTATTAAGATTAATAAATGGAGCCATTACGCTAACCTTTGAAGGATCACAGAGCCCGGCTGCTTGATTCATTGAATTAAGAAACTCAGGCCTACAATCTGGGTAAATAAAATGATCTCCGGCATGAGCCCCATACCAAACTTCGCTAATATCATTAGCAATAGAATATGCAATTGCATAGGAAATAAATATCATATTTCTATTAGGAACTATGGTTGATTTCATAGACTCTTCCTTATAACTGCCATGAGGAATTTTATTATCCACATCAACTAGAGAGGTTGAACCAAAGATACTTAAAGGATCGCCTATATCAATAAGGGTATGCTTTAAATTAAGTTCTTTGCAATTTTTCTTTGCGAATTCAAGCTCTTTAATATGTTTTTGTCCGTAACTAAAAGAAATACAATCAACCTCAAAGGCTTGATTCAAGGCATGATGCAGTAGAGTGAAGGAATCTGAGCCTCCAGAGTATATAAGGGTTATTTTTTTCAATTATCTGTATATAAACTATCTGTCTTTGAGGCACATATGAAATCATTCTTATGTAAGCCTTGTATTTTATGAGACCACCAAAGAACCGTAACCTTTCCCCATTCAAGTATTATCTGAGGGTGATGGTCTTCTTCATTGGCTATGTCTGCTAACTGGTTGGTAAAGTTGATAGCGCCTTGGTAATCCTTAAAATTAAAAACCTTTACGATTTTAGGCGTAGAGTCTTTAGTAAGAGTCCAATCATTTACCTCACCCAAATGCACATGAATTTCTTCTTCAGATAGCCTCGGTGCATCTATCCTACATGCCTCACAGGATTGATCGGATAAATTAACCACTAATTCCGCCTTTAGTTAACTTAGAGGGATCAAGAAGTTTTTTAAGTTCAAGTTTACTAATGCCTGTTTCCTCATGAGCCACATCAATAATAGGTTTATTATCTTTATAAGCTTTTTTAGCTATCTCTGCAGCTTTGCTATAGCCAATCAATCTATTTAAGGCTGTAACCAAAATAGGATTCTTAGATAAAGACTCTTCTATATTAGCTGTATTTATTTTGTATGTTTTTATAGCCTTGTTAGCAAGTAAAGGCATTGAGTTTCCCAACAAGTTAATACTTTTTAATAGGTTATATGCAACAACAGGAAGCATGACATTTAATTGAAAATTTCCACTTTGCCCAGCAATACTTATAGTTACGTCATTCCCCATAACATCAGCACAGGCCATAGCTACAGCCTCAGGAATAACAGGATTAACTTTTCCAGGCATTATACTGCTGCCAGGCTGAAGTGCTTCTAGCTCTATTTCACCTAAGCCAGTTAAAGGGCCGCTATTCATCCATCTTAAATCGTTACATATTTTTGTAAGAATAATACTAAGGTTTTTTAGAGCAGATGAGAGTTCTACAGCATTATCTACAGAGCTTAATCCTTGAAAAAAATTCTTAGCTGGTTTTGTTTTAAATTTTGTAAGTTTATTTACTTCTATACAAAAGTTTTTTGAAAAATCTTTGTGGCTATTTATTCCTGTTCCAATAGCTGTTCCTCCTTGAGGAAGTTCATTCATTCTATTGGTAGAAAGAGTTAAGGATTTTTTAACTGACTCTAGCTGAGCTTTCCAGCCAGATAATTCCTGTGAAAAATCTATTGGCATTGCGTCCATTAGATGCGTTCTACCCGTCTTAATATTTCCTTTAGTACTAGCCATTTTCTTTGTAATGGTGTCTATTAAAAGATCTAGATTAGGTAAGAGTAACCTATGCATGTCTATCAAAGCGCTTACACAAATAGCAGTTGGTATAACATCATTAGAGCTTTGGCTCATATTCACATCATCATTTGCATTAATTTTTAACTTAGACTGTTTTGAAGCAAGGTTAGCAATAACCTCATTAGCATTCATGTTTGTACTTGTCCCCGACCCTGTCTGGAAAATGTCCAAGGGAAATGAATCATCATAATCACCTTTGATAACCTCTTTTGCTGCTGACTTTATAGCAGTAGATTTCTTTGAATCTAATAGTTTCAATTTTTGGTTTGAAGCTGCTGCTGAATACTTGATAATTCCCAAGGCTTCAATAAAGGATCTTCCAAAAGGGAAAGCAAACATAATTCCACTAATTGTAAAATTATCTAACGCTCTTTGAGTTTGGGCGCCCCATAAAGCATTTTGAGGAACTTTGACCTCACCTAAACTATCTTTTTCAATTCTAAATTTCATAATAATCCTCTTTTTGTGTAATATAATTTAGATATGGTATTTTATCATTAAAGATAACGAGGGGATAAATAAATGACAAATGTTACACCAATAAAAATTGATATATCTGATGGCAGACTTCCTTTAAAAGGCAAGGGCCTTGAAATGACTGAGTTTGCAAATGTTGCAGAGCTAAGAAGAAATCAATTAGAAAAATTAGCTGCAGGCTTTAGAATGTTTGCTCATTTTGGATTCAATGAAGGAGTTGCTGGCCATATTACTTTAAGAGATCCAGAATTTTCTGATCATTTTTGGGTAAATCCTTTGGGAGTGCATTTTTCACAAATTTCAGTATCTGATTTAATTCTAGTTAACCATGATGGAAAAGTTGTTCAAGGTAATAAGGATGTGAATGTAGCTGCTTTTGCTATTCATTCCAGACTTCATGCGGCAAGACCTGATATTAATGCTGCCGCTCATTCTCATTCAATATATGGCAGAACTTTTTCTACATTAGGTAAACTGCTTGACCCAATATCTCAAGATGCTTGCGCATTTTATGAAACCCAGGGTATGTATAAAGATTTTTCTGGTGTTGTTGAAGAGGTTAACGAGGGAGATGAGATAGCTAAGTCACTAGGCGATAAGAAAGTTATTATTCTTCAGAATCATGGAATATTAACAACAGGTCCTTCGGTTGATATTGCTCTATGGTTTTATATGTCTATGGAGAGATGTTGTCAGGCTCAATTAATGGCAGAGGCTGCGGGTAAACCCATTATTATTCCTCATGACACAGCTGTAAAGACCAGAGGCTATATTGCCAATGATGTTGCAGCATGGGCAAGCTATCAACCAGCATTTGATATGATCGTTAAAAAAGAACCTGATCTATTAGACTAGCTTACTGGAATAATTACAGCCTTAGTTTCTAGACACTCATCAATACCATGGACTCCATGCTCTCTTCCATTTCCTGATGTTTTATAACCACCAAAAGGTGCTGCGTTTCCTCTAGCTCCTCCATTGATAGTAATTTGACCGGCTCTGATTTTTTTGGCTACGTTTTGTGCATGAGATAGCTCTCCCTGAACATATCCAGCTAATCCGTATTCAGTATCATTGGCAATTGCTATTGCCTCTTCTTCTGTTTCGTATTTAATGATTGATAGCACAGGGCCAAATATTTCTTCTCTGGCAATAGTCATATCATTAGTTACATTCGCAAAAACTGTAGGTTTAACAAAATAACCTCTCTCACATCCCTCTGGTTTTTCAACTCCTCCAGCTACAAGAGTAGCTCCTTCGTCAATACCCACTTTAATCATTCTTAAAACTTTTTCATATTGAGCTTTGTTAGCAATAGGTCCCATTCTAAATTCGCCATTAGGATCGCCAACGGAAGTAGCATTTGCAGTTGCGACTGCTACTTCAACGGCTTTATCATAATTTTTAGAAGAAACTAGCATTCTTGTTGGGGCGTTGCATGACTGACCGGAGTTCAAGAAACAATGACCAGCTCCACCTTTTACTGCTTTTTCTATATCTTCAACATCATCAAGAATAATATTTGCTGATTTTCCGCCTAGCTCTTGTTGAACTCTTTTAACAGTAACCGCAGATGCTTGTGCAACTGCTATACCAGCTTTTGTTGAGCCTGTGAATGACATCATGTCAACTTGTGGGTGTTCAGATAAGGCAGCTCCAACAGTTGGGCCGTATCCATTAACAACATTAAAAACTCCAGCAGGCACTCCAGCAGCATCAAAAACTTCAGCCAATAACATTGCACAATATGGCGATATCTCACTGGGTTTTAAGATCATAGTGCACCCAGTAGCTATTGCAGCAGAAACCTTTGTAGTAATCTGATTCATAGGCCAGTTCCATGGAGTAATCATTCCTATAACGCCTATTGGCTCCTTAATAACCATAAAGGTGCCCTCTTGTTTTTCAAACTCATAATTCTCTAGAGCCTCAAGAGTTTCCTGAAAATTTCTAAGACCGGTAGTTACTTGTGCAGCTTTTGAAAGCCATATTGGAGCTCCCATTTCTTCAGATATAGTATTGATAAAATCCTCAGATCTATTTTCATATTCTGTAATAATTTTCTTTAAGAGGTTTATACGCTCTTCTTTTGAAGTAAAAGCAAATGTCTTAAAGGCCTCTGCTGCTGCTTGAACAGCTTTGTCAATATCACCTTTAGTACCAGCAGCTACATGTCCGATAACCTCCTCAGTAGCAGGATTTTCAACTTCAATTTTTTCACTAGATTCTGACTGAACCCATTGGCCGTTAATATAAAAATCTAATTTATCTTTCATAACAAATTTCCTGTAAATATAAGATGGTAATTATACATAAAGCACTGTGGCTACACTATCAATTCTTTGCTGCCTTAAAAGCCTCAATGGCTCTGAGCCTAGAATCTTTGAGATTCAGTATTTGGTTAGGGTATTTACAATATTTCCTATG
>Ga0115003_10004061_pt1 | contig 11387 bp, 11 predicted proteins | sample ArcticOcean_MG_C_7_FD_88736 | JGI IMG/M metagenome (GOLD analysis project Ga0115003, IMG submission 88736) | Marine microbial communities from western Arctic Ocean - ArcticOcean_MG_CB11_88 | ecosystem: Environmental > Aquatic > Marine > Oceanic | place: Arctic Ocean: Canada Basin | collected... | reverse complement strand
CATGTTTTATACATAGTACAACTCTTGACTTATGGAAAGATTCTTTATTGATTGGCATTCTAGATAGATTGAAAATGAGTGGTTTGTTATACCGACTACATCACTTGTGTGTTATCAACACCGGACAAAATATAGATAACGCTCGTTTGGAAAAGGAATATGCTCCTTTAAAAATTGTATATTACTCTGAAAATACAATGGAATTCGAAAATGCAACCATTCGTTTTTTAAGCGTGTTTTCAAAAATGAACCCAGAATACAAATTGTTATACATGCATACAAAAGGAGTATCTTATACACCAGATCATGTTTTTTATTCTGGAATACAAGAATGGAATCGTTATATGATGTACAGTTTAGTAGACAAATTTGAAAAATGCTTAAGTATTTTGAAAGTATATGACACCGTCGGTGTTAACTATAGACCCACTGAACATGGTAATGGTCAACATTATAGTGGTAATTATTGGTGGGCAAACTGTAATTATATTGAAACTCTCCCTATTTCTTATTTGAAGGATAAATATCATCCAGAATTTTGGCTGTTACAGAATGATCCTTTGTTTTTCAATATTCATACGATCGAACACATGTATGAACAAACATATCCTGTAGAAAATTACAAAGAAAGCGTTCAACGAGGCTTTGATGAAAACATTATTTTTTGCAAAGTTGGTTTCCCACGGACCGGTTTGTGTAATCAATTGTATAACATTGCGAATTCTATGATCCTTGCTGCTGTACAAGATGGGGCCAAAGTTATTATTTTAGACGATTTTATCAAAGATATTTACTCTCTCGAAACTATTCCTGCAAAAGATGTTCTCAATATAGAAGGAACAAATAAGGTCCTTGAAAAATATAACATAACACTCATTTGCAAATCTGATGTAAAAATGACGTTAGATAAAGTGGAATATGGTTTGAAGGATGTAAATGTCGTTGATACAACACAAACTATACGTGATTGTTTTTATCGTGATAATTGTTTGTACATACCACAATGGACTGGTTTTAACGACGTTGTTGGGATTGATCCTTGTCCTCAAATGCGGAAGCAGATTTATGTTTATTATTCTCTCAATGGAATATCTTTTATGAAAACCTTTCATGAACGAAAATTGATTTTCAACAGCCCTATCGAAATAAACTTTTTGGACTACAGTGCCAAACCCTGTAATCATAAATTGGATGAAAGTTCTCCGTGGTTGACAAGAATCAATCGTGATGACGCGAAAGAATTGAAACCATTATTTGATTCCTTTTTACGAGACTTGCGATATCAATCTTGTTTCTACGAAAAAGCGCATGATTTTTTGAAAGACATTGATTTATATAGTAAAGTGAATGTATGGCATGTTCGAAATGAAGCGGATGCAATGGAGCATTGGGGAAAACTAAACAATATGACTTCCAGTGAATATCAAACTTTATATGAAACCAAATATATCAATTGTGTCCGTAAAAATATTAATAAAAGTGATGTAAATATTGTGTTGACGTCATTAAAAGAAAATAATAATATTATCGAAACTCTTAAGTACGAAGGTTATCAAATTTATGTGCACTCTAATATTGAACATATTGGTCGCGAACTCAATGGATTGATAGATATGCTGATCGGTACATCTTGTAACCAATTATTTATTGGTAATTTTAATCCACATACATTACAAGGGTCTACATTTAGTTATACTTTATTTAACATATTGAGAGAACATCATCTCAGTAGTTTGGTTCTGAACATGGATGATATACATGAAGACGTACATCTCTTATTTTGAAGATAATAATTGTATAATATATTTAGCCATAATATACAATGAGAGGAACTAAAACGCGTGTTTTAATATTACTAGGGGGTATTCTTCTAGTGACATTAGCAATTCATTTTTTCATGTTGAAAGAAACATCAGTAGAGGGATTTGATACTTCTACTGAAACAAACACTGAATCTACTACAACATCGGAATCGTCCACAACAGGTCCAGTTACAACAGGTCCAGTTACAACAGGTCCAGTTACAACTGAAATGACAAATGAACTTACACAAGATCCAGAAGTTCGAGATGCTGTAATGACAGCATATAGCAATGCACGAAATATGTCGAATGAAGACAAGGGTAAGATTGTGAATGGTCTGAAAGCAAGCGTTACTAAAATAGGGGACAAAGCAAAACAATTGATAGATAAAATGGTGCCATCTGCACTCGGTATGGATACGAAAGAATCATTTATTTCTGGAGCTTTGTCAATGTATCCAATAAATGATTAATCCAATTTGATTAATTGTACTTTGTTTGGAATACAATTTGTATTTTCTATTTGTGAGATTACTACAACGGTTTTGTTTTTTTTCTGTGGTGCACGATGAGCAAACCCTTCTACTCGCTCTTTCAAAACAATATCCCACGCTTCACATATAACAGGAGTTGCTGCGTTGAACCATTCCATATTTCTTTCCACCTCTACAGACGAATACTCGTCTAAATACCAGTAAAATCTATCATACAAAATATGGGTATCACTCAAAGAACATACTTTATTATCAATCCATGTTTCAATATCAATTGTGTGCAATGGCACGTAAATATAATGAGATTCAGATACATTCGAATCCTTTGTCATGAAAAATAAGATGACACCCTTGTATTCAGTATTTTCGTCTTTAATATACATTTCAAAATTTGGATATTCTTTGAAACGTGTTTCCACAAAATCACATCTTTCCAATTGACAAACTTCCAATTGAATTTGCATTTGAATCCAATAATCTTCTGATGGAATACCGTTAATGTCACGATTATATATATTTTTTATTTCTACCATGTTTCCGTATTTTCTACTGTTTTTATCATTTACAATGCCGTCTGGAGATGCTCCGATTGGTAGCGCTTTATGTTTAATGCAACCATAATTTGTGTTTATTTTCGTTTTATTGATATCTTCATAAAGCATTGCAGAAACCGGTTCGTATCGTATTCCCCAATTTCTTGCATTTGGAGACAAAAGATCTACGAATTCGGCTTTTTGAACGTCTAGACCTTTACATTTTTCGTAAATTAGACTATTGTATTGTGCATTGGATCCAAATAATTTACCTAAATTGCTTGCACTAAACATATTATATCTTACGGAAAACCATTCTGCACTTCTTTGACGTTGTACAGGAAATGAATTAATTGTCATTAGTGTTTCGTCGATTTCATTTTCGGTGAAAGTAATTGTAGAATAAGGACTAGTTTCTCTCAAAGGTATGAAATATTCTTCTAAAAACTCTCGGCAGAAATCGTATATTATTTCTTCTAACTCGTCCATAAGGTCGTCATTCTCCCATTCCTCTTCTCTTGCAATAGTTATTATGTAATTGTACATATCATTTGCAAAAATTTCGATGTAATTTGGTTTGGAAAAAATAATAAAATTGTTTCCAATATAGTCTTCTGCTATATCGTACCATGTGTTTTTGATATCTGCAAATTCAGAACTTTCTAATGAAAAACTCATTTTACAATACTATATTTATTACAATGTTATATTTATATTGATTTATCATCTACATTTGTCTTTGCCTTTTCAGTACTGCGTTTTGGTGTCAATGACTTTAATGTAGATTGACGTTTTGTATCTGCACGCAATGTAAATGATTTTGTAGATGGGTGAAAGTACAAATTCGGAATATCAATAATGTTTTGCGTTTGTTTGTCGTATACAACATCCTTTGCTTTTTGTAGTTTATTTTTCTCCAATGCATCTGAAAAAAAGTGTTTTAATTGTTTTATCTCTTTTGCGGAATATTTATGATCTTTCCCATATTTTTCAGAGAATACATGCAATTTTTGGATTTTTAAAGTCTTATTCAATTTATTCCAGGATTCAGATTTACTGCGAATATTTTCGTTTTCCAAAATATCATCAATGCTTATTTCTGGTTCGTCTTTGTTCATTGTTGTAGCATTAACTTCTGAATTCATTTTACACTTTATATTATTTATACAAAAAATATGTTTATTATCTTTTTAATTTCATTAATTATTTCTTATTAAATATTATACTCTCACCATCATATAATGATAGATATTGATATCAAGATAATCGAACCTTTGTTATTCTGTTTGGGTTCTATATGGTTTATTGGTCTTTTTAATTTAGACTCTAGAAATGCAGTATCCTTTTTCCCAGGATCACTAAATTTTTCCAGAATTTTAGAAACATCACTTTTTTCAAAGAAAAAGGAATCTCAAATAGAGTCAGATTGCTCTAAATTAGAGCAATGGGCGTTACGGCATGCAAATAAAAATGGTATTAGCTCTCATTGGTGGTTAGAATCATTACCATGTGATTTGCAAAAAATATTTCTACATTGTTCTTGGGATGATAAAATACAAGAAATGTTTTACCAACTGTTTTCTAAGAATAATTATGATATCATACCTATAATCGGAATGAATGAAATGTATCTTACCGGTAATAATCGTGAAGGGAACGTTCATTCAGATCAAGTATTTTACATGAACCACATTGACGGACCCTACTCTTTTATACCCTTCGTTTCTGTCTACAGATGTCTGATCGCATTGAATGATAACGAAACCATTGTAACTTGTTTTCCGATGATTTCTAAAGAAGTCACTTTAAAATCTGGAGATGTGTTATCATTTGACTTTAATCGAGAGATACATTCTATACGCGCCAAATCTAGTTATGATTCAGAAAAAACACCGAGAATTCTTTTAAAAGCCCATTTTTGTGTTTACCCTAAAGGATTTCATTATCTAGGTAGATTTATTGCACGCCTCAATGAATTATACAATGAAAAATTTCGTAAATTATTCTTACATACAATACAACCCACAAATGTAACCGAAAAAATTAACAGTTGTTTAGTCATTTATGGAACGCGATTTTTTGTTTCAAGTGATATGTTTATAGGACATAAAAATATACTTTTTGTATCTGCAATTTATTCGTTGTTTTATACAGATCGTATAAACAAAGCGACCGTTTTGGGTGTTTTCGTTTTGACAACTGTGTGGAAAAAAGCATCGTTGTTATTTGAAGATCCCATAGATATAGAATTCAAAACAACTTTTAGAGACATTTGTTTATATTATGCGGTATCTTTATCTTTGTGTATTGGTTTAGTGTAACTAATATATATGGATGAAACAAAGATCATTTATTTGCCAAATGAAAAAAAAACTAAAAGAAATACTAAAAAAAACACCAAACCAAATACTGTACAAAATGAAAAGAAAATACGCGTTGTCACAAAACAGTCGAAATGGATAAAACATATTACCGATAATGATATCAATTGTAATGTACAATTGGAATTATTAGAATTAGAGGATGATAAAAAAGTGGTTGTCTTGAGAGAACTAAAACGCAAAATAGATGGATATAGATATCAAGACCTGGAAAAACATTTATTTACACTAGATGAATTCGTTGATTTAGACTTTGTCATTCAATTATTACAGACTAGTAATGGAGATTGCTATTACTGCAAAGAATCTATTAAAATATTGTATGATATTTCGAGAGATCCAAAACAGTGGACTCTAGAAAGAATTGACAATAAATTAGGACACAATAAAGGTAATGTAGAAATATGCTGTTTGTCTTGCAATATTAAACGCCGTACCATGTATCACGAAAAATTCCGTTTTACAAAACAAATGGTTATATCAAAGGAAAAATGATGTTTTGTTGACGTCTTGAAAAATCCGCTCCATTTCTTATGTATATATGTGCTAGTCCATTTTTTAGAGAAAAAATAATTCTTGTATATCTGTGTACCCCCCCCCAGTTTTTTATATATACAAAGATGAGTATTTGTCTACATTGACTGTACCAGGTACACTTGTACAATGAACATATTTGATTTGTGTATACATTACTGTACATTTAGACGTAATTTTAGATCTTTGTTTGCATAACATAGCCCCCCATTTAATCACGGTATTTTTCTGTTTTTTATTTAGGGTTTCTGGGATAGATACTACAATGTGAGCAGATGGGCTGTTTTCAATGTGAAACCACATATCTTTTTCGTTGCTAATTTGAATTAGGAGTGTATTTTGCTGGGAATTTTTACCGTGTTTGTAATCAATATCTTCGGAAATATTTGGAAGTTTCATTGTTTTGTATTTCTATGATATTTCATAAATATTAATTTTTATATAAATCATTTAAAATCGTTTATGTAGTTTAGGTAATGGTATACGAAAACATATACAATAAATTGAATTCATTCTGTAAAAATAATCGAGTACCACATACAATTTTTTATGGATCACCTTCCAGTAAAAAAGAGGATATTCTTTTGGATTTTTTAAAAATGATTTATGGAACACATACTAATTTTCGTGAAGAAGTCATGTTTGTGAATTGTGCGCATGGTAAAGGTATTAAATTTACTCGTGATGAAATCAAATTTTTTGCTAAAACGAATTCAAAACGAGGGGTTCCTTTCAAATCGGTAGTATTGTTGAATGCAGACCACTTGACAGTTGATGCACAATCTGCACTGCGACGTTGTATTGAACAATATAGTAATAATACACGTTTTTTTATAGTTGTTGAAAATAAAAATAAATTGTTATTGCCAATATTATCTCGTTTTTGTGAAATTTATGTTCCAGATACTCAAGAAAAAACATATACAAATGATCGTAGTGAATTGCTCGATACACATTTGGAGCAATACACGTGCCGAAGTCAATGCTCAGATCATAAACAAATGATTCGTACAGTAAATACATTGTACGAAGAAGCGTTTTCGTGTATTGATATCATATCGTGGTTACAAAATCGTGATGAATGGACGGAAATGGAAAAAGCAAATATCGGAATGTGTTTTTATAAGATGAAACCAGAATATAGATGTGAAAAATTATTGATGCTTATTTTGTTGTCTTTGATGTTGCACGAAACAAATATAGATTTAAGTAAAATTTCATTTTTATAATGTCTGTCTGTAAAAAAACTTAAAGAACTTTATTGTTCTTTTTATTATGGATGATTTTGTTCCGTCTAGTTTACATGAATCTAAGAATGAATGGTGTGGGCGTTTAGTTTCAATTTTAACACCCTTGATTTCTGAAGGGATTCAATCTATTTTTGATGAAGGTTGGAAAATGTGCAAAGAAAATGGTGAAATGTCGAAATATTTGATGACTTTTCAAAATATGCTCTCTCGAATTCCTAAATGGAACAGTACGATTATAGAAGAAGAACGAAAACGCATTATTGAAAAAAGTGGATGTAATTATTTAGAAGACCTTATTACATGTGTACATATCATTCAACTAAAAGTACTGACCTGTATTCGTGTAGGAAACAAACAAAAAAAGATAGATATTTCCATACCTAAATTGGACAATTTTTTGCATCGTGCGTATGTTTTTGTAGCACGGAAAGTGTATGCGAATATTTATTTATTTGAAAAGGGAATCTCTGATCTCCAAGTTCAAAAAAATAGACGCGAACTTGAAGTTATTATTCAAGAATGCATTCTAAATACCATACGTGAAAGTATTCCTACTGAATCCATCATTCGTGCTTATATGGATGAATCTGTAGAAGAAGAAGAGGAAGTTACCATTGAACCAGTGCCAGAAGAAGAAACAGAAGAAACCAAAACAGAAGAAAAGAAAGAAGAAGAAACAGAGAAAGAAGAGGAGTTACCAAAAGAAGAATTGCCTCCTGTTTTGTCTGTAGAAAATTTGAACGATGAGAAAGTGGTTACACGTCTGACATTTAATGATGTAGACAGTGCGTCAGATGGTAGTAAAATTGTAGCTCCTAAAAATTTTGAAAGACTGGAAGAATTAAGTGAAGAAAGGAATGAACAACGAAAATTAGAAGAAATGGATGATGATGATGATGATGATGAGAATTTAGGAAGTATTAAAATTCATATGGACGATGATGTACAATTGGATGGTGTGTTTGATTTAGATAAACCGATAACAAAAGACGAGCAAATCGAATTGGATGGGGTTGAAGATTTGTAAGTTCGTTTAGTTAACATATAAAATATTTCCTTACATTTTATACATGGAAAAGGCACTTGTATTGGCAATTGTCATATCAGTGATATATGCGATCACTAAGTATTTGGAAATGCGTTTCTTAGACAAAAAAATGAAACCACTGAGAGATATTGTGAGGGATATCTTTATGGTGTTTGCTTCTGCATTTATTTCTTGTTTTGGATTTATTTATTACCAAAATAAAATAGACGATTTTTTTGCAGTAATCACAAATACAAATGTTTTGAAAGCAGACTCAACCCAGGTGTTTACCGGAATACCAGATTTTTAAAATATTTAGGTAATATATAATGTCTGACGAGAAAGTCGAAGAAAAGCCAGTAGAGAATAAAGAAGAAGAAAAAAAAGAAGAAGTAAAACTGGAAGAAAAAAAAGAAGAGGTCGCAAAAGTGGAAGAGCCACCAAAGAAAAAGTCTGAAATGAATTTGGCTGAAATTGTGGTTGATTATTTAGGTTTAGAGAAAAAAGAGGTTGAATTGTCTCCCAAATTGCAGAAGATGATGGCCAAACTACCAGCCATTGAAAAAATTCATTTGGAGAATGTAGAAAAATTTTTCAATAAAATTATAGAAGATAAGGAGATCAATGTAAAGGATATGCCTTCCATTGTGGGTCTTATGCAGGAATTGTTTTTTATATATGATGATCTTCGTATGAACGCAAGTGCTACAGACATAGGCAAAGTATTCAATGTATTGATTCGAGTCATGGTCATGTACAAACTTGAGGAGAGTGATAAGTTAACACAAGAAGAAAAAGACGCTATCTTGAATACTTTGGATACATGTATCGGTTTGTGCAAACAAATGATTGATTTGAAAGAAACCCAAAAGGCGATGAAGAGATGGTTATGGACACCTTGTAGATAATTATTTATGTTTGTATTGAACATTTAAAACGCCGTATTAATAATTAGTATGTATATTTAATAATTTTCTAATTTGATTGTTTCTTTCAATAATTGTTTCTTCTGTAAAAGTTTCATAATTGTCTACTATGTTACGTGTAATCATACTACTACTACCTTTATATGATATTACTTTCTTATCATATAGTTTTGACCCCAGAGAACTATTTCCTTTATGACCATTATCACTATTTTTACCTTCTATCAATGTTAAATTTCCAATATTATCCATCAGAGATGGATTGCATAATTTTGTTCTATCTTTCTGACAATATATATGTTCGAGTGTGTATTCTAATGATACCTGTTGTAAATTAGTAGTAATACACGTTTCTAAAAATAGCAGTAAATATGTAGCATTTGTTGATTTAAAATTCATATCTTTCATTGATAGTAAATAATTATCATTCTTAATAGAATTATCCTTATTTTTAACTACACATTCTTTAATATTTATATAATAATCATAATCTGGATTTTTAAGAGCTTCATTCGTAATTTTAATAAATTCATTCGAATAACATAGATTATTAAAGTTACTAGATTTAAACTGCAAATTTCTAAAATACCATTTAGTCATTAATTTAATCAAATCAGTATGAATATTATTCGTTTTATAGAATATTGGTAGTAAACACCACATATATGCTTCCCAATTTAAACAAATTCTAGGTGTATTATTAATTAATCTTCCAAATCTATCTTCACTAATTTCATCCATAATTTCAAATAATTTTTCAACAATTTTAAAGAATTTATTAATTTCTTTATAAGTATCTTCATTATCAATAATAGGTTTATATAATTCTTCGTGATTTATTGTTCTTTTAATTTGATGATTATATATTTGAATTGCTATATCAAATATTTTTTGTCCAAAATCCTTTTTATAAATATTATTTTTTCTATGCTTTAATGTCTCCCATTTATCATATATTTCTACTTTTTTATCATTTGGTATTTTAACAAGAATTGGATTTTTTATTATATCAAGAGTTTCTACTGCCTTTCCTCTATTATTTTCCCAATCGAATATTCTACTAACATATTCTGGGTCATTACAATCATAATACTGAACATCAATATCATTTAATATGAATTTATATAAATCAATTAAATCTTTTTCATCGTACTTTTTTAGAACAAAATAATTATAAATTTCTATAAAAGAACTATGCAATTTAGTAGATGAATCTGGTGGTAAATAATCGTGTGATTTTTTTAGATGTCTAATAAAATCACTTTTGCGTGCTATTTTTTTTTTACAAACACTACATACATATACTCCATCTTCATCAAATGATTCTTTAAAATCATCTACATTATGTACATAATCTACAAAAGATTTAATTTTATCATTAAATATATTAACTAAACCTTCCATATCATATGGATTAATGCAATAAATTTTTGGAATTCTATTAACATTGTGTTTTTTTTTTATTTGCTCTTGCTCTTTTGTTAAATCATCCAATTCAATATCTATTGTCAATATTTGATTGATTTTATTTTTTAATTTTTCAGATAAACAAGATATTACATTGAGAATTAAAATTATAGTTAATATTCTCTGTTGTCCATCATAAATATCATTTCCATTATTATAAGTTAAATTTATAATTGAACCCATTTTTTCAACATATTTATCTTCTTCATAAATTTTAAATATATCATCCAAAAATTTGGTAATCTCGGTTAATTCCCAAGAATATTCTCTTTGATTCATTGGGATTCTTAGATTTTTTTGAAGTATCGATAACCACGATTCTTGATTTGTAGTATATGGTTTTAAACGAGGCATATTTATTTAATAAAATAATAACAATAACTTTAATTCAATTCTGCGATTATTTTACCAACAACTTGTTGACTCGTTGTTCGTCGTTAAATCGCCCTGCTCCTCCTTCAAAAGTAATACCATTCTCATGTACAGTGTGTATTCTTCCTCCTAAATGGTCGTTCTTTTCAATTAATAATAAAGAGGTATTTGGTTTTTTTGCAGTAATGTGTATGCAGAATTAAGGGAACCGACGGTTCCCTTATGATCCCTCCCTTTAATAGGAGGGGGTAAGGGGGAACATGGTTCCCCCTGGAGGGGGTAAGGGGGGACTACGTTCCCCCTGGAGGGGGGTAAGGGGGAACGTAGTTCCCTACCAACGGTTCTTTTTTACTGTAATCTGACTACTTGCATTTTTCTTTTTGTTTTTATTGGGATCATATGGTTCATCTTCATCATCAGAACCCATATCTCTTGAAATATCCCAAAACTCTTTTGAACCCAATTTAAACTCTGGTCTATTTTCTGCTTTATACCAAAATATTTGGTCTTGAAGCTTATTTGACTTTGCATTATTATTAATAACCAAACATTCATAATTTTCAGTAGTTTGGTCCATCACACTACTAAATGATTCCAATGT
>Ga0115003_10004060_pt1 | contig 11387 bp, 3 predicted proteins | sample ArcticOcean_MG_C_7_FD_88736 | JGI IMG/M metagenome (GOLD analysis project Ga0115003, IMG submission 88736) | Marine microbial communities from western Arctic Ocean - ArcticOcean_MG_CB11_88 | ecosystem: Environmental > Aquatic > Marine > Oceanic | place: Arctic Ocean: Canada Basin | collected... | reverse complement strand
TTTGTGATGGTATATAAGCATTATAACACGCCCGACGAGTCTGTTGTGCATCTCCAAACGGTTTCCCCCAAAGTACTCCCCACTCCCTTATTGCGAAAACCGCCTACCGTGCCCGACGAGTCTGTTGTGCATCTCCAAACGGTTTCCCCCAAAGTACTCCCCACTCCCTTATTGCGAAAACCACCAACATTCACAGACGTGTTGCGTTCTAAAAAGGAAATGGAATTTTGGAATATCCTGTCTTCAAACGCTGGTACCTACAATGGTTGCACTGGTCCAACTCTGTGGGTCATTATGGGTGGTCACATGCGTTCAGCGGATTTGCACGTACTTAACACTAAAGCCTTTTTGGAACAGAGCCACACGTGTACCTTCCTAATTTACGTGTTACGTCGTTATGTCGCCGAACATTCCTTATCATGGAGACACAAGTTTGCCGACGGGTCTGAAGAGTGGAAAAAATGGACATCGATCAATACGACTGCACGAGCCGAATACCTGTTGGATACACTCGGTACGAATGCTGCGTATATGGTGACACATCGTACTATGAAGGGCACGTGGGCAAATATGGACACCCGTATGGCAGGTCTTGTTGCCATTCGCGAGCTCCAAAAACGGCATAGCATTTCACCGAACGCAAAGGACATTGTAGTACATACTCGCCCAGATATCGTATTTTCTCATGCAATTGATATTGCCAAACTAATTCAGGTAAAAGAGCGTTTTCAAATGTATATACCACATAGTTCAGGCTCGGCTGGTTTCGCAGGCAACGACCCTAATGAACTATTCTTTGTTGCAACGCTGTCGTTGTATTTTGACCAGTTCGATTTGTGTCAACCACAACTAAGTTTGCGGAACGAGGATTACCCCGGTATTTTGTCGTACTTTATGTACGAAAAGTGTGATTCTCAACAATGTGACGGTGATAAATTAGATCAGATTATGGAACAAGACGCTTGGTTCAACGCCAACTCGTACTACGTGCGACCTGATTTCGATGTCATTGCAGACAGACTGGACAATTCTCAAACTTGTTTTAACGCACCGTGTGGCGCCATGACACCGAAATTGGTCAAGGGCGTCTTAGATTTTACACAAAATGTGCGTCAAGTCTGGCCAGGGAAAAAATGCTTCCCGGACGTTCCAAACACGGGTCGGAGAAAAGCGTTGATGTGGCAACAAGTCAGTCATGAACGAATAGATATTAAATAAAAATATTTGAATGCGGAAATTCAACGTAATTTTAATATATATAAAGATAACTTATTATAACTGTTAATAAATATGAATATTATTATTCCAATCGGCGGCATTGGAAAACGTTTTCGAGAACAAGGATACACAAAACCCAAAGCACTTATTCCCGTACTGGGCAAGCCTGTACTTTTTTGGCTTTTAGATTCGATTAAAAAATCAAAACAACCTATTCGTGCGATTTATATCCCACATACCAAAGAGTATTCGGACTACCACTTGCAAGATTTAATTTCGCAACATTATCCCATGCTGAATGTGCACTGTAGTGAATTATGCAAACAAACGGGAGGATCACTCGAAACAATCGCATTGTGTTTGTCTACACTGAAAATCGAAGATAGTCCCATTATTTGTTTGGATTCTGATAATTTTTACACATGTGACGTTTTAAAAAAATGGGAAGGCGACAATAGAGTTGTTGTGTTTGAAGACAAACAACCTAAACCTTTTTATTCTTATGTAACAACAGACGAAGGATGTATAACATCCATAGTCGAAAAGGAAAAAGTTTCTGACATGGCCTGTACAGGCGCATACGCGTTCCGTTCGTGGAAATTACTATTGAAAGAAGCCACAGAAATGATTCAGCGCAATATGGTTCAGAAAGGTGAATTTTATACGAGCGGATGTATTCAGTCACTAATTTTGAAATCAGAAACGTTCAAAATAATCCATGTTGACGTGTCAGATTATTCTTGTCTGGGAACACCCTTACAAGTTCGACATTTCTGCGCAAATTGGAATGGAGAAAGGTCTTGTGCGCGCTTTTGTTTCGATTTGGACTTGACATTGGTGACGTCTCCTAAAATACGGGGAGACTATACGTCTGTGCAACCTATTACCGATAATATTCGAATGGTCCAGCGTTTATCGAAACAAAACCATTATATTATTATTCATACTGCGCGTAGAATGGTTACGCATTCTGCAAATGTGGGAAAAATAATCGCCGATGTTGGTCAAATTACTCTAGATACATTGCAAGAATTCAATATTCCATATGACGAACTTCATTTTGGCAAGCCGTATGCCGACTTTTATATTGACGACAAAGCGATTGATGCTTGCAGTGACTTGGAAAAAGCTTTCGGATTCTACAAAACAAATATTGCGCCCAGAAGTTTTCACGGCTTGCATACAGACACCATTGAAGTATACAGGAAAAACGGTGAAGACCTGTCAGGCGAAATAAGTTTTTATTCAAATATTCCCCAATCTATACACGAACTATTTCCTACAATGTTGGAAGCAGACAAAGATTCTAACTGGTTTACCATGAAAAAAATACCAGGTCTAACAGCAAGTTCGATGTTTGCTGCTGAATTATTACAACCCAGACAATTGGTCCGCATTTTGGAAGATTTACAAACCATTCATGGATGTGGGACAAAAACAGAAGAAAATATATATTTGAATTATTGTTCAAAAATTCAAACACGTTATGAGACTTTTGCTGAGATATATCAAAAACTCACTGGTTCGGAACAAATGCATACGGAATTAATACGATATTTTACCGAATACGAAGAACAAAAGTTGGGAGTATCCTCCAAGGTCATTCACGGAGACCCTGTTTTTACTAATATCATCGTGAGTAAACACGACCGAAATTATTTTATAGACCCCCGTGGAAAATTAGGTGACAAATGTACAACTTCAGGCGACCAGTTGTATGATTATGCCAAAGTGTACCAATCTATACTGGGATATGATGAAATATTATTGCATAAAACAGTCACACCCACATACCGCGACTCGTTGATGCGCACATTCGAGGCATACATTCACGAACATTTTGATAGGGAAACGTTTCCTAAAATTAAAATGATTACAAAGGCCTTATTGTTTACGCTTTTACCATTACATGAACAAGATGAACGGATTAGTAAATATTATAAATTATCACAAAGTATAAAAGAATAACAGATATTTATTCCAATTCTCATAAGACGACTTTATAAATCCAATATATTTTTAAATAACAATATACTTATACTATGTAGATTCGATTGAATGGTACGCTTTGACCAGTTGTTGTTTTGTATGATTATCACGTTGTCGGTGACCACGTTTATATTGCATTGGCACGCGCCTGACGATAAAAGGAAGCATGTGCATTTACGCACCTCTGTGAAAAAATGTGAGTTGGATGCAACGTGTGATACGCTTGAAACATGTCACCATAATATGTGTGTGCATTTTTGGCCCATGTCTGCAGCGAAAACGTGTGCCTGTCATTCGAGTTGCGAGCAAGACGTTCGATTGTATGAAGAACACTTCAATCTGAAAAATATCACCGACGTAAAACCCTTTGAAGGGATTTCGAATGATACTTGTGTGATTTCGTACCGTGTTGTGGGCACAGCGTCAGGACTTTCGGTGTCTGAATACGAGAGGCGAAAGCGTGGGTCTGTTTGTAGGACGGAACGCCTGGACGATGTAAACGTTGCGCTTTGTCTGAAGATTGAACAACAACATTCTACCAAAGTCAAAGAGAAAAGACCAATTGAACAACAAAATTCCACCAAAGTCAAATTGAAAGAGAAAAGACCGATTGAACAACAAAAACACAAAATGGTTGTCGTTACTGGTGCTAAACATGACCTACCACGGGACAAAAAAAGTCAAACCGTTGTCCGTGAAATGCCTTCGAAAACAGAAGTCCCGTTGCCTTCGTTGCGTCACGTAGACCCATTTATCGGTACCGCAACGACAGGTCATACCACACCAGGTGCCAAAGCTCCCTTTGGAATGATGTATATGGTTCCCGTCAATTCGTACGATCCAATGGGTTCCAAATGGTGGGAATATACCGCCGGATATCAATATTCAGATAAAACGTTTTCAGGCATTGCACATACCGCGCTAACGGGTACTGGCATACCGGGTCTACTTGACGTTAAAATTAGCCCGTTTAAAAAATCGCGCGATAAAAGCAACGAAATAGCCCATCCAGGTTATTATTCGGTCACGGTGGATGGTGTTAACATTGCGGTGATTGCTGGAAACCGTTTTGGTATCCATCGTTACACTGGTACGTCGCATTTATTTCTCAAAAGCAAAGGCTGTGTTTCTACGAACGCAAAGAACACAATCACTGGTTCGTGCAGTGCTTATTTCAATGAAAAGTGGGAAAAGCAAAAATATCCATATTCCGTGCATTTTTATATTGAACTGCCTTCTGGTTGTACATACGAACAACAAACAATGACGTGCCCTGGCAAGAATATTGAACTGAAAATTGCCATCTCGTATGTGGACCAGAACGGCGCAAAAGCCAATTTTAAAGATGAAAACACCGACTGGAAATCACTGCACAAAAAAACCAGCACCGAGTGGGCCAGGTTGATGGACAAAATCCAAGTCCACGGTTGGCACTCCGAGAAACAACGGAAAATATTCTCGTCCGCCTTGTACCGAACATTGCTGTCGCCATACACACACAACGATGCCGATGGACGCATACGGGGTCCAGACGGCGCCATTCACACGGTTGATTTTACATATTATACGTTCCTATCCACATGGGACACATATCGTGCATGGTCCTCTGTGATTCGCCTTGTCCGCCCTGATGTATTGACAGACATTGCCAAAACATCGGTATTCCATTACAAGACAATGGGAATTATGCCCCGCTGGACTGTGGCGGGACTCGACATCCAAATGATGCCGGGTGTCCCATCGATGAATGTAGCGTTTCAAGCGTGGCGTTGGGGTCTGACAGACAGCCAGTTGACCAAAGACATTTACGAGGCCATGGTTGGCACATTGGAATCCAAAACCAAGTACAAAGAAGGTCATTTGGATGCGTTTGTCGAAAAGGGCGTTGTGCCCTGTGGCGATAAATTCCAAGAAACGGTGTCCCAATCATTGGAATTGGGATTAAACGCGCGTTGTGCCGCCGAACTTGCCGCACATCTGCACGATTCAAAAGAGTCCAAATGGCGCCATCTTTCGCGGGCGTATCGTCGGCATTACGATCCCGACACAAAATATTTAGTGGGCGTTAACGGTGCAAACTTTTGTAAGCCATCTTCTGCGTACAAAGTAGACGCAAATCCCGAATTGTACACAGAAGGAAATGCTATTACGTGGCTGTGGTCCGCCCCGTTTGAAGGGGTCAAGTCCTTACTTGGTCCAGAGTTATTCAAACAAAGGTTGCACGATTTGTTTACGAAATCCGTGGGTGCCGTTTCCAAAAGAGATTACAGTGGTCTCATAGGGGCATACGCCCATGGAAACGAACCGACGCATCACGTGCCGTTTTGGTTTAAACAAAACGGGGACGAAGCTACGACGAATAAATATGTTCACCAGATACTGGATACTTTGTACTTTGATACACCTGATGGGTTGCCAGGCAACGACGACGCGGGTCAGATATCTGCCTGGTATGTACTCGCTACCATGGGTATATATCCGGTGGACCCACTGGCGAAGGAATTTCAAACACACGAACCACGTGTTCAGTACGCTGTTTTGAACGAACCGTCTGGTCTCCGACATACATTAACACCGACCTCAAAAAAAGAGCATCACGTCGTCAAGTATACGATTCCAGACAGTTTGAAACCGTACGTGACAAACCACCCAGAAGGGGGTCTTTTTGTCAAGACGGGCGATATTCCTGAAATGTGGATACGCGATTCGGTGGCACAAGTGTGGCCGTATCGAGATTCGCATCCCGGCATGATTGCTGAAGTATTGTACAGGCAGTCGGAATTTATTTTACACGACGTGTATGCCAATTCGTACAATTTAAAGTGGCAAGTGTCCGACAAACTAAATCGCCATATGCAAACGTTGGGTCGGGGCGAATGGGTGGGTACACGTAATTACGAATTGGATTCTGGATGTTATTTTTTGAGATTGTTGTACCATGCGTGGAAAAAACACCAACTTGAAATTAAAACATTTCGCCCGTCCGTCGAATTGTTGGTGGAAACGTGGCAAGTGGAGCAATATCACGAAGAGCAATCGCCGTACAGGTATCCAGAATTAAAAAGAAACGGTCTTGGTACTCCAGTGAAATGGACTGGGATGACGTGGACTGGATTTCGTCCCTCCGACGACCCATGTACGTATGGATACCACGTACCTGACAATTTGTTTGCTGCAAAAGCGTTGGAATATGTCTCTGAAATGTTTCCGGATATTAAAGAAGCCAGGACACTGCGGCAACAGATTTTAACGGGGGTCCAAGAGCATGGGACGTGGACGGGCTCGGATGGTAAGAAGCGATATTGTTATGAAGTAGATGGCCTTGGTGGATGCAATAAAATGGACGATGCCAATGTGCCGTCGTTGTTGTCGATTCCTTACCTCGACCCAGAAGGTTACGATCATGTGATTTGGCAAAATACGTACGAATGGATATGGTCGTCGAAGAATCCTTACTTTTACAAAGGTACGGCAGCGGCTGGCATTGGTTCGCCCCACACGCCGGCACAATACATATGGCCCATGTCGTTGGTGATGCGTGGCCTGGTGGACACGACTGTCGCGGAAGAAATGCGGGACCAAATAGAGAAAACAAAGGTACGTGGGAAATTGCATGAGTCGTTTCACAAAGATGATCCTAAGCGTTTGACGCGGGAAGACTTTAGTTGGCCGAACGAGTTGTATAAAGAATTAAAATTATAAGATCTCTTCACTATTTTCTTCAATAACTTTTGTATTTTTGATGTTTTCCATATCTTGTGGCGGTTTAAGGGTTATCCAGCAAGATCTCTTCACTATTTTCTTCAATAACTTTTGTATTTTTGATGTTTTCCATATCTTGTGGCGGTTTAAGGGTTATCCAGCAAGATATACCGCCTTGAAAACACAACGACAATACATTCAAAGACGTTAATTCGTCCGAAGATGCCAAGAACACAATATCTTTGATGGAAGAAAGACCAACCTTTGTAAGCGCGCCATTATAGGAGAGCACAAACGCAATGCTTAATCCATTGAAAGCCCCTAATATAGCATGGAGATATTCCATATTGTTATGTTGAACATAGATTGTATTGGACCAATACAATGGTATTAATGTCGATATTAATGAAAAACTTACTATTTTAGTGCATCTTTCTTGTAAGTCCGATTTTTTACCATAGTCTAATCCCAATGATGAAAAATAGGAACCTAATGACGACAATACACATTTCACTAAGAACAGTAATAAACTCTCACTGTTTACAAATACGAGACCAAGTATGGAAAAAAACGCAATGAAGTTGGAACAAGCTCCATATTGCATTATATTTGTAATGGCCAGTGTGGGTTTAGTGCCCATTGAATATATGTAAGGTGTCATTTGTTGTTGGTTCCATAAATATGTAGTGCATAAACTCGACCCGCTATATACAATAGCCGCCATGATCATATATTTATCACCAAATGATACTTTTGGAAATGTTCTGGTGTGGATGAAGCAGATGATGGTTACGAAAAATATTTTCAATAATGATTGCAGTAATAGTTGAACTTCTGGAATTCCCTTATACGTCCAAGAAGAATATGTATACGCACATGATAATATCAAGTAAATACAATTCAAAAACAGTGCTTTCATAACATATTAATATGATTTAACATAGACATTTATACTAAAATTACGTTTTTTAATCATGTTTATCGGAAATTCCTTCTGATTGGTGGGTTTGTGTCTGTTGTCTTGTTTCGTTTATAGCTTCTCCATAAATATTTCACTTCGATAATCCACGGCACGCAAGCTCTCTTCAGAAACGAAATTGTGGATATAAGGAACAACATCCTCCAAGTACTTTCCAAGTCGCACACCCAAAGCCGGTAACGTATAGTTATCAAAGTCTTGCCAGTTCTCCCAAAAAAAATCAAACTGGCGACGTGAATCCTCTTTTGTGTATTGCGTCATTCCCAAGCAAGAGAGTGCCTTCGCATTGTCAAATATAAAAAAATCGGCACCCCTTTTTGCCCAGTTGTCTTTGTTGTAACTTTTCGATAAAAGTTGAACGTTGTCCCACCGAGGATAGTATCCGAATCTATCACAATTATCCATAAGAAAATCCAATATTCCAACTCTGACAAAATTTGCAGCGTTTTTGTGTTGTGGGTTGTACGACACAATGCCTTCTTCCATGATTTGCACCGAGTGAAATGAAACGCCGCGATTATGGTATTTTTTTTTCATGCCTGGACATTGTGATAGAACATTCAAAAACACATCATCGTGCAAAAGTTTTCCAATTGTTAGGGACACATGCTCTATGCCAAGTAACATAGACGCTTCGTACGTGGCAATGTCTCCCACAGGTCGGTCACAAAATTGTGGAAACACCTCTTTTTTACCGCACTTGGGATTCCATTGCGTAGGCTCTTGCTTAAGTATAACTTTGCCAAACTCGGTTTGTGCCGTTATATATTTACAGTTGTGATGGTGGTAGTCGGACAATTCGGCAGAGTACAGCGACGAAAACTTATGGTAGCCAACAGCACTATCGTGTGGTTTACTGACGGTGTAGTTGTGGGCGTTCATGTACGTTTGAAGCCCTGTTTTTGCGCGTAGAGAATGTGCATCACTCAAAAGAGGTTGGACATTTTTGACAATATGCATGTCATCAAACCACCCTGATTTACTGGAATACAATCGTCTTCTTGGTTGTGGTTCCTGCGAAGGTTCCTGCAAGGCGCTATTCGCCTGTAAAAACGATTCAATTGTTTTGGCGTCGCCCCAATCCTTATCTCTTGACGCTTTGTTCAGTTTTCCGCGTTTAAGCTTGTACCGTCGCAGCTGTTCGAGAGATACAAATTTAAGACCGTGACAATAACCGAAATAAGATGTATTCGAGAAAAGTTCTGTGCTTGGTCTGCCGTGAATCGGCCCGTGTATTTTAATTTTGTGTTCTTCCACTAAAATTTTACCCTTAAAACCCAACAAGGAAGTGTCTACACCGTGCTCAGAGATAACATCAATGTCTGAGCGTTTTCTGAGACCGAAAAAAGACATAACCGCTCCCGAGTCTACCATAATGTCTTGTGTATGTAGATACAACCCCGGGTTTACTTCTTTCAAAGATTTTCTAAGGGCGAGCTCGCGCGAGACCTCTTTGCAGTTTTGACCTTTGTGTCTGTTCATAAACATGACAGAATTATCATTGAGCACCATTTCGCCGATAATGGCGGCCTCGGCGTGGAAATCAGAAATATGAACAGAAGATTTAAACTCATTTAAACTGAAATGCTTGCGCAACTGCATTTTAAACGCGTCCATTTCAAATTTTTGTTTGGTTATCGCAAACATAACAATCACTGGCTTTTTAGTTACTTCGTCATTAAACGTGGTCTGTAACATTTTTATTTTAGCTGACAACCAATTCTGTTGTCCATATGCATGTTCGGTCAGTGAAGCGACACCCTTTTTGTTAAGTAATATTTGTTTGGAATACAGAACTGGCAATTTATCACGGAGCATTTTTTGAGCGGAAACTATCTTTTTATGCGAAGCAGCTTCAGGCCAAAATATAAGAGTCGCTACTTGTGGCGAATGTATTAGAAATTGCAACATAGCAAAATCAGCATACTTTCTATCAAATCCTCTGTTTATGAAGAAATTCGCATTCCAACGAAACGCCCAATTCGCCGATAAGATTTGAACAGGCATTGTATTCATGCCAAGCGCGAGCGCGGTGGCGATTCGATGTGCACCATTCAATGGGAATAGGTTTTTGGTCACCGGGACAATTGATTTGCTATTATCAAATCCGCTATCTTTTAAACTTTGAATAGTCTTTTCAAAAGACGTTTTAAAATCATTAGCTGACGCCTTTTTAATGCATGGTTTTGCATCAAACCAATCTTTTTGATCAAATGTACACGGTTCTTTGAAAGTGTTCCAAACTTTTAAATGTTGTAGGTACATGTCGGTTGTGAAGTCGCTTACCACACCTTTTTCGAGCAATTCAATAGCGTAAATAGTTTTCACAATGATGTCAAAACGGCTTGACAAATCAAGCGAAAATGGCGATATGTTTTTTATCTGTATTTTTTCAGTTGACTTCAACGAGCTGTTGATTTCATCGTTGTGTGCAAAACATTCCCTCATTTTCGCTGGCTTGATATTGTGCCCCATATGTTCCTTCCGGCATTTTTTATAGGGGTTGTGCACGTTGTAATAGTAAATGAGCGAGAATGCATACGATATTGGTTCCTGAACAAAGAAAAAGTCGTGCGGTATTCGGCGATGTAGCATGTCTACTTGCCAGTTTGTGTCGTAGTAACCGTCACCTATATATCTGACATCAAACGTCCATCTGTCAGCAACAATATTTTGGATACTGGGACCATTATCCACTTCACGCATTTTTTTGGGATAGCGACTGCGTGCACCCGTCAAGCTTTTAAACATGAAATAATCCGATACCAAAATATCGATATCCTTAGAAATGGAGGCTGATGAAACTTCGTGGTGAGATCGCTGGACAACGTATTGCAAACAAGGGTATTTATTCAGCGTGTTGAAAACATCCTCAATCGTTTCAAATTCGCGCCTAACAGTATATTCTCGTTTCAAAGGTTCCAAAATTAAGTACGCTTCCTCTACATTGTTACTGGAATGTACCGCCATATACCCAAGACTCGTTTGTTTACGAAGTAATGTCTTCATACCGTATATATTTTGATTTAAAATTTGGCGAGCTCCAATTGTTTTCTTTTCGCCGTATATCGGTGTATTATCTTTCACAACAACAACTTTCGGATTTCCGTACTTTTTACAATTTCCATGATGCTTAACGTTGGCTTCCGAACCGTAAATGTTTAGACACCACTTATAATGGTCTTTTTCAACATCAAACGTATCCACAATGCCCAGTTCGCTGCCCCTAATAATTTGTAGTTGCGATTCCCACAAAGAAGGTTTCCAAAGAACGAATGCGTGTATTTCTGGAGGTCGTTCGTTGTTACACGATACGTCTATTTTTTGCAATTTTTTATTCGATTCGCGTTTCCCGGATTCGTCGACGTCTACCTGCTTCCGTTTGGTTTTATCACTAAGTATTTTGTGAGACAGAACTGAAATATCGGGGATTTCGTTGGACGTTACGTTTTTCACAGGTGGTTTAATAGGGTTGGCTTCGTGTGGATGTGTAGGTGCG
>Ga0115003_10004059_pt1 | contig 11389 bp, 4 predicted proteins | sample ArcticOcean_MG_C_7_FD_88736 | JGI IMG/M metagenome (GOLD analysis project Ga0115003, IMG submission 88736) | Marine microbial communities from western Arctic Ocean - ArcticOcean_MG_CB11_88 | ecosystem: Environmental > Aquatic > Marine > Oceanic | place: Arctic Ocean: Canada Basin | collected... | reverse complement strand
TCCACGGTCACCGCCGGAAGACCGGAAACCGCAGGCCAATTGAAATCATAGTGGCGTTACCCTCTTCGCTCTTCAGCGTAGTACCGCCATCTCTTAGGTCCATCACTGAACTCCAGTTTCCAAAGAGTGGAAGGATTAATCTTCTGAGATATTGAGACGAAAGAAACGCGCCTTATCTAGTAGAGTATCCTCCCAATCAGTATGTTCTGAGGGGCTAAACGGCATACCAGTATTATTTGGAATATTCCAAGGTTCCCAAGAAAATAAGTCTGTTGAAGTTTCCACAAATATCCTTCTCTGAGGAAAATTAGGTCGTTTTATTGTGGCTAAATTTCCTAGGAGAGAAAAATTGAATTCGTAATAATCAAAATTCAAGGACGGATCTGTTTTTGTCAGAAATTCATAGTAATTATTACCGCCATCCGCATCAAAGTCGAATTCAGGTTCCCCCTCAGGAGAGGAGCTATTCCCAAAATGGGTGATACGCCATTCGTCGTAGGTTTGGTGATTGGGGAGCTCTTCTTCGATCCAGTCTCTGATGAGCTGAACACCTGCTTGGTCGACAACAGACGAGCCAAATGGAGGCATGCGAGAGTAGCCGTTGCCCTCTGAGGCACGGTTAAAAATAGTGGATCTGATGGCTTGCCCAGGAACAAGTAATCGGTCGTCGGCATGGTGCGATTCACGAGTGGGTGCTCCGTTTACCATACCAGTGGCAAAGAGCTGAAGATGCGCCCGGGTGTCAAAATCGACGGGGGTATTGCCGTCGGATTGGTGACAGAAGCTGCAGTTAACATCAAGGTAGGAGCGGGCACGCACTCCAAGCGTATAGTCGGTCTCGTTGGCATGAGTATGACGTGGCATAGTAGAAGGATTTGCCAGTAAGTCCGTAAGATAACCTTTGGTATTGAGTAGATCGATATAATTTCCTGTGCTTCCTCCAAGTTGACCATGGCGATTGAGTTGCCGGGTGTTGAAAGATAGAGAGGAACCTGCCTGGGTGTTGTGGCAACTCATACATTGGGCGCGTGACGGAATTTGCCAATGTTGAGTGCTCTGAAATCCATCTTCTGTGATATCGAGATCAAATTCGACACCTTCATCGCTCACCAGAAAGGCTTCGGTTCCTTCTTCATTCCATCGGTATGAGACTCCGTATGCGGAGTCGTCGGTTTTTACAAAGGCGCGTGTTTCGAGACGTTTGGAAGTGGAGGGGTCGCCCCTTGTCGTTTCAATATCAAAGTGTTTGATCCAGACCATCCCGGATGGAAAAGTCCATGGAGCATCTTTATTGAAACCAACAGTATCCACTCCATTGGGAATAGAGAACCACCGTTGTTTGTCAGCATGATCCGACCAAAAAGGGAGGTTGACGTCATAGGGAATAATTCCTGGATTGGGTTCGAGGGTGGATAAGTCTGCAAAGAGCCCTGTTTGAGAGAGGGCCAGTGGCAATGTGTTAGTGGGTGTAGTCACTACTAACTTGCGGATAAGCCGGTCATGATAGTCAACTAGCAAGATGTCCTTGTTGGATGGATTGATTCCCATGGAAACTATGCCGGCTTCGCCAGTCAGACGCTCCAGGCTGGAGGCCCCGATATCGAGGTCAATTGCCCAGATGTCACCAGTGACATAATCGCAAAAAAGATACTTACCGTATAGGTTAGAAATATGATCACCTCGATAAACGAACCCGCCTGTGACAGATTTTCTAGGGCTGTGAGGGTAGGCGAATGTTGGAGAAGTGAAGACGCTGGTATTGCTGGGAGGAACAGATTTCGGGCCGCTAATGTCGCCTTCGAAATACGGCCAACCATGGTTTTCTCCTTTGTTGACAATAGAGATTTCTTCTCGCGCATTTTGGCCAACATCTCCGACGATGAGGCGGCCCGTCTGTTGATCAAAAGTGAATCTCCATGGGTTTCTGAAGCCGATGGCAAAGAATTCCGTGCGCACGTCGACAGGAGTATTTGGCGGGGTGAAAAATGGATTATCCGAGGGGACAGAATAGTAAGCTTTGTTCAATTCATCTAATTTGATGGCAGGATGAGGATTGGGTTCGACGTTTTTAAGTCGTTTTTCGACATCGATTCGCATGATTGACGACCAAAAATCTTGGTTGATCTTCTGGCCGTTATTATGGGCATCGTTGTCTCCGCCTTCGTCTCCCCAACTCATGTAAAGATAACCGTCCGATCCGAAATGAAGATCACCACCAGTATGGCTATTGGGCAATGCCGTCTGTTCGAGCTCGATAAAAACAGTCTCAGAAGTGGGATCGATAAAATTCGGAGATGTCTCAGACATTAAAAAACGAGAGAGCCTTTCATAAGTGAGATCATTGATCTTTACCGTATAGGAGATAAAGAGTTGGCGGTTGGTGGAAAAATTGGGGTGGAAAGCTAAGGAAAGTAGTCCGCGCCCTCCAATATCTTGGAACGTTTCTTCCGGGCGGCTATTCACTAGTAGTTTGAGCTCGAGTGAATTGATCAATGGTGAAAAAGGATTACCGGCGTCTGGAATGAGAAGGATGCGTCCAATGAGCTGGGTAACGAACAACCGTTTTGATTCGCCGGGAGGAAAGGTAATCGAGGTGGGGGACTGAATTCTAATATTTGGAAAGGCGATTTCAGCCGAGTATGAGTTGGCTGGTGGAGTTGGAGGGAAGGCGAGGGTGGTTGCTGGCAATCGTGAAGCATCACTGATCGTGAGGTTGACGGTCGCTGTTTCCAGCACATTGGATGAGTTTTCTACTTGGTAGGAGAGCTGATCAAGACCAGTGGTGGTCCCTGTATGTTCATAGTGGATCGCACCATTATGGATGGTAATACTTCCGTGAGTGGTATTGGTGGAAATGAGCAAGGTATTCGCCAAGATATCACCGTCATTACGGAGCACGGGAATGAGGATATTATCTCCGATCCCCAGCGTTACATCATCATTCTCAGCGGCGCTAACTACGGAGATTACTGTTAGTAACAATACTAGAACTTGGAGACACTTGGGCATAACTAATTAATTGAGGCTCGTTGGAGCGGAGCAAGGGCTATTTTTGTTCTGTTATCTGCCAGCACTACAGCAAACAACTTTCTATGCAACGGCATTTGATTGCTAGGCTTTGGTCGGAACAAGCCGATGCACTTGCGGCGACCAAGGTCCAGCTGTCCAGAACGTTCCATTGTAGCTGACAGTCGCACTCCCCGCAAGCTCTGCATAAGAAGCAAACCGTCCCGCTCGATTCATCGTCAGCGCGCCGGTATCGATATTTACAAAGGTCACTCCCACTGGAAGCACTGGATCGCTTTGGCCTTCCATCGCGATCACGCCCACACCAGACTTCACGATATGCCCTATGCTCATTCGCACTCGAAAGAGCACTTCGCCATCGCCATTGGTAACGAGATCCTGACCCACGGCGGCGCCCACCTGAGTGACGATCCCTCGCTCACTCACAGAAAGCATACGTCCACGGAACTATGGTGGGTATTCTCTTGGAAGCTGAAGAAGACAATTTCAGTCGGCGGAGCACTTGCCGATAGATCATGAATGGAAATGATCTCCGTGCTTCTCGGAACCCCAAAGACTACGATGGGCACCAAAGTCACTCCAATTAGTAACTGTCATACTGACTCAGGTAAATTGAATTGCGCCATGAACTCAAGCCACGAGTATCTTGGCGCGTAATGGGCCTGGGGGCTTCCGCTTCATTTCGAAGATCAGGAAAAATGAAAAGGCCCGTCGCATCACGCAACGGGCCCGTTCGTTTTAAATTTAGTAACCTACAGCCTTAAAGTGGCAGAGAGCTCATTTTTGAACTGTCCGAAACGTTAAACTTCGCACGCTTGAGAACTTTCTCAACGGCTGCCTGATCGTAATCACTTGCAGAACTGAGAAGAACCTCGATGCTACGTGCGCCTACGAAAGCAAAGCTGACACCATTAATTTTGGTAAGAGCGACACGCGCTCTTTCATTGGTGGTTGCTCATCCTCCTCCTTTTCCAACGAAACGATAGCCAACCTGTGGCTTATCGAATTCACCTTTGGTAACCTTTTCAAGCTTAAGACCGGCAGAACCAAAAGCCTTAAGGATCGATGCTTTCTTCAGGTCATCCTTATCAGAGCCCAGGATTACGATGGCGTTAGTTCCCGAAACGAGGACTTTTTCCACACCTTCTATTTTCGACAAGGCCGCACGGGCCTTACCAGCAGCACCTCACCCACCTCCGCTAAAGGAAATCGAGTGAGCCATCATCTTTTCTGCCACTGCGGCTTCTTTAACATCAGCTGCGAAGGCAACCGAGCCAAGAGAGCCGAAGGCGCACATCATTCCAATTAGGACTGTTGTTCTCATAACGGACGCAAGTTAAGGTGCTTTTATTGATCCGCAAGTGAAGTTTTTAAAAAAATCGACGGCTTCTTCGTTTCCTCAGGAAGAGTGCGAAGATCCTGACCCAAAAGAAGGAGGGCAATCAGCGGAAGCAGAAATGATCGAAAATGAAACATGCTTCGAACCATACGCACCGAGACGTTGTGGTCTCTCGACCGCGACGAAAGAGCCACACTTGTCGCCGTGCTTTGCAGGCTTGGAGGCTTCTTCTTCGAGCTCCTCTTCTTTCGAAATCCCAGAAATATCGAGCTTGCATCGATAGTCCCCATCCTCTCAGCTAATTTGGCTCCCTTGCGGCTCCATATTCCGGGCAACTGGCACGCTCTCACGGAGGACTCGTTTGGCTTTGTATATGATTCGGTCGCCGGAGCGGTGATCCCGAAAAGTAAGTTGTGTCGTTCCGGGATCCATCAGCGAAAATCCGTAAGCCGATGAAACGAGGATAATCTTCGGAATTCATTTCTTTCTATAGATTTTTCTCCCAATTAGCTTAGTGAGACCATGAGCCGGCTCTTCATTCTCACACTCATTTTCGTTCAGAGTTCATCTTCACTGTTCGCAGTTCAGAGTTCACCCCCGCCCAATGTCATCCTTTTCGTCACCGATGACCAATCCCCCGTCGCAGGGTGCTACGGAAATACCGTCATCAAGACGCCCCACCTCGATGCCTTAGCAGCCGAGGGCGTCCGCTTCACCCAAGCCTTCGCCACCACTGCTTCCTGCTCGGCCTCGCGCTCCGTCATTCTCACCGGCCTCCACAATCACTTCAACGGGCAATACGGCCATACCCACGCCTTCCATAAGTTCGAGTCCTTCCCCTCGATGCGCGCCTTCGCTCTCCCGCCACAAATGGCCCAATCCGGATACCGCACCGCCCAAATTGCCAAACTCCACGTCGCCCCCAAATCCGTTTTTCACTTCGACCAATATCTCAAGGGAAGCGCACGCAACACCCGCCAGATGGCCGACAATTGTCGCGACCTCTTCGAGGAAAAATCCGACAAGCCCTTCTTCCTCTACTTCTGCCCTTCCGATCCCCACCGCGGCGGAGGCGTCGACAAAACATTCGACGGACCCCACAAGCCCGACCTCTTCGGAAACCTTCCCGATAAAAAATCCCACCCCGGCGTCAAAGAAATCTTCTACGACCCCGCCAAGGTCATCGTCCCACCCTTTCTCCCCGACACCCCCGAGTCCCGCGCCGAGATCGCTAACTACTATCAATCCTGCTCCCGAATCGACGATGGCCTAGGCCATCTCGTCGCACTCCTCAAGGAAACCGGCCAATGGGAAAACACCGTCCTCATTTTCACTGCCGATCACGGCATGGCCTTCCCCGGCGCTAAAACCACCGTCTACGAAGCCGGCCTCCGCGTCCCCTTCGTAGTCTACGACCCCCGCCTCAAAAAACGCGGCCTCGTCAACCAAGCCCTCATCTCCCACGCCGACCTCACCCCCACCATCCTCCACATCGCCGGAGGCTACAACGCCAAACGAAACGCACCTATCAAACCCATTTCTTATGAAAAAGTAGGCGCCGGAGAAAACTCCGGAAAGCTGCCCAAGCGCTACCACGGCCGCTCCTGGCTGCCCATCCTCAGCGAGACCAATCCCAAAGGATGGAACAGCGCCGTCGCCTCCCACACCTTTCACGAGATCCAAATGTATTACCCCATGCGCTCCTACCGCGACCGTAACTACAAGATCATCTGGAACATCGCCCACCACCAACCCTACCCCTTCGCCTCCGACCTCTGGGTCGCCGCCACCTGGCAGGCTCAGTGGACCAAAGGAAAAGACGCCCCCTACGGCAAGCGCACCATCGATTCCTACATCCACCGCCCCGCCTTCGAGCTCTTCGATATTTCCTCCGACCCCAACGAAACCCGCAACCTCGCGGAAATGCCCGAGCATGCCGAACTCCTAAAACGCTATCAGGAAAAACTGAAATCCGCTCAAAAGGAAACTGGCGATCCCTGGATCATGAAGTGGAGGTACGAGTAGTTTCTTATTCTCCCACCACCGCCGGATTTCCCGCCAGCACCGAGAAGGTCGCGTGCTTGGTCATCTTTCCTCCTAACCCACCCTCAACACGCATCATCCGTCCCACTGAGAACAACCCCTTGAATGGGAACCTGGATACCAATCAAAATAAAACATTCTCGCCCACTTGTCATTCCCCGTTGACGTCGGTCCAAAAATCGCCAAATACCGCACAGCCAATCCCAACATCATCAGCGGGATCGCCATCAAAAAGAGCACCACCTTTTTCCACAACCCACGTTGGGTATGGCCAGGGCAGGAAAAGCCATCATCCAAAAAACATCGCAGTCATCAGCCGTCTCGTCATGCCTCAAACGATCGCATATCGCATGGCGCGGCTCTAGCTTGATCACCCAGCTTAGAAAGCCGAAAACCTTTTCTTCAATGTGCCTTAAAATCTGCTAGCTTCCTCCATTCCTTATGAACCGTATTACCCTTCCAGCCCTCATCCTCACTCTCGCGTCCTCCCTCGCCCCCGCGGAAGATTGGCCGCAATGGCGTGGCCCGAATCGCGATGGCCGCTCCACTGAAACCGGCATAAACACCGACTGGAAGAAGAACCCACCAAAGCTCCTCTGGCGCAGTGAAGGATGCGGCCGCGGCTTCTCCTCGGTCTCCATTGCCGACGACACCCTCTACACCAGCGGAAACTTCGAAAGTGGCCAAGGCATCAGCGCCTTTTCCACCAAAACCGGCAAGCTCCTCTGGCAAACCGCCGTCACCGACAAAATCCCCAAGCACGGCTACGGTGGCGCTCGCTCCGTCCCCACCATCGATGGCGACAAGCTCTACCTCACCACTTCCAACGGCCTCATCGCCTGCCTCTCCACCAAAGGAAAAGTCCTTTGGACAAAAGACTTCAAAAAAGAGTGGGACGGCAAAATGATGTCCGGCTGGGGCTTCTCTGAGTCTCCCCTCATCGATGGCGACCGCGTCGTCTGCACCCCGGGCGGAAATGAAGCCTTCATCGTCTCGCTCGACAAGCGCACCGGAGCCACCAAGTGGAAAACGAAACTCGGTGATGTCGGTAAAAAAGGAAAAGACGGCGCCGGCTACGGTTCCCTCGTCATCTCCAATGCAGGCGGCGTAAAACAATACGTGCAAATGGCAGGCCGTGGACTCATCAGCGTCCGCGCCAAAGATGGCCGCTTCCTCTGGAACTACGATAAAGTCGCCAACACCACCGCGAACATCTCCACACCCATCGCCATGGGCGACTACATCTTCGGCTCCACCGGATACGGCACCGGATCCGCCCTCCTCAAAATCACCGCCGAAGGAAGTGGCGCAACCGCCAAGGAAGTCTATTTCCTCAAACCGAAAACCTTACAAAACCACCATGGCGGCATGATCCTTATTGAAGACCACATATACTGCGGCCACAAGCACAACGGCGGCGACCCCATCTGTCTCGAAGTCAAAACCGGCGAAGTAAAATGGGGGCCTGAAAAAGGAGTCGGCAACGGCTCCGCCTGCCTCACCTACGTCGATGGCCACCTCATCTACCGCTACCAAAGCGGCCACGTCGCCCTCGTCAAAGCCACCCCCGATGGCTACGAACTCAAAGGTTCCTTCATGCCCGTCCATCAAGAAGCGGAATCCTGGTCCCACCCCGTCGTCCTCGACGGCAAACTCTACCTCCGCGAACAAGACCACCTCATGTGCTACGAGCTCTAGAGCAGCCAAAAAACCGGGCCACCGGCCGAATGGCGCTGTGTTGAGCGCATTTTCGGTGTTCTCTTTGGATTGCTCAGATCAGAGGCTCATTCAATCTGGGATCACTCAATCTGAGTTTGGCTAAAGGCCAAATAGATACCCCATGGGGCACACATCCTTGTGTGAATATCGCCGTTAGCCAATTTCCTGCTCCTTATAAATTCCTCAACGAAACAGGGATCGAAAAGATTTTCTCTCTGCCCGCTGTCATTAGGATGGAGGAAAACTACAAGGTTTCCTATCGGCACCTGAGGAGGTATCATGGCACTTGAACTGCTCTCCTTATACCACACTCATGCCACACCGCCTCAAGGACACCATCGGATTTGCCAAAAACGGCCCCGCCATTGCCTCAGCCGACGAAGAAGAACGCCTCAGGGAGTTCGTCAACCTGAAGCTCGCAGCGAGAGGCCACGATATCGTGGGCTCGGAAGAGGACTATCCCTTCCTCGATCTTGGACGCTCTCTCATCGCCTCCTTCCAGGAAAAAACCCGCCTCCTTTCCGACTACCTTTGCCCGGTAGACCAAGCGATTCACGACTACCTCGCCAAAACCCTTGGCGATACCGAATCTCCCGCACTAGTCCCGGCCGGAGCCCTCGTTCTGGAGCGTCATGGTATTGGCCGCATGCTCTCGCTCCCTCCCGACCAGGATGTTTTTAAATCATCCATCTTGAGTTCCTATCGCGTCAATCAAGGCGTCTGTCATAATCCCGCTTCCGATCGCCGCACCACCAAGGGTGTCTTTCACGTCGCCGAAGGCGGCCTTCCGGTTCCCGCCGATAAGAAAGAAGTCCCCCTGCAAACCTTTGCGGGACTTCTTAAGGCCGCCCTCAACCCTCCCGAGGACATCATGGTCCTTCCCTTTACCGGCAATAGCGAAACACCAGCTAAGGTCTTCGTTTCCCTCCTTCTTCGTCCCATCGTCTGCCCCGCCGTGCCCGGAGTCTCGAAGGAAAAGCGCATGGAAGTTCGCTTCTTCGCCCCCGGAAATCTCGTCTCCAATCTTGACTTCGTAGAGAGTATTTTTGGCAATGGCGGCGACCCTTACCTTCCCGAGAATGACTCCCGCCTCGATACCGCACATTGGTCCGGACACACCGGGTGCGTCATCCTCGCCCCCCAACTCACGAAGCTCAAAAAGAAGGACCTCGGCCTCCCCCACCTCTCCGCAGCCAGCGACCGTCAAAAGCACGATGGCATGTGCTGGGAATCCGAAGACGAACTCTACAACGATGGCTCCGCCTTCAAAATCACCTCGCGCGACACCAGCGGCACCATCGTCACCCTCATCGCCGACAACTATTACGGCTACTGCAAAAAAGAGATCAAAACCCAGCTCAGCTACGCCACCAATCTCCTCGGAAACGCCGAAGAAGAACACGCCGGCGGAGCCATCGCTTTCCCCAGTGCCGACCTCGGTGAGGACTTCGCTCTGAGCGAGTTCAAGCGCGACGTCCACCATCGTTTCATAAACGTCGTGAAACGCTACGGAGAACTCATGGACCTTCAGCCCGAAGGCTATGGCATCGACAAAATTCACTCCGATATTTTCTACCTCCCCGCAAATGTCCGCATCCAACTCGACAACCAATCGATCACCTGGAACGACCAAAAGATTTCCCTCCAACCTGGCATCACCTATATCCTCCCATCCGGCTACAAAGTCGAAATGGTGAAGCCCTCCGCAGGCCAACGTTGGCGCCTCATCGGGACCAATGCCGAAGGTACTTTTTGCCATAAACCCTGCACCGTTTCGGGCGGCGGAAAGTCGGAAATCTCCAAATCCCTCTCCGATGCCATGATCTCGGGACCAGTGATCGTCGACAACTTTAAGGAGGACTTCTATGCAGCCCAGGAGCTCGTTCATCGCGACTACGGCGACCGCTACGAGAACCCAAACGAGCCTGGCAAAGAGAGCCGTCCGCTCCTCTGCGCCACCCGTTCGCTGGGATCGGTCATTCGACTTTTCACGCCAAACTCCGGATACACCAAGACCTACAACGAATGGCTTAAAACGATCTCACGTTCTGTGCGCGACCTCGTTTACGTCATCAAGCGCCTCTACAAGCCCGACTGGGAAGAAGCCGGCGGTTGGGCTTCACGTTTCAGTGTCGATCTCATCAATGGCCGCCCTGGAAACGAACTCATCTACCAACGCCAGCGACTCGTCACACAATACCTGCGCGTAGGATTTTCCGAAGATGGAACCTGGCGGACTTTTGGATTGCGAAAGGATTTCTCTCCCGCCAAGAAAATCCAAACCGAAGACGATATCACCGCCTCCACCATCATCCCAGCGGATCAAGTCGAGGGCCTTCACCCCGACATCGTAAAGCCCTCGATCAAGTTCGCCAAGAACTGCGAATACCGCCTCTTCCAAAGACCCGATGATGCCATCGTCCGCGGCTACGACAAGCAGGCGGAGTTGGACTTTAGCCACAAAGGCGTCTTCTTCTCCAACTACGAACCCATCCCACGCGCAGAGGCCGAGGAGATGAAAAAAGATGCCATCCGCTTCGAGCATTTCACCGCGCCAATGCAGAAGATGTTCAATGCTTACCTCGACGCCGATTCACCGGACTTCGTCATCTCGACTCACCTCCCCCGCATCGTCGATGGTAAACCGACCAAGAATCCCCGCTACCTCCAAAACCGCCCCGATCTCGAAGACCCCCGCAGTCTCTACATCGCGGAAATGGGCTCGCGCTTTTTCCGCCGCCTCTCCCACGAAGCTCCCGTTCCCATGCCGGTAAATTCCGTCCTCCTCGGCCGACGCAACAACCCCGCCGAGCCCGGCATTCGCTCGCTCGCCGTTTATGCTCCGATCCACTATCAGGAACTCCCCGAGCTCTTCATGGATTTCATTGCCTCCCTCACCGGCAAGAGCCCCTCGACCACCGGTGCCGGATCAGAAGGTGCCCTCACCAAAGGCCCCTTCAACGCCCTGCTCCCCATCTACGATCTTAATGCCGCCCTAGTGAGCTACATCCTGACGACCGACCACGGCTTCTCCTCCGCCGCCGGGCACATCGGTCGAAAGTATCGCTTCGAACACGACATCTCACTTGTCGTCCCGGAAATCTGGTCGCGCATGTTTATCAACGAACGTGAGCCCGAGTTTCTCATCGAGAATGACTTCCTCGATAAGATCGATGACTTCGAAAAAGACGGCCGCACCATTCACGCCAGCCGCCTCGGATACCGCATCAATGAGAGCTTCGTAAACACCTTCTTCGGTCG
>Ga0115003_10004050_pt1 | contig 11404 bp, 10 predicted proteins | sample ArcticOcean_MG_C_7_FD_88736 | JGI IMG/M metagenome (GOLD analysis project Ga0115003, IMG submission 88736) | Marine microbial communities from western Arctic Ocean - ArcticOcean_MG_CB11_88 | ecosystem: Environmental > Aquatic > Marine > Oceanic | place: Arctic Ocean: Canada Basin | collected... | reverse complement strand
AATTTTAATTGTTATAACGATAGTTCGATAGATTTTTTCATAGTAACTTATGCTAAAACAACAGAATGGGCTAAATATCACGAAATTAAACAAAATGTCTTATTGGAAATTGGTACCATCATAGATAAACATGGTGCGGAAATAGCATTTCCAACAAGAGTTGAAATCAAAGAGTGAATTTTATTAATCTGTAATTCTTATTATTTTTATAATAATGCCAAAGTATTCTCTATCAATATAAGTCACCTTATTTAACTGAATTTTCTGACCAATATTATATTTCTTAGATACAAGGAAGTCTGTAGAAAAAAATCCTGGTTGTGGCATTATCATTCTTTCAAATATACTGAAGTTCACATTAAAAAATTTATTTTTTGTTATTAATAAAGAGCCTTCATACTTAGTGATTCTTCCGTTACCAAGTATTTCAATATTATTAACTTCTATATCCCCATTTATTAAATTATTACTATAATCATAACCGTCTTTAATCTTTATTATGTAATTTGAGTCCAGATTTTGAATCCACTCTAAATGACTGATAACTTCTAGGTCTTTATCAGACTCTAGCGCTTTCTTAAAACCATTAAATGTTTCAACTTTGTAGTCAAAATCGTATTTAATACAAGTTTTTTCATCGCTGATAATACAATTGTTCTTGCTAATATCTATAGAGTCTTTTTCAATATATTTATCACTAACAAAATTTGAGTTAAATTTAATCTGGTTCAAGGAATTATGTGAAACCATTATTAGCTTAATTTGGTATAAATCTTCAAGCTCATCTTTTTGAACTTCCGCATACACAGAAGAATTTAGCAACACTAAAATTAAAGATACAATATTAAAATTTTTTTTTACCATATTATTTAATAGATTCAATTATGTTTGTTATTACAATCTTTTTGTCCCTTATGTCCTTAAAATTTTTCTTATATACAAGCGTATTATCTTGAGTAAATGATACATTATTTTGACTATTATTAATAAATTTAATTAACTTTTCGTGATTTATTGATGTGTCCTCTTGAAAGGATATACGTAAAGCGCTCTTTGTAATACTCAGTTTTTTAATACCAAGTTTTGAGTACTTAATTTTCATTTTTGTTACGTCTATTAAGTTGTTTAGTTCAGTTGGAATATTTCCAAATCTATTTATTAATTCTATTACAATACTGTCAATATTTTCACTTGATTCTGAATTAGCAATTTTCTTATACATTATTAATCTTTGATTTATATCATTAATGTATTCACTTGGTATTAATGCAATTTCATTGATATCTATTTCAGTTATCGAGTCTAATGGATTGTCAAAGTTTGGTATTTTCCCTGATTTTAAAGCTGATATAGCTTTCGATAAAATTCTATTGTAAAGTGCGAAGCCTATTTCTTGAATCTCACCACTTTGCGAATCTCCTAGTAATGCTCCAGCTCCTCTTATTTCTAAATCACGTGAGGCGATAGAGAATCCTGACCCTAAATCTTCCATTGTCTGTAAAGCTTGTAACCTTTTTTTAGCGTTTTCTGTGATATGATTTTTATCAGGGACTATAAGGTAACAAAATGCTTGTCTATTACTTCTTCCAACCCTGCCTCTAATTTGATGAAGTTGTGATAATCCAAATTTATCTGCTCTATTAATAATGATAGTATTTGCGTTAGCTATATCTATACCATTCTCGATGATTGTAGTAGCTAATAAAATATTGAATTTTTTATTGTAAAATTCTAGTATTATTTTCTCTAATTGCATGGAACTCATCTGAGCATGCGCAACTTTCATTGAATAATTTGGCATCAATTCCTGAAGCTCGTTATATACAATATTTATATCTTTTACTCGGTTATGTAAAAAAAATACCTGACCACCTCTGCTTATCTCTCTATCGCAAGCTTCCTTTAGCACTGACTTTCTCCAATCAGAAACATAGGTTTTTATTGGCATTCTATTCTCTGGCGACGTAGCAATTATACTTAAATCTCTCAAACCGCCTAGTGATAGATTTAAAGTTCTTGGAATAGGAGTAGCTGTCAAAGTTAATACGTTAACTTCATTTTTTATTTTTTTGAGAAACTCTTTATGCTTTACGCCAAATTTTTGTTCTTCGTCTATAATTAATAAGCCTAAAGATTTAAATTTTATATCTTTTTGGATTACTCTATGAGTCCCAATAATAATATTGCAATCACCTGTACTAATTTCTGATATTGTTTTATCAAGTTCTTTTTTAGCTTTAAATCTAGATAAGCATTTTATCTTAAAGGGCCAATTTTTAAATCGGGTTTTAAAAGTTTTCTCATGTTGCTCCGCCAAAAGAGTTGTCGGTGCTAAAATTACAACCTGTTTAAAATTTGATGCACATATAAAAGCTGCTCTTAATGCAATTTCAGTTTTACCAAAGCCTACATCTCCGCATACTAATCTATCCATTAACTTCTCTGATGTTAGGTCTTTCTCTACATCTTTAATAGCACTTAATTGATCTTCTGTTTCATCATAAATAAATTCATTAACAAACTCATCATACTCAAATTCATTAATATTATATTTTAGGGATTTTCTAAGTGCACGCTTAGCATTAATTTCTAATAATTCTGCTGCAATATCATAAGCTTTTTGTGTTGCTTTTTTCTTAGCACCACTCCATGAAAACCCACCAAGTTTATGAAGAGGGGCATGTTCATCATCAGAGGTATTGTACTTATTTACAAGATGTAGTGACGAGACAGGTACGTATAACTTATCATTATCTTCATATAGTATTGTTAAATATTCGTTTGATACACCATTGGTATCTAAATATTTCAAGCCATCGTATCTCCCTACACCATGCTCTTCATGAACTACTGGAGCTCCTACCTCAAGATTTTTTAGCTGGTCAATAAAAAAAGATGACCTCGCACTTTTTTTACCTGAATGTTGTTTAATTTTTTCTTTGATTATATTGCTACTAATAATAAACGATATACTGAGTTCATTTATTTTAAAAGACGAGCTAATGTAGCTATTAATTATATAAAATTTATTTTTACTAATATCAATATCTCTTAAACTAGTAATTCTTTTATATTCGAGTCCATTTGCTCTAAATATATCTTCGAATTGAGATATTTTCTTTTCATCATTACTGAATAGTACTACGCATTTAGAATTACCAATATGATTCAAAAGATCATTGATTGGTTTATCAAGGTATGGTTTTATTGATATATCTGGGACAGATGAAATATTAAAGTTATATGAGTTATCAGATAGAGTCTTATCCTTATAAATCTTTATAAGATTTTTATTATTAATTTTTTCAAGTAATTTATTTTCTTCAATATACAAGTGCTTTGGCTCTAAAAAAAGCTCATCATTTTCTTTGATATAATTAAATTTATCTTCAATAGTTTTGCAATTATCTGAGAGCCTATTATAAATACTCTCGTATATCATCCAATTATCAAAATCACTAAAGTATTCAAATAATGAATCTGCCTTTTCATAAAGAAGAGGGAAGTAGTTATTAAAACCTTGTGGGATTATGTGATTACTTATGCTCGTGTATATGTTGTTACTATTAGGATTACCTTCAAAAATTTCTCTATATTTTTTTCTAAATGTTATAACATTTTCGTCATTACAAATAATATTACCTATAGGTACAATACATGCTCTATTAATAATCTCTGTATCTGTTGTTATTTGAGACTCAACATTAAAATACTTTATTGACTCAATGTTTATGTCATTAAGATCTATTCTTATTGGATACTCATAACCACCAGGATAAATATCAATTATTGATCCTCTTATTGAAAATTCTCCATGAAAGTTAACTTGAGGATTTAGCAAGTAACCCATATTAGTAAGTTTTTTCCTGAAGCCTTCTATATTAAAGCTGCTATCTTTTTCTATATATATGGTTTCTTTTATTAAGTCATTCTTTGGGATCAGTCTTTTTTGAAGATTTTTTATAGTTGTGATTACCGTTAATTTAGTAGATTTTGAATTTATTAGTTGCATTAAACCTAAATTTTTCTTAGAGCTTAAATACTTATCAGAATCAACCATGTCATAGGGCATCTCTTCCGTTCCTGGTATAAAAATCAACTCATTATTTGCTGTATTTTGATTAAAAGTACTTAGTTCTCTATATAATCTTTCGCCATCAGTATTGGAGTCTACAACTATAAGTCTTTTGTTATTTTCTCTTGAAGATATAAATAACGAGTCTGCAGAATAGCTTAAGCCATCAAACGCATTAGAATCACTATTATTAAAGTACGAATTTATTCTATCAAAAGGGTTTATGTTGCTCATATTGGATAACATTGTTTAATAAGCTCGGTATTTTACATTATTATTTTACAAATTGTTTCAACAAGTAGAATATATATAGACTATTCATATGTTATTATTAAGGTATTGAACGAAAAATTGGGTGATGTCTTGATTAATAATATTGAAATTTCAGTAAATTCAGCAACTTGTTATAAAAATAATAATATTATATTTAAAGGTATTAATATTCTTGTAAAAAATAGAGAAGTTTTGCTAATTACAGGTCCAAATGGTTGTGGGAAAACCACTTTAATACAATCAATTTGTGGGGTACAAAATTTAGAATCTGGCTACATAAGTCTAAATCAAGCTAATATTAAGCATCAAGAGTGTAATTACTTAGATAATATTTTATATATAGGGCACAAAAATGGTCTAAATGATGATTTAACAGTCCTAGAGAATCTTAAGTATCTCTGTGTGTTTGACTCATCCACAGATAGCCGTGATACAAAAAAAATAAGAAGATCTATGAAGTATTTTAATATTAGTAAATATGAGAGCTACACAGTTTCACAGTTGTCGGAAGGTAATAAGAGGCGAGTGGCACTTGCGAGACTATTTTTAACTAAAAAAAAAATTTGGTTACTTGACGAGCCTTTAAATAATTTAGATGGTGATACTACAAAAGCCTTAATCAAATTATTTGCAGATCACCAAGATAATCAAGGTCTAATAATTTTATCTTCTCATTCTGACTTATCAAAAGAACTTAATGATGTAAAATATTTTAAAATGGAAAATCAAAGTGATTAAAGCAATAGTAAAAACAGAATTAGCTATTTATTTTAGGAATCTTAATAGTATCTTTCTGCCTTTAATTTTTTTCTTTTTAATACTTTCTGTTTTTCCTTTGATACTTGGTACTGACAAAATTCTCTTAGGAAAAGTAATGCCAGGTATGATTTGGGTTACTGTTATCTTAACGACCTTATTAAGCTCGAATAATTTTTTTAGAGATGATTATAAAAATGGGGTTATCGAAACATATTTAACTGCCGATACATCTATAGAGCTAGTGCTATTTTTTAGAATTATAGCTTGCTGGTTATTTACTTGTTTACCCGTTATTGTTTTTATTCCTGTTATCTCACTGTTATTCGAAATTTCATTTCAAAATTCTGTAATTATTTTATTGACTTTAATTTTAGGGACCCCAATCCTAATTTCTATTGGTATCTTTGGGTCAGCATTAACATTAGGGTTAGCAAAAAATAATATTTTAACCCCTGTTATAATTATTCCCTTCTATATCCCGGTCCTAATTTTTTCTGCTAGCGCTATAGAGGCTGTTTCAATTGGGCTACCTTACACTTCGCAAATAAGTATATTGCTATCTTTACTTGTTCTTGTTCTACCTATAATGCCATATTTACTCAAATACACCTTGGAGCTTAGTATTAATAATTAATTATGAATATTTCAAAAATTGCTAATTTAAGGTATTTTTATACTAAAACAGAAAAAATTACTGTTTTTTTATCTTTTTTATCTTTTTTATTATTTTGTATAGGTGTTTATTGGGGGCTGTATATTGCTCCCACAGATTATCTACAGGGCGATAGTTATAGGATAATGTATGTTCATGTTCCTGCTGCGTGGCTGTCTCTTCAAGTCTATATCATAATGGCATTAAGTGGCTTTATAGCGTTAGTATGGAAAGTTAAGATAATGGAAATAGCTAGTATTCAATGTGCTCCTATAGGTGCTTTTTTTACTCTCATAGCTCTTATTACTGGAATGATATGGGGCAAGCCAACATGGGGAACTTATTGGGTATGGGATGCAAGACTCACTTCAGAACTAATATTATTATTTTTATATATTGGAATAATAGTTTTATACTCCGCATTTAGTGATAAAAGACAAGCTGTAAAAGTAACGTCTTTATTAGCGATTATAGGTATTATTAATATCCCAATTATTCATTATTCTGTAGAATGGTGGAATACCTTACATCAAGGTCCGACAGTAACTAAATTTGAGAAGCCATCAGCGCATATAACAATGCTATTACCGCTCCTATATATGCTCATTGCTTTTAATGTATATTTTTTAACTGTTTTTATAAAGAGAATAAGATTAGGTATATATCTTAGAGAGAAGAACAGTAAATGGATGAAGGAATACTTAAATGATTGAATTTTTTAGTATGGGTAAATATACGGTGTTTGTTTATGTAGCATATTTTGTTTCAATAGTTATTCTTTTGGCGGGGTACTTCCTTCCGCACTATAGATTGAAAAAAGAAATTAAAAAAAAAGCATATGAAGATAACAAAAAACAATAAAAAAAAAATGATGAAGATTTTTATTTTCTTCATTTCTTTTTCAGGTTTTGCATCAATATTAATTTATGCATTTAGTAATAATATGGTTTATTTTTATACACCAACGCAGATTGTAAAAAAAGAAGCGCCATTTAACTCCAATATTAGGATTGGAGGGATGGTTAAAAAAAATTCTATTTTAAAATCTAGTGATAGTCTTAAAGTTTCTTTTGTGATTCATGATTTAGAAAAAGAAGTAAGCGTTATTTATGTTGGTATATTGCCTGATTTGTTCGCAGAAGGTCAGGGCGTTGTAATGACTGGAAAAATCAATAACAGTAATATTTTTATTGCAAATGAAGTCCTGGCTAAGCACGATGAGAATTACATGCCTCCAGAAGTCGCGGACATGATGAAAAACGATACAGGGGCTCTGTATAAAAAATGATTACAGAAATAGGTAATTTATTTTTAAGTATCTCTGCTTCTTTAAGCTTCTGCTTGTTTTTTATAATCTTTTTAAGGAACCTTATTAGCGACAGCTTGAGATATATTTTTTGTAAATATCTATCATCTTTTATATTGCTATTTATATTTCTATCTTTTTTATCATTGGTTTATGCATTTCTCACGGATGATTTTTCTCTTAGATATGTAGCCGGCAATTCAAATATATCCCTGGAGAATATTTATAAATTTTCTGCTGTTTGGGGTGCACACGAAGGCTCTATTTTATTATGGGCTTTAGTGCTTTCTGCATGGTCTTTTTTCATATCTGTTTTTTCAAAAAACCTCCCAAAAACCATAGTTATAAATATGCTCGCAGTGATGGGAATACTTATACTTTTTTTCTTATTATTTATATTACTTACTTCAAATCCATTTGATAGAGTATTCCCTGTTCCTTTAAACGGAAGAGATTTAAATCCCTTATTACAAGACCCAGGATTAATAATACATCCGCCAATGCTTTATATCGGTTATGTTGGCACAAGCGTCCCATTTGTTTTCGCAATAGCTGTGTTAATTCATGGCTCTATAGATGTAAAATGGATTTCATGGTTAAGAAAATGGGTTATTACTTCCTGGGTATTTCTAACGATAGGAATTTCTCTTGGTAGTTGGTGGGCTTATCATGAATTAGGGTGGGGTGGATGGTGGTTCTGGGACCCAGTCGAAAACGCTTCATTTATGCCCTGGTTAGCATCTACAGCCTTATTACATTCTTTAATAGTTTCAGAAAAAAGAGGTATATTTATCAACTGGAGTCTATTGTTAGCTATCTTAACATTTTCGCTAAGTTTACTAGGGACTTTCTTAGTAAGATCAGGAGTTCTTGTGTCAGTACATGCTTTTGCTAACGATCCAGAACGTGGTTTATTTATTTTAATATTCTTAACTCTGGCTATAACTCTATCATTACTACTTTATTTCATAAGGTCTCCAAGATTAATTTCTACTAAAAATTATTCCGTTACATCAAAAGAGTTTATTTTACTTTTAAATAATTTATTTATCACAATAACAACTTTTGCAATTCTTTTGGGGACGCTATATCCGTTAATAACAAGCTCGTTAGACTTAGGAAAAATATCAGTAGGAGTCCCATACTTTAATTTTATTTTTTCAGCACTAATGCTGCCAATAGTTTTTTTAATGGCCCCTGCAATTTTTAGTAGTTGGAATAAAACAAATCTTAATAAACTATCTAAAAAGCTTAGAAATTTATTTTTTTACTCTATAATTATCTCATATATATTTATAAATTATTTGTATGATACAGATATTTCTATTATTTATTTAGCTATTTTTCTAGCAGTTTTCACAATACTTTCTTCTTTTTTAAAAGCATATGAAGTATTTTATAAGAGACAGGCTGATAATAAAAAAACTAGATTTTTAATACCAGGATTTATGCTTGCTAATATTCTTTCACATATTGGGATTGGGGTATTAATAATTGGCGTAACCCTTAGTACTTATTTTTCATCGCAAAAAGAAGTAGTAATGAATATTGGCTCTGAAATTCTAATTGAAAATATAAATTTAAAATTTATTAGCGTAGAAAATACAATATCACAAAACTATACTTCACAAGTTGGTGTTTTTGATGCTTATGAAGATAATAAATATATAGTCTCTTTTCTTCCAGAAAAACGCACATATAATATTCAAAAAAACGTTATGACTGAAGCCGCGATTGATTCAAATTTACGCAGAGATATTTATGTTGCTATAGGAGAAAATCTTTCTGCTGATTCTTGGGTGGTTAGAATTTATTATAAACCTTTTATGCAATTATTGTGGTACGGGGTTACTTTAATGATATTGGGTGGTTTATTTGGTATATTTAGTAGAGAGCATCAGACGAGTAATAATAAAAATGAGATATAAGCTATCTATCCTACCTTTACTTGCATTAATTGCTATTTTTTATTTTTTATATAGCGGTTTGAATGAGGACCCAACACTAATTCCATCCCCTTTAATTGGAAAAAAAATACCACAATTTTATTCAACAACATTACTAGAACAAAAATCCATAAGTAATGAAGATTTAATAGGGAGGCCATTTATCTTAAATGTATGGGCTAGCTGGTGTTACGCTTGTACTTTGGAGCACAACAATCTACTTAAAATATATGGAAAAAATACAATACCTATTTACGGCCTTAATTACAAAGATGATATGGATTCCGCTAAAGAATGGCTAAAAAGTAAAGGTAATCCTTACAAACGTATTATTTTAGACAAAGACGGTAATATTGGTATAGATTTTGGAGTTTATGGAGCTCCTGAGACTTTTTTAGTTAATAATGACGGTCTTATAATTCATAAGCATGTTGGTCCAATAGATGAAAATTATTATAATAAAATTATTTTACCATTAATAGAAAAATGAAAATTAATAGAATCATTTTAATTTATTTTTTCCTTTTCTCTAATGTTGCTAATGCGAATGAGAGTGATCAATATAATCAAATTATTGAAAATCTTAGGTGTTTAGTCTGTCAAAATCAATCTTTAGCAGAATCAGATTCAAATTTAGCAAAAGATCTTCGTCAAAAAGTTAAAAAAATGTTAGACACCGGAAAAACTGACAAAGAAATTTATAAATTTATGTCTGATAGATACACAGACTATGTTCTGTATAACCCACCACTTAAAAAATCCACGTGGTTTTTATGGTACAGTCCATTTTTAATTTTATTTTTCTCCTTAGCGTATTTGTTCTGGTCATTTAAAAGTAAAAAATCTTTAGACTATAAGATACCTGTAAGCATAAGAAGTGACAACAAGTCTGTTAAAAAAATTAAACTAGAAAATAATAAAAGCTGTAAAGCATATATATTTATATTTTTAATTGTTTTTGTGCCAGTCATTACTTTATCAATATATTCTTACTCTAGCGAGCTAGTCAGGTACAAGATAGCGAATTATTTTGAGTCTAAAGAGCCAGTAATAGATATTACTATATTAATCCATGACGATATTTTATCTAAAATTACTGGTAATGAGGTCTTATTTGTTTATGCTAGACGAAGTAATGGTATGAGAGTTCCTCTAGCCATTGATATATTTGATGTAGTAGCATTGAAAAAAAATTATAATATTAAGTTAGATAACACTATGCATATGATTGAAGGCCAAACATTATCTTCTGCTAAGGAAATTATAGTTGAAGCAAGAATTTCTAGACATAAGAAAGCTATGACATCGCCCGGAGATTACATTGGAAGATCTAAACCAATAGCGCTAAAATCATCAAATTACTTACTGATTAGAATCGATTCTATAGTTGCAGGATAATAATGAAATATCTAATACCATATATAGCTTATAAATTTTTAAAGTCTAATAAGACAAGTAGGTTCACATCAATAATTTCAAAATCATCAATTATTGGAATTGCCCTTGGTATCGCAGCGATTATTGTAGTGATGTCAATTATGAATGGATTTCATAGTGAGATGCGAAATAAAATATTAAGCATGGTATCCCATGTTGTTGTTACTGAAAATAATTACACCTTACAGAACTGGGATAAGCTTAAGTATGAGATAGACAAAAATTTATTAGTTTCTGGTTCAGCACCTTATGTAGAAGGGCAAGCCATGATAAGTTTTAAAGATAATGTTCATGGTATACAGTTAAAAGGTATTATCCCACAATATGAAAAATTAGTGACTAGTTTGTCAGAAAATATCGTAGAGGGAGATATTAATGATATTGGGTTAAAGCCATATCAAATTTCTATTGGTATAGATTTAGCAAAGAAAATGAATTTATCTATTGGAGATAAAATTACCTTAGTTATACCAAGAGTGAATTCAACTTTGATAGGCGTTGTGCCAAGAATAAAAAGATTCGAAGTCAGTTCAATTTTTAATTTTGGAATGCAGCAATACGATAAAAATTTAGTTTTTATAAGCATGGATGAGGCTCAGCTTCTCTATGATATGGGGGCCGATATTACTGGCTTAAGGTTAAAGTTATTTGATTTATTTAAGTCACCTAGTATGTCTAGGTTTATTAAGAAAAATATTGACTCTAAGTATATTGTAATAGATTGGACCATGATGAATAAAAATTTCTTCAAGGCTCTGCAGATGGAAAAAACAATGCTTATGTTGCTTATGTTTTTAATAGTTTTGGTAGCAACATTTAATATAATATCATCGCTCTTTATGGTTGTGTCTGAAAAAAAATCTGATATTGCTATCTTAAAAACTATTGGGATGAATTCAAAAAGCATCATGCTTATATTTATTCTTCAAGGAACATTTTTGGGTGCGTTAGGAATT
>Ga0115003_10004049_pt1 | contig 11405 bp, 10 predicted proteins | sample ArcticOcean_MG_C_7_FD_88736 | JGI IMG/M metagenome (GOLD analysis project Ga0115003, IMG submission 88736) | Marine microbial communities from western Arctic Ocean - ArcticOcean_MG_CB11_88 | ecosystem: Environmental > Aquatic > Marine > Oceanic | place: Arctic Ocean: Canada Basin | collected... | reverse complement strand
CTTTGAAATATTGGGAGCCAATCAGGGCGATAATACAATGCGCGAACTTATATCAGCGCAAATGGACGGTGTTTATTTTCCCATTACGCTAACAGAGTTTGCGGCCCACGTTTATTTTCGTGACCTAGAAGAAGAAGTCATTCAACTTAACAACATTGAAGTGAAAACAATGTTACTCAGTCATCCTGGTAAATGTTTAGGGTACCGTGTGAATTACAACGGGCGCTCGGTTTGTTATATTACCGATAATGAAATGTTCCACGAAGATAGCGATTTTTATTCGCCGCGCTATGAGAATAAATTACAAGAATTCTGTAAAGATGCAGATGCATTAATTACCGATTCTACCTATACCGATGCAGAATACGCTACAAAAGTTGGGTGGGGTCATTCTTGCATTAGTAAGGTTGTTAATTTGGCGGATAACGCTAATGTTAAAACATTGTATCTGTTTCATCACGACCCGGATCAAACGGATAGTGATATTGATGCAAAATTGGAAACTGCGGTTAGCTTACTCTCAAAACGTAATTCACAAACAGAAGTTTTTGCGCCCCGTGAAGGGCAATGCGTAACAATCTAATTTAACTAGAGGAACCTATATGTCTGGTAAAATTGATACCCGCTTAGCTGAGCTTGGAATTGAACTTCCTACCCCCGCTTCCCCCGCTGCAAATTATGTTCCGTTCACAATTTCTGGCAACACTCTGTTTGTTTCTGGACAAATTACGTTGTGGGATAATGAAATTAAATATATTGGGCGCGTTGGCGATGGCATTTCCAAAGAAGATGCATACCAAGCGGCGCGTATTTGTGGAATGAATATCATTGCTCAGGCAAAAATAGCATGTGGCGGTGATTTAGACAGAGTGACGCGGGTTTTAAAGCTAGGTGGATTCGTAAATTGCGTACCAGAGTTTAATGATATGCCGGAAATTATTAACGGCGCATCAGACTTGATGGTTGAGGTTTTTGGTTGTGAAATTGGTTCGCATGCACGTTTTGCCGTCGGTGTAGCATCACTGCCACGTGGTATTGCAACAGAAGTTGATGGAACATTTGAAATCTCTTAACAAATTCAATTCAGCCGATACATAATTAGCCGAACCTTTCTTTTTTAATTTAAAAAAATCTTCCACATAAAATCCTTGCGTTCAGTCCTTAATAGCATCAAATCTAATGCATGCCTGATGGAACTGAAAATATTGTTGTTAAAGTAATCCCCTCTATTTCGGAGGTATCGCAGAAAGCTTGGGATCGATGTGCGGGAACATCTCACCCCTTCACCCGACATGCCTTTTTAAGTGCCCTTGAAGACAGCGGGTCTGCGACAGTTGAAACTGGTTGGCAGCCTCAGCATTTAATTATCGAATCTCCTAAGGGCGATATATTGGGTGCATCCCCACTCTATTTAAAAAACCATTCCTATGGTGAATACGTTTTTGATTGGGGATGGGCAGACGCATTCGAGCGTGCAGGCGGCAATTATTACCCAAAGCTGCAATGCTCTGTCCCTTTTACGCCCGTTACAGGAGGACGTTTTTTAATTCCGGACACTACAGGAACCGAACAGACAATTGCCCTCAAGCAAGCCCTTGGAGGCGCCATGGTTCAATTGGCAAACCGGATGGATGTATCGTCCATACACGTCACATTTACCAGAAAAGAAGAATGGAAACTATTAACCGACGTTGGATTTTTACAACGCATCGGTCAACAATTTCATTGGTATAACAATGACTACAGAACTTTTGATGATTTTTTAGGTGAACTTACTTCGCGTAAAAGAAAACAAATTCGTAAAGAACGCCGTTCTATTTTAGATAAAAATTTAACCATCAAAACTTTAAGTGGAGCAGAAATAGAAGAACGCCATTGGGACGCTTTTTATAAATTCTATTTATCAACAACCGACAAAAAATGGGGCTCAAGTTATCTGACGCGCAGTTTCTTTACTTTGTTGGGTGAGCGCATGGGCGATCAGGTTGTTTTAATTGTTGTTGAAGATGCGGGACATTTGGTCGCGGGTGCATTGAATTTCAAAAGTGATGACACGTTATACGGCCGAAATTGGGGCTGTTTAGCGAACTATAAGTTTTTACACTTTGAAGCGTGTTATTATAAGGCCATTGATTATGCCATTGAGCATGGCCTTAAACGTGTTGAGGCTGGTGCACAAGGCCCGCATAAAATACAACGGGGCTATTTGCCATCATACACGTATTCAGCCCATTGGATTAACCATCCAGGACTGAAGGGCGCAATCGAAGATTTTTTAGCTCAAGAACGCTTAGGAATTGAGGTTGAAATGCGCGATTTTGAGCAACATTCTCCGTTCAAAAACACTGAAATTTAATAGACGTAGTATCTCTCCGTTAACCTTTTTCATTTAAATTTAGTGATGAAATGGAGATCGTTATGAAATTGTTTTTATCGGTAATTATAAGTCTTTTTATGCATTATACACCTATCTCTCATGCATCTGGGCTGCCTAATATATCCAGTTTATCAATATCTTCCACTCTTCTTAAATCTATCGCCATGAAATGTGTTCGCTTGTCACGTAGTGGAACTTCAGAAGTTCTGATTAATTCGTGTGGGGGGTGCCGTATTGTGGCTGTGGCCCGGAAGCGCTCTGGAATTGCCATGCCTATTTTACGTAGCTTCAATGTTCACCCTAATACCCCTTATTCTCTTCCCTTTAAGGGTCCTGGTCGCTCGCGCATTACGACCATACAAAACTGTCAAAGCTCTGAAGCAGATGCAAGGGATGCAACCCGAAAGGCGGGGAATGAACTTGGGAAATGTGTCACCTTAAAACAAGCAGTTAATGGCGCTGCTATTTTAGTAAACAGATGCAATACCTGCCGAGGTGCCGCAGTACAACGATTAAATACAAATGGTAAATTGATTGGTCGGCAGGCCTATAAGCTAAATTCAAAGCAAACAATTATTTTAAAATCAAAAGGGGCTTCGCAGTTGGGATTAATTGCTGAAGTCGCCTGTCCCTCTTAAGGACTAATTAAGACCAAGCCTCAAGGGCTTCTCGTGGAGTTATTTCACACATTGGGTTACGCTTATCTGCTGGACGTCCCTCTTCCATAACGGGAAAGCGCACACCTAAAAATGTATCCGTATCTGGGTCTCTATCAATGAGTTGTCGGTCTTTGATTTGGGGCCAATCACCAAGCTCAGCATACTCAAGCACCGGATGGTAACAACAATCAACAGTTTCAAGTGCACCATCCCATGCATTACGACTGTTTTCTAAAAACATCTTTTCAAGCTCTGCAATCAGTTCCTTTTGGGGTAAGGGGTCTAATTGTCGCTCAATCCATTCCGGGTGGTTGACTGCTGTACAGAAATTCTCCCAAAAACGCTGCTCTATAGCACCTAAACTAATGAACTTACCATCACGAGTTTGATAAACCTGATAACAAGCCGCACCCCCGTTTAGCAGATCAACCCCGCGTTCCGGTGCTCCGCCTAATGCGTGTTCTGACAATACATTAGAATGCTGTTCAGCCGTTACGTTAGCTGTCTGTTCAGACAAGCCTTGTTGTATAAGCCCAAACGTTTGCCACGATACCATTGTGTCGGCCATGGCTACGTCTAAATAGACACCCTGCCCTGATGAAACTCTGCCCAGCAATGCGCCTTGAATAGCGATGACGGTTTGCATGGCTCCGGCGTAATCTGCAATCGGTGGAAAGGCCGCTTGTGGGCGGTCTTTTGGCCCGGTCATATGTAGCCCGCCACTCATTGCAACATAATTAATATCGTGACCTGATCGAAGCCGAAGCGGGCCTGTTTGCCCGTAACCTGAAAGCGCACAATGCACCATTTTAGGGTTTAATTTACGCAAATTATCATTGCCAAATCCCAATCGATCAAGAACACCCGGACGATAGGACTCGACCAATACATCTGTCTGACGGATCAAATATTCAAACGTCTTAATCCCATCATCAGACTTTAAATCTATTCGGACAACGCGTTTGCCTGCATTTACAATCGCGTGGAACGGCCCCTCGCCCCGCTCATTGGTTACGGGATTTAAGGACCGCAACGGATCGCCACCGGGGGCTTCAACTTTTATAACATCAGCACCCATATCACTCAGCATTTGCGTCGCATAGGGCCCAGGAAGGAATTGCGACACATCAAGCACACGAAATCCTGCTAATTGCGATTTCATCATTTTTTAGGTTTGCATGAGTGTTAATTGACCTTTATTTGGCCAAAGCAGGCTCTTTGCCCTTATCACGTTTCGTCGGAAGGTTACCATCTTTTGGGAAATCAAAGCTGATTTTTCCATCTTTAACTTTAACCAATACAGCCCCGCCTTTTGCTAGTTTTCCAAACAGCAATTCTTCGGCTAAAGGCTTTTTTATATGCTCTTGAATAACCCGCGCCAGAGGCCGTGCGCCATATTTGGGGTCGTATCCTTTTTTAGCTAACCATTCGCGAGCGCTGTCGGTCAGCTCAATCACCACATTGCGGTCGTCTAATTGAACTTCCAACTCCATAATAAACTTATCTACAACGCGTGTGACGACTTCTGGCGGTAAGGCGGCGAAAGGAACTGTGGCATCTAAACGGTTTCTAAATTCCGGTGTAAACATTCGTTCTATTGCTTCAATATCCTCACCAACTCGTTCTTCGCGCTCGAAGCCAATGGTCGCTTTGGCCATATCAGATGCGCCTGCATTGGTTGTCATGATTAAAACAACGTTTCTGAAATCAATAGATTTACCATTGTTATCCGTTAATTTTCCATGATCCATGACTTGCAGAAGAATGTTAAACAAATCTGGATGGGCTTTCTCGATCTCATCGAGCAAAAGCACAGAATGCGGTTGCTGATCTATCGCATCGGTTAACAAACCGCCTTGATCAAAGCCAACATATCCTGGCGGTGCACCAATCAACCGCGACACAGAATGGCGTTCCATGTATTCAGACATGTCGAACCTGACAAGCTCCACACCCAAAACATGGGCTAATTGTTTGGCGACCTCTGTTTTACCAACCCCCGTTGGACCTGAAAACAAATAGCTGCCGATCGGCTTTTCTGCATCGCGTAATCCAGCCCGGGATAATTTAATGGCGGAAGCTAAGGTGTCGATAGCTTTATCTTGACCAAAGACCACCGTTTTTAAGTCGCGCTCAAGCAATTTCAATGTTTCCCGATCATCCTTAGACACACTTTTTGGCGGAATTCTAGCGATCATTGCGACAACGTCTTCAACATCTTTAAGTGAAACCGTTTTTTTGCGCTTACTTTCCGGGACCAACATTCTGGATGCGCCTACTTCATCAATGATATCAATCGCTTTATCGGGTAATTTCCTGTCATTAATATAACGTGCTGATAATTCAACGGCGGCCCGAATGGCTTCTGCCGTATAACGCACATTATGATGCTTTTCGTAATTTGGCTTTAAACCCTTTAAAATTTTGACAGCATCTTCAATACTAGGCTCTTTAACATCAATTTTTTGGAAACGACGAACAAGAGCCCGATCTTTTTCAAAATAACCCCGGTATTCTTTGTATGTTGTCGACCCCATGCACCTCAGACCGCCATTTTGTAGAGCCGGTTTTAAGATATTCGATGCATCCAACGATCCACCACTGGTCGCACCCGCGCCAATCACGGTGTGGATTTCATCAATGAACAGAACAGCATGTTCTTGAGCTTCTAATTCTTTCATTACATTCTTTAAACGCTCTTCAAAGTCACCTCTATAACGGGTTCCAGCCAATAAAGCCCCCATGTCTAGAGCGTATATGACAACATTAAGAAGAACTTCTGGAACATCACCTTCAACAATGCGTTTAGCCAAACCCTCAGCAATAGCCGTTTTACCGACGCCCGGATCACCCACATACAGCGGGTTGTTTTTACTGCGGCGGCATAAGATTTGGATCGTCCTATCCACTTCCATTTGACGGCCAATCAGCGGATCAATTTTACCTTCACTGGCCTTTTTATTCAAATCAACACAATACGCCTCTAGAGCTTCATCGCCTTTACGAACAATCGCCTCTTCTGTAGCATCTTCATCAGCACCATGTACGGTTCGGCTTTCATTAGCTCCAGGGACTTTGGCTATCCCATGCGATATGTAATTGACTGCATCTAAGCGCGACATATCTTGGAGCTGAAGGAAATATACAGCGTGGGATTCGCGTTCTGAAAAAAGGGCGACCAAAACGTTGGCCCCAGTCACTTCTTCGCGGCCTGAACTTTGCACATGGATAACAGCCCGTTGAATGACACGCTGGAACCCAGCCGTTGGCTTAGGCTCGCCCATTTCAGGATTTATTAGATCTTCTAGTTCGGTTTTTAGGAACGTTTTTAATTCAGAGGATAAACGTTCAATATCTACACCACATGCCCGCATAACCGACATTGAATCTTGATCTTCGGTTAGTGACATTAATAGGTGTTCAAGTGTAGCGTATTCATGATTACGCTCAGTTGCCATACTTAAGGCACGATGCAGGGTCTTTTCTAGATTATGTGACAACATTATTCGTCTCCATCGCCGTCTTTTTCAATTGTACATTGAAGAGGATGATCGTTTTGTTTGGCAAGATCCATAACTTGGCTTACTTTCGTTTCTGCAATTTCATAGGTGAACACACCACAAACCCCGACACCACGTTGATGAACATGCAGCATTATTTGCGTTGCGTCATCGCCCGGCTTGTTGAAAAAGTGCTCGAGCACATAAACAACAAATTCCATTGGTGTGTAGTCATCGTTCAACATCAGAACTTTATACATAGCTGGTTTTTTTGTTTGTGCACGGGACTTTACGGCCAGCCCTGTGCCAGAACCGCGGTCATCATCGTTCGGTGATTTGGGTGTATTGTTTTGGTCGCTCATTTTTTCTTATAAATTCCTACCGGCGCATTTACTAAATTACATTTAGTTACCTGTAAATAATATGGGATTAAAGTCGATCAACGAAAGCCTTTTGAGACATTTATTTTTAAAAAGGCAAAAAAAACGCCCGATGTTGGAAGTAACCACCGGGCGCTGCACTAGACCGCTTAATTTAATCTTGGAGGTATAATTAAATTAAGTTAGGCTGGTAATTGATTTGATAAGGTTTCAACAGCTGCGTTTACGCGCTTACTTATAAGTACTGATGCATCTTGACCTAACTTAACGGACAAATCTGTAATCTTTTTGCTTTGTTCCATCGCTTTGCTGTAAGACGCTTCAACCAATTCCTTGAGTGTTGAAAACACGTTTAAAACATTTTTACAGGCAAAAATCTTCTTAAATTCAGATGTACTTTCTTCTACGACGTTTGAAATGAGGGCATAAGAATTTGGCTGAGATTCTGCAGCTCCTGAGTGCAAAATATATTAGCTTCAATAATCGCTTCGAAGTTATATTTGTTAAACGAAATGACATTTTCGCAAAATTTTAGTTTATAGTCAGCAACATAAACTGCATACACCACTTGTTCCAGGCTTACTCCATCTACTTTTTCGAAATTCTCAACAGTGGGCTTGACTGTTAATTTTACAAATTTTTCAACAATGTTAATAAAGGTTTTAACTGGTTCCGTTGTATTAGCGGTGTTGTTCTTTTTCTTTGCAGCCATGGTAATTCTCCAGTTCTACAAGTATTTACAGTGCGATTCGTGTATTTTTTACGTTTTACCTTCATAAGGTAAAACTATCTGCTGGGTAAAAAGAATTTAAGGAATGTAATTTGATTTTTTGATGTTGCAACGCAATATTTAAGTAAAAAATACACTCATTTTGTTGCTTTCCCAATATTATATTGCGCAAAGCAGCATTAAGTTCTGGTTTATTATTGTTTTAAATACTTGGTTTAATAATAAAATCGCGGTTAAAAATGGAATAGTTTGAGATCTTTTGTTTTGCTGCATCGCAACAATTACAGTTTTTTATGAAACTCGTTAATCCTATATTCACCAACATTTTGTAAAAAGGTAGAAATCAAAATAGTATTTTCGAGACTTATTGAAAAACACTTGTTTACAACGCTATTAGTAAACAACAATATTAACATATAGCGAACTAGGGGACTTTATTTTTGACCGTTTTTTTATTAGCGCTTCAACGAAATAGGGCAACTCAACTTAGGTCTGTTTTTGCCTTAGTCTTACTCATTGGCCTGTTTTTAGCTCCTGTGTCTGCTACAGCGAAATACGCATCTATTGTTGTTGATGTAAATACAGGTCGTATTTTGCACGCAACGAATGCCGATACGCGAAATTACCCAGCCTCGTTAACTAAGATGATGACATTGTATATAGTTTTTGATTCTTTAAATGCGGGTGAAATCACACTGAAGACTAAATTTAAAACGTCTAGGCGTGCTACCCAGCAGCCCCCTTCCCGTTTAGGGCTTCGCAAGAATCAAACAATCACTGTTAAAAATGCTATTTTATCGTTGGTAACGAAATCCGCAAATGATGTTGCCGTTGTTATTGCAGAAAATTTATCTGGATCAGAACGCGCCTTTGCTCTTAAAATGACAGCCAAAGCTCGTGATTTGGGTATGAGTCGAACAACGTTCCGCAATGCATCCGGCCTACCGCACCGTGGACAAATGAGCACGGCGCGTGATATGGCAAAATTAGCCCGCGCCCTTTTAACCACTCACTCAAGCTATTATGGTTATTTTTCAATTAAAAAATTTACCTACCAAGGCCGCGGTTATAAAAACCATAATAAATTGCTAACCAGTTACGAAGGTGTTGACGGCATTAAAACTGGTTATATTCGGGCTGCAGGATACAATTTAGTTGCATCAGCTAAGCGCAGTAAGCAACGCTTAATAGGCGTTGTATTTGGTGGTAATTCATCCAAGCATCGCAATAGTCACATGACCAAGTTGTTGAATAAAGGTTTTGCTTCGATAGACAGGGGTACTGGCGTTGCAAGCGCATCGCCACTAGCATCTATAAAGAAAACTAAAGTAGCTAAATCAACAGCACCTATAAAAGCAATTAAAGGCTTTAATTGGACCGTTCAAGTCGGTGCCTTTGCTCAATATAAACAAGCCTATGAAGCCGCTCAAACGGCCGTTGATCATGCTTCAAGCCATTTGAAGAATGGGCTAATTAAGATCATCCCTCTTAAAAAGCGTAATGGACGAACCTTACACAGGGCGCGAATTTTAGGTGTTTCAAAACGCCAAGCTTATCGTTCATGCAAGTACTTGAAAAAGAAACGCATGAATTGCATGGTCATCAGTGGCAAGAAAGCCATGCAAGTCGCATCTAACTAGGGTCAAGTACCCTTGTGCATTAAAATGAGGGTGGAGTTATTCCACTGAGATTTAGTTGCTCCATCAACGCCTTTTTGAGTCGCAACAAACCTGCTTGAGTGCTAGATTCACATCTAGCTGCTAACACAGCTTGTGTATTGGATGCCCGCAACAACCACCAGCCATCATCGGTGCTTACCCGTACGCCATCAATCGCGTTTACGTCGATATCATCCATTTTGGATAAACGCTCGCTTACTTCATCAATGACCTTAAATTTACGCTCTTCAGAGCAGTCAAAGCGAAGCTCTGGTGTGTTCTCGAATTTTGGTAGGGCATCCAAAATATCAGCCAAGGATTGCTCACCCGATGCCAAGATAGACAACATGCGGATAGCCGCATATAGCGCATCATCATAGCCATAATAGCGATGCTGAAAAAATATATGAGCGCTCATTTCACCGGCTAACGGAGAGCCAAGTTGATGCATTTTTGTTTTGATATGGGAATGCCCCGCTTTCCATAGAACCGGTTTTCCGCCCATTCGGGTAATTTCATCAAAGAACATTTGACTGGCTTTGACGTCTGTAACAATGCTTGCGCCCGGTTGTTCTTCTAGAATCTCTTTGGCTAGAACAACAAGCTGCTGGTCCCCCCAAAGGACGCGGCCGTGTTGGTCAACTATCCCAATACGGTCGCCATCGCCGTCAAATCCAATACCCAAATCACAGCTATTTTCAGCCACTAATGCTTTCAGCTGATATAAATTAGATTCAACCGTGGGGTCTGGGTGATGAGCTGGAAAGGTGCCATCTATTTTTTCGTTAATAACAAAATGAGTTCCCGGAAGCGTCTTAATCAACTGAACAAGTACATCGCCTGCCGCCCCGTTGGCTGGGTCCCATGCAATTCTTAGATCTTTTGTTCCTCTGTAATCACTTAATAAGCGTTCAACATAGGACGATTGCAGGTCATGGCTTTGGACGTTTCCGTGGCCTTCCAAAAAATCTCCTTTAGAAGTTCGAACGCCCAATTTTTGAATATCATCAGCAAAAAATGAATGACCAAATGTTGTCATTTTAATGCCGTTATAATCGGGGGGATTGTGGGACCCTGTGATCATCAGTCCTGCATCTTGTTCTAGAACATGCGTTGCGTAATAAAGCAGCGGGCTTGGGCCAAGCCCAACACGAGCCACATCAACGCCAACGCTGGTTAATCCTTCAATTAATGCGACTTCAAGCTCAGGAGAGCTCAGCCGCCCATCATAACCAACCGCAGCAGACTTACCACCTTTTTCAATCAGCATCGTCCCGAAAGCTCTGCCAATTGCGATTGCATCATCCCTGTTTAGGGTGTCACCAACAATACCACGGATGTCGTATTCACGCAGAATTGTCTGGTCTAGAGTTCGAGGTGCATTCATTAGAGTTCCCTACTGTGCCCGACCGATACAGGTATAGGAAATACCCGTATCTGCCATATCATCTGGGTTATAAATATTGCGTAAATCAACCAACACAGGTGATTTCATCAATGATTTAACACGTCCCATGTCTAAGCCCCTAAATTCATTCCATTCAGTAATAATGACCGTAGCATCAGCGCCTTCAATGGCGTCATAAGCCCCATCGCACCAATTGACATCGTTCATCATATGCTTGGCTTCTTCCATACCTTCTGGATCGTAAGCTTGAATGAGGGCACCAGATTTTTGCAATCCTGTAATAATATCAATACTTGGAGAATCGCGCATATCATCAGTGTTGGGCTTGAACGTAACACCTAATACACAGATTTTTTTACCCTCAACGGATCCGCCACACGCCTTAATGATGCGCTCAGCCATTTGTATTTTACGTTTGTTGTTTACGTCAACAACCGTTTCAACAATGCGCAGCGGTCTGCCGGCTTGCTCAGCCGTGCGAACCAAAGCCAAAGTGTCTTTTGGGAAACATGAGCCACCATAACCGGGGCCTGCGTGAAGAAATTTTCCACCAACCCGTCCATCAAGCCCTATCCCTTTTGCAACTTCTTGAACATCCGCATCCAAAACTTCACACAAATCTGAAATTTCATTAATGAAGGTGATTTTTGTCGCCAAAAAGGTATTGGCTGCATATTTGATCATCTCAGCCGT
>Ga0115003_10004048_pt1 | contig 11406 bp, 7 predicted proteins | sample ArcticOcean_MG_C_7_FD_88736 | JGI IMG/M metagenome (GOLD analysis project Ga0115003, IMG submission 88736) | Marine microbial communities from western Arctic Ocean - ArcticOcean_MG_CB11_88 | ecosystem: Environmental > Aquatic > Marine > Oceanic | place: Arctic Ocean: Canada Basin | collected... | reverse complement strand
TTGATTTTGTTATTTAATTATTTCTTTTTTATAGATATAATTTAATACCTCATTCCAATCAGGATATGTTTCACTTCCAAATTTGATATGTTCTCCTTCAAAATCAAGGACTCCATTTGCTTCTCTGTCATCAATTAAGTATTTGCCTTTTACTAAACCTTTATTGTGACTTAGTATTAATTTCTTTTTAGCATTTTCCCCAAGATTTTTTTCTACCCATATTCTTTTACCAGCCCACGAATCTGGATTAGACCACATTGGCGTAGACAATATGTAGACATCAAAATAAAGAGCTAAAGAATTAAATGCACTGATTGCCCCTGGCATTGGTTTTAGATTTTCAAAAACACCTTTCATTTTGTAAATTTGAAATTGATTCATTCCTTTTGCAAGCATCTCATCAAGGTGTTCTTGATAATTAACAAGCACACCATCCATGTCAATATAGATTATACTTTTGTCTGTTTTTAGGCTCTCTCTCATATTTTTCAGTTTCAAATTTCCATTTTCCCCCAGTTTTAATATCACCTGCCTGTGGGTAATCCTCTCATCCCGACTTTAGCGAATCGATTAGCTTCACAACACCTCTTGTAATTGTATGACATCCTCCCTTGACTGAAGGTGGCACATCATGCGTTGGTTGTACTCATTCTGCGAAATTGGATGTGTTAAATATTTAGAGAAATCTATTTGATCCACCCATGGAGGCTTACTATGGTTATACTCACCAATCAGCAGTTTTTGTGGGCTGTTTGGGAAATGTTCTAGTTTTAACTCTCTTAATTTTTTTAAATTCTTTATTTTGCTAATACTCTCTAATGATTGGCAAAAACTTAAATCTAACCTTTCTAATTTTTTACATTTTGCTATATCATCAATATTTTGTAGAGACCAACAGCCATATAAGTTAAGAAATGTTAAATTATGCCATTTGTGAATACCAGAAAGAGATGTAAGCGAGGTACATGAATTTAGATAAAGTTCTGTTATACTTTTATTATAAGGTAAACTTAATGATTTTAAAGAACTACAAGAAGATATATTTAAAGATTCTATACTAATTAATTTAGAAATATCAAGATTTTTAATAAGAAAAGCATTTTCAATAGATAGTTCTGTAAGATTATTAAGACTATTAAGACTATCTACATCTTGTAGAAGTACACAATTAGAAAGATTCAATCTTCTCAGATTCTTCATGTCATATAAGCCATCAATATTCTCTAGAGAAACACAATAAGATAAATTGAGAGTTTCGAGTTCCTTAAAGTTTCTTAAGGCATCAAGATTTTTCAAAGTCCTGCAATAACTAAAATCTAACTCTTTGATGTTTTTATAGGGTAAAATATTTTTACAATCTTTTTCTTTCACTAATTTATGTATCTGCAATTTCCTTTGATATTCTATAACCTCATCTCTATTTTCTAAGGTCCATCCACTTGGTACTTGCCCTAAAGCCTCACCTTCTCTATAAGGATGTAATGGGCATTCAGGAAATAGTAGCTTGGTACTATTAGTTGACCCAGGCGCTCCTGGATAAGCTACCGACTTATATTCTCCAACTAAACCAATTCTTTCTTTAATATACCTTAGAATTTCACTTTTACTATCCAAATGTTTTTGCGGCATACTTTTTCTGATAGACCCCACCTGTCTTGATATTTCAATTGTTTCTTTATCATTTAAATAGCTTGTCTTACGAATGTTAAAAACGTCAAAGTGATGCAAACGATTCAGATGTAATTCAGTTAGCTTTGGTAGATGAATTATACCATCAAGATTTTCTAATGAAGTATTACCTAAGTCTAAATATTTAAGGTTCTTACAAGAATCTAAGGAATCAATATTTTTTAATTTAATACTACCGTATTTTCCTTTTGCCTTTCGAATTCCTGGATCCGTTATTTCATCTATACCACGAGAAAGGGATAAGGTTTCTATGTGCGATATCCTTCTTATAAAATCTATATTATTACACTCTCCAAAAATAACAAGATCTCGAAGATTCTTTAGTTGACTTATATTAGAACCTATCTCATCAAATGCTCCATAATACCTCAACTGCTCAAGATTAACAAGCTCAAAAATCCCATTAGGTAATTTTTCAGCATGAACTCTAATTGTTTTAATATTTTTTCTAACAATACTCTTATCTAATTTTGCGTCATCAGGAGCATACCCAATCAAGTTCCAAACACTATAATATAAATAAGGTTCTGCAGGACCTGATCCAGTAAATGTCTTATTTTTTTTTAAAACCCCATCCTCTTCTATTAAAGTGCCCTCTAGCAACTCTTTAAAAATATTTGGTTCATTCAGTGATCTTATCAATTCGATTCCAATATCAATCTTACTGTAATCTCTTTCTTTTAAGAACTTTTTAACTTTTCTAATATTCTGCTTTAATTCTGCCTTATCCATATCTTTTTATTAATAAATTTAATTCAATCATTATAATTTTATCACTCTTCTAAATTTTGTAAAAACTCCGGGCATTCCCAAGTGCGTGGTGATGTGTCTTCTCCACACATCTGTCCGCAATGCCGGCATTGTTTTTGATAAGGTATAGTGGGACATAAATCTTTCCAGCCAATATAGACATCAGGCAAAAGCTCCTGAATTCTTTCTTTTTCTTTTTCATTATATAGCAGATTACAATAGAACTCTTTAAGATTTCCCAAATTACTAATTGTATCAGGAATGTTAAATCCTCCATTCAAAGACGTATGGACAATATAGTGTATTCCAAAAGGATCAGGTTTTTGTTGTCGACCACCAACAATTTCTAAGCTCTCCAGACTATTGATATTACAAATTCCTTCGGGGAATTTTTCCACCACATACCACTCATTATATCTATAGCGTTGATAACTTATTATCTTACATGTCTTTATGTCAATGTGAGGAGTTAAATAGCCTATTAAGTTCCAAATTATATAATCATAATATGGCTGTTTAGTTGTAGAGACGGGGTAGTAATTTCTAGGATTAATAAATGGATCCAAAGGAATATTATAATCTAATCTATTATTCTTAAGGGCATCCTTATATTTTAGATTCTTCATTGTATCTATGAGTAAACAATCAAATAGATCCTTCTCCAGTCCTGTCAGCACGGGCTTCTGTTTTAAGATATCTGAGAGCTCACTAGCTAACGCAATACCTTCATCAATAATATTAAAGTTCCGTCCACCACTCTTTTTGCTAGTATTAATTGCCTTAACAAACTTCTTTTTTAGAACAGTAATGATGGTTTTAGCAACTGCCTTATTTAGTTCAGCTTCATTATAACTTTTTATAAGTTCAATCCCTACAACCAACTCTTCACTCCTCAGAAGTTTATTTATTTTTGTAATATTCTTTTTCAGTTCAGCCTTATTCATCTCTTTTTATTGTTAAATTTAATCATTGTAATTTTATCACTCTTCCAAATTTTAGATGATCACCCGCATCTCCATCTGGAGTGATTACCCACATCAATTTACAGGGGGGTCTAATCTTTGGTTCTGGAGCATACCCATCAGTTAGGTAAATACATCCATCATATTGCAGTTGACGATTTTTTCTTAAAAAATTAAAAACAGGATCAAATGCCGTGCCTCCTCTTCCAGAAACAAATTCTGGTAATTTCCCCTTGTAAGGATAATGACGCTGAACTGCTGCATCAGATTCGTAGATATCGATTTCAGCTCCTTGTTTCCACATTCCATGAATCTCTGAGAAAAACAAACCGAGTTCTTGATCACTTACAGAACCAGATGTATCAACAGCAATGGCCATTTTTTGATATCGTTTTATTTTGATTCCAGGTCGGGTTCCATAACGTTTGCTTATTCTCTTCATTGTATGATAGATCCTGGTTCTACGGCTATTACTTGAAAATAAACGTAGAGCTCTTTTCCAATCTACTTTTGGTTTTCTTTTCTCTAGCATAGCATCAATCATCTGATTGATTTTACCAGGTATAGTACCTCTATCTTTAATAGGTGTTCTGTCTCTTGCTTGTATAATCATTCTATCAAATTCTGCCTCACAGGCTCCTCTGTTGGCTTGGGTTTCATCTGATCCCCCCCAAGCTGAATGATCACTATGATTGGAAGTTCCATAGATTTTTTCTAATACTTTTGCGCTTTCTGGAGCGGATGTATCGCTCCAGTCTTGTTCTGTAGAATCACTTTCAGAATCTTTCCCTTCAGATCCTCCTTCTCCTTGTTTTCCAGTTTCACTATCATCCTGCAAGTTAGTAGGCATATTGATTTTCCCTGGATCTAATTTTTTCATCTCTTTTAATAAACCGGAGAGTTTTTTGTAATACCATTCTACCGATTTATCAGCTTCTAAGTTTAGATCAGGAAATGTGTTTAGAGTGACTGCTGAATCAGGTAAATGCCAACTGCCAATAAATTGATTTACAACAATATCAGCAGCATAATTAAATAATAGGTGATTATATTTTTTAAGATCTGAACGAAATAGATGTTTAAATACTAGGTGTAGTGTTTCATGTTTAATTACTGCTATACGATTTGATGATGTTCTTAATTCTTTTAAAAAAAATCTTCATTTACAAATAAATTAACATTGTTATCTTTAATTCCAACTGCTGCTGTAGCTACTGATGAGGTAATATTTCGGACTACACCACTTAGTAAATGAGCATAGAATGGCTCTTTTAGTAACATTTGAATGATACACCTGGATATTTCATCATGTATATTTTTCATGTTTTTATAAGTTTATAAAATTTTGGATTTCAAGTTTTTTTAGTTCTTTCGAATCCATTTTTACATACCTTTTAAAAGAATGGTAGCTAATTTTTTATCACGCATCATACTTTTAACGAGTTCTGATGCATTTTTTGAAAGATCCATATATAAACTCATTCGTAAATCATTTGGAATTTCTTTTATAAGAAGAAATGATGTTAGATTTTTCTGATGAACTTTTTCTTCATTTTTAGATGGATTATATTTGTTCGTAAGATGTAAAAATAAACGTGTACATATTGTTGCAAATCGATCTATTCTTTTTCCACCTTCTCCATCATCTGATAACTCATTGATTCTTTTTTCGATTGTACTAAACTTTTTAGCATTCAGTATTTCTTCTGGATCTATAAGTTGTTGTAGCTGATCATTTACAAAGCTAATAAATGTTGATGTTGTGACGTCATCAAGTGCGCTTAAAGCTAATGTATGTATAAGCTCTATCTCACTTTTTAGATCTTGTATGTCTTTTATTTGATCAAAAAATTGTGTAAGACTTCTTGGTGTTGTTCTGCTTCCAGTAACTAATTCTGGATAAGTTAGTACAAATGCAATTCCTCTTGGATCCACATCATTATCTAATGCCCATTCTGCCCAAATTTTATGATTAAAAATTAAAGTACTATGTAGCATCCTAGTAAGCATAGCGTCATCCATAGGTGTTACAGAATAGTCTCCTCCTTCTGGGTTTGCTGTACATACAATTTGCCATCTTTCTGGAAGTTTCCATGAAGAAAGCTCAAAGTTCTGTAATAATTGCATACATCCTCTAAGTATTCTATCATCTGCACGATTAATGTCATCTAGCAATAAAATCCCAGGACCCTTTTCCGTTGGCACCCATTCTGGAGGACTATATATAGTATATTCATCTCCACTTATTGTTTTATCTGGATCCATAATAGATGGCATTCCATGTAAATCTCCCATTTCTTCAAATTGAGCTGGAGCACAATAGGTGAATTTCCATCCTTTTTCACGAGCAAACTCTTTTACAATTTGTGTTTTTCCTAAGCCATGTGTCCCCCAAATACATAAAGGTGTTCCATTATCATTTTTCTTTGCTATTTCATCATTTCTCAAGAAGATATGACTCATTATTTCTTTTAATTTTTTTGAATTTAATTTTTGTCCGTATTCTATTAGTTCTTGTGCCATAATAATTAGTTTAAGTAGTAATTTAGTTTTGGAGAGGCTAAAGTATCATATCTTTCTGAGAAAGAAAAAATAATATAGCAACTATATATTTTGAGTTATTTATTCTATTATCAGATTTCATATGTTTCATTGATTTATAATTCTATTATTATCCCAAAATTAGTGTTAAAATCTGTACTAGTAGTTAATATACTTGGAGGGTCACTATCGTATCTATATTCTAAATCCACATTAAAGGATAGCCATTCATTCATTTCTATTAATAGATTTGTTTCATTTAGCACTCTATAATCTACAACCTCTTTAATATATGGCTGATAATATGTAGTATTTACTAGAGTGAAATTATCAGTAATATTAAATAATAATATTAAGGATGAAATCATTCTTGTAAAGTTAGTGTGTGCTATTTCCTCTTTTAATAAATTTTCACTATTAAGAATCTCTTCTTCTTGCATTACTCCAATACTGATATCGCATTTGAATAACCTAGAGCTATCTAACTCATTCTGTAGAATATTTTTTCTATACCCAACTCCAAATAGTTGACGTTTTTTTAATTCTAGAATTTCATTTTTTTGAGCCTGATAGAAGCTGAAAACCTGATTTTTATCATTAAAAGAATAATTATATCTCAATTGCCCAAAAATACTATTTGAGATCACTTCCTGTTCTTCATCAATATATTCTCCTCCAAGCAACAACTTAATGACATTTCTTTTGTTTTTATAAACTAAATTAGCAGAGTATTCTAAAGATGTCATTTGAGCATTTCCTGTTAATGAACTACCGGTCAATGCTGCAGAAAATCCAAATCCCTCTCCAGTTTTTTTAAAAAGCTTTTCTGTATTAACAATTGATTGGCTTAAGCAGTTAATAGAAAAGAAAAGTGAAAAAATAAAATAATAAAATATTTTCATGTATTATAATTAGTTAAACAATTCAAAGAAAAAGAAAAAGAAATTAATGAAGCAAGATTTCCTAAAAAATTATACTTTTAGGGATTAAATTAAATATTGATTAAGATAAATGGAATTATTTACAATTGAAAATATAGTAACTTTAGGAATATTAACTCTTTTACAAGGCGTTTTGGGAGTAGATAATTTACTTTATATTGCTTTAGAATCTAAAAGAGCTGAGAAGAATATTCAAAGTAAAGTGCGGAGAATAGGTATATCATTGGCTATAATACTCAGAATAGTTCTGCTTTTTTTACTTATAAAAGTTATTAGTTATTTTCAAGAGCCATTATTTTATTTAGATCATTTTATTGTTAAAGGCACTTTTAATTTACATAGTTTGATTGTATTTTTTGGCGGAGTATTTATCATTTATACAGCTACCAAAGAGATTGTTCGCATGCTACACATTGAGGAAGAAAAAGAACGATCTCCAAAATCAACCAATTCCATTATTTTTTCTATTGTGCTAATGAATTTGGTTTTTTCTTTTGATTCTATATTAGCTGCTATGGCTTTTACCGATATTTTCTTAATTATGGCGATTGCAATTATTCTTGGAGGTGTAATTATGATTTGGTTGTCTGATAAAGTCACAGATTTCTTAAAAAAGAATAGAATGTTTGAAGTATTAGGCTTGTTTATCCTTTTTATTGTAGGTATTATGCTTTTGTCTGAGGGTGGACATTTAGCCCATCTTCAATTTTTTGGAAATGCAATTACCCCTATGAGTAAAACAACTTTTTATTTTATTATTGCAACACTAGTTGTTATTGATGTAATACAAAATAAGTATCAAAAAAAATTATTTAAAAATAAATAAAAGATGAAACCAAAAAATTTATTTAGTTTAGTTATGCTAGCTAGTTTGTCTATTCTATTAATGTGGAATACCCATCTCCTTGCTGAAAATGTAGAGATTAATAATGAGGATAACTCAACATACAAAAACCATGTTATTAGCTTAGATTATATTAGTAGACATACAAATAATAGTAAGTATTATATCAATCTAGCTCTTCAATATTGTGATTCAATTTTATTAACAGGATCCGATAGTCTGTGGACAGAGTCTTTTAAAGAACGGTTTGACTTGACGCTTTCTACATGTGATCAAAATATAAATCATAAAATTCAATTATTCCCATATTTTAAATCAATTCCAGAATACATGGGTTTTGCAGATGACGTTATTGAATATGCTTATGATAATTCTCTTTCAGAACTATTCACTACTCAGTTTAAGCGTGTCTCGTTAGATAAATTAAACCTTACTTCTATAATAATTAGAGATAATTGTGATGATGAAATGTTTGAAATTGTAAAGCAAACAATTGTAGCTAAAACAAATCATTATATTATAAGTAATCAAGAGCTAAGCTCTATACTTGGTGCAGAATTTAATGAATCATCTAATAGTGATATTAACACTGACCAATTAAAGAAGTTATGTAATTATTATAATATTACTGAAGTAGGCATCTTTAAAGTTAACACCTTAGATAATATAAATAATTCAATTCTATTTGTAGAATCTATATTTAATAAATACAATATTACTTCAGGATTCTCCGAATCAATCTTCACTAGAGGATTCTGTCATGACAAGAGACACATAACATTCTTTGATATATTATTGTTGATTATGGAGTCAATTCTATTAATTACCCTTTTTGCTTTTTTTGAGGAAAAAATTATTACTTACAAAAGAAGGGTTATGAGTGTTGGGGTTGCTTTTACTTTGTTTTTTGAACGTTTAAAATTAGTTTCATTATCCTCAGTTCTTCCTATAGTTTTCTCATTTATTATGATTTATTTTGTTTCATATTTCACTCCAGCAGCTGACACTCATTTTACAGAATTAAAAGTTATTCTTTGGTTTATATCTTTAACTGTAGCTATGAGTGTTTTCCCTGTTGTAATAAATTTATTTTTTGTAAATCGTCTTGATATTGATGGATTCCATACTTTAAGAGGATATAGAGTTTTTGCGAATTCATCTTTATATTTTACATACTTTCCTTTTTTTGTATTTTATTTTATGCATTTTGAGGTAATTGCAAGAATACCTCATTTACTTCTAGTTGTTTTAACATGGTTTTTGGGTGATTTAATAGCAAGAGCTTATATCCAAGTGACAACTAAAAGCATACATCTTAATTTAAATTACTTAGGTGTATTTGGTGTTTTCTTAGGTTTTATTGGATTGATGATTTTAAATACAGAGATGTTAGCTAATCTTTCAGTAGATTTTTTATTATCAGCTTTAGTTTATATAATTCCTTTAAATATCTTGTATAGATTATTAGGTTTTTTACTTGAGAGGAGTAACATTAAGAAGTTAGGAGTTTCTTCAGAACAAGAAGATCTACATGACATCAGCTTTATCAGTAATGTGATTAATCCAAAGAAAAAGATTTTTGATCACATAGAAGAAATTGTTTCTCATGATCATCTTAATATTATGATAATATCAGGATCTAAAGGTATTGGGAAAACTAGAGTGATAGAGGAAGCAGAAAAAATATTTCGTAAGAATGATTGGGAATGGTACTATGGAGACTGTGACGAGATACAGGATGAAAGCGCTACTTCTTTTGAGCCTTTTATAGAGGCCTTTCATTCACTGTTAAAAATTGCAGAATTTACTGATCGTTCTCATAGTATTGAAATTGCTGGCCAAGTGGTGAAAACATTTTCAGATGAATTGATATCTACTTCAGGAGTGATAAATGATTTTTCAAGGGATAGTAATCGATCTATGATGGAGACGTGTATTGAGATAACTGAAAAGATTGAACTCCAACAAAAGAAAACAGTTTTTGTCCTTGAGGGGCTTCAATGGATTGATCCGGAGAGTTATGCCTTTTTAAGAAACTTCATTGAAACATTAAGTCGTAATGAATATGCTCGAAAACATGTTTGTATTGTGCTTTCTCTAAGAAATAATCAAATTGACTCTTATAGGGGGGTAGATACTCAAAGACTGATGATGGATATTGATGAATGGAGTCAAAAATTAGATTACAGTACATGTATAGAAGAGATTTCTGATAATGACTTTAATACTAATGACTTTATCTTTCATTTAAGTAATAAGAATAATAAGTTTCTAATACAAGATGATTCTTTATTTGAGTTAAATCATATTTTTAACTCTGCAGATTCTAGCGTTAGTAAGTTTAGAGTCACGCCTCTTTATGTTTTGAAGGTGTTGGAAACATGGATAGATAAAGGTGTGCTTAAATATACTCCTAATGGCTATGTTCTTTCAAAAACGCTCACTAATTCCGATCTTCCTAATACACAAGAGATTGACACATATTTTCATTCAATTTTGGGGAAATTTGATAAAAAATGGAGTAGATTACTTGAAAGCGCAGCAACTATTGGAAATAAATTTAATGCAGAAATACTTGCAAAAGTGTGGGGGTATGAGTTGCTTGATGTTTTAGAACATCTAGAAGATGCAGAAGAAAAAGGTTTAATTATAGATCTTTCAGCAGAAGATAATTATTATAAGTTTGCAGATAAGCGTGTAGTTTCTTCCATTAAATCTTATTTTGGAAATTCTGACAATGGAGATACAAAACAAATTATCATAGAATATAATAAGCGATATATCCAGTTACATAAAGAAGTATTAGATAATCCATCAAATTATTCTTTGGAAGAGGTGCTCTCTATGGGCCGCCGCCTTACATTGTTTATTGATAACAAACACTATAAAGAAGGAGTGTTAGATATTATTTTTGAGTTAACAGTAAGGTTAATTGATGACAATGAATTTAAAAAATTAAATGCTTTTTCATCATTTTTAGAGCAAAGAGGAAGTGAAAAAATTGCAGAATTAATTAAATTAATTGTAAACATAGCTGATGAAAACACTCCTTTTGATCAAATAATTAAACATGAAAATACTCTTATTGCACAAACGTATTCCCCTAATACTATTGAACATGAATTGAAGCTCTTTGGTTTATTGCATAAAGCATCAAAAATTGAATTGAATAGCGAAAATAAAGAACTGATAAGTAAAGAGGATATGGATTTTATCAGAAAAAGAATTCAAGAAAAGTATAAAGGGACAACTTTAATTGTTATGTCTTCATTATTTCTTGAGTATTCTAATATAGAGATTGAGTCAAAATTGAAATTTATAACTGGATTACAACAGCAAATTTCATGTGATAAGCATGATAAATATCAAGTTTACATTGATCATCTGAGAATTAAATTAAGTGTTGAAACGGATTGTGATAAAACTATACTAGAGAAGGAGTCTTTATCTCTTTTGAAGAATGCAATAATGACTTTGGATGTTAAAGATGCATCCGACCTTAGATTAATTAAAAATTGTTTGTGTTTGAGAACAAGAATTCTTTCTTCTTGTTTGAATAAAAAGCGTGAAGCAATTGAAGAACATCATAAAAATCTTTCGTGTTTAAAAATTAATGACACTGTAAATGTTGAATGGATTGATGCTACACTTTATATTCTTAGTCCAATATATGGGTTAA
>Ga0115003_10004045_pt1 | contig 11412 bp, 10 predicted proteins | sample ArcticOcean_MG_C_7_FD_88736 | JGI IMG/M metagenome (GOLD analysis project Ga0115003, IMG submission 88736) | Marine microbial communities from western Arctic Ocean - ArcticOcean_MG_CB11_88 | ecosystem: Environmental > Aquatic > Marine > Oceanic | place: Arctic Ocean: Canada Basin | collected... | reverse complement strand
TTTTGACTCATAGTTTATATATTATGCTTCAGTTCCCCTAGCTTCTTTAATGACTTGTTCTGAAATACTTGACGGAGTTTCCGCATAATGCGAAAATTCCATTGTTGATGTTGCTCTACCTGACGAAAGTGTTCTTAATGTGGTAACATAACCAAACATCTCTGAAAGTGGAACAGTAGCTTTTACAGTTTTTGCACCAGCTCTATCACCCATATCACTAACCTGACCTCTTCTTCTATTTAAATCTCCAACTATATCACCCATATTTTCTTCAGGAGTGATAACTTCAAGCTTCATTATAGGTTCCATAATAACTGCTTTTGCAGCCTTTGCAGAAGTTTTAAAAGCAAGTTTTGCTGCTAGCTCAAAAGATAAAGAATCAGAATCAACTGGGTGGAATGAACCATCCTTAAGTGTAACTTTCATTGAATCTACTTCAAAACCAGCAAGCGGTCCGTTCTTCATAGAATCTTTAAAACCTTTTTCAACAGAAGGAATAAATTCTCTAGGAATATTACCACCTTTAATTTTATTGATAAATTCAAGACCAGGTTTTCCTTTTTCTCCAGGCTCAATAGTAAAAACAATATCTGCAAACTTACCTCGTCCACCAGTTTGTTTCTTATATGTTTCTCTATGATCTGCAGACTGAGTTAAAGATTCTTTGTATTCAACCTGAGGTTGACCTTGATTAACTTCTACTTTAAATTCTCTTCTAAGTCTATCAACTAGAATATCTAGATGGAGTTCACCCATACCAGAAATAATAGTTTGACCAGATGCCTCATCAGTTTTGACTTGGAAAGTTGGATCTTCCTCAGCTAATTTTCCAAGAGCCATTCCTAGCTTATCAACATCAGCTTTAGTTTTTGGTTCAACTGCTACACCAATAACTGGATCAGGAAAGTTCATGCTTTCTAGAACTATAGGATGTTTTTCTGATGATAAGGTATCACCTGTTTTAATATCTTTAAAACCAACAGCAGCTCCAATATCTCCCGCCTCAATATAATCAATAGCATTTTGTTTGTTAGAATGCATTTGATAAATTCTAGAAATTCTTTCTTTATTTTCTGATCTATTATTCAGAATATATGAACCAGCATCAAGTCTACCCGAATAAACTCTAAAAAATGCTAATCTTCCAACATAAGGGTCAGTAGCAATTTTAAATGCTAAAGCAGAAAAAGGCTCATCAACCTTAGGAAGCCTAGAAATTTCTTCTTCAGAATCAGGGTTTGTTCCTATTATAGCTTCTTTATCTACAGGTGAAGGTAAATATCTACAAACAGCATCTAATAAAAATTGAACACCTTTATTTTTAAATGCAGAACCACAAACCATAGGAATAATACTAATTTCCTGGGTAGCAGCCCTAAGTGCATTATGAACTTCATCCTCAGTAATAGAGTCGGGATCTTCAAAATACTTTTCTAAGAGATTTTCATCATATTCAGCAACAGCTTCAATTAATTCTCCTCTTAGTCTTTGAGACTCCTCCTTTAAATCATCTGGGATATCAACGACATCAAATGTTGAACCAAAATTATCTTCATGCCAAACAATAGCTTGATTTTTTACAAGATCTACAATACCTTTAAAATCTTCTTCGTCTCCAATATTCAATACAATAGGCACCGCCTTAGATCCTAGTTTTTCAATAACTTGTTTACATACCCCTAGGAAATCAGAACCCTGTCTATCCATTTTATTTACAAAACCAATTCTTGGCACTTTATAGTTATCGGCAAGTCTCCAGTTAGTCTCAGACTGAGGTTCAACTCCGTCAACTGCAGAAAATAAAAACACAAGACCGTCTAGAACTCTTAAGGATCTGTTTACTTCAACAGTAAAATCAACGTGACCAGGAGTATCAATTATATTAAAGTGATAAGGTTTTGTTTCATCAATTACTTCTCCTTGCTCAGTTGGAAAATTCCAATTACAAGTTGTTGCTGCAGATGTAATAGTAATTCCTCTTTCTTGCTCTTGCTCCATCCAATCCATAGTTGCAGCACCATCATGAACTTCACCAATCTTGTGACTAACACCTGTGTAAAATAAGACTCTTTCTGTAGTAGTCGTTTTACCGGCATCAATGTGAGCAGCTATACCAATATTTCTTGTAAATCTTAAATCTCTTGACATACTTTAATATTAAAATCTAAAATGTGAAAAGGCTTTGTTAGCTTCAGCCATTTTGTGTGTATCAACTCTTTTCTTTACAGCAGCTCCCTCTTCCTTAGCAGCAGCTAAAATCTCTTGAGCAAGCTTGGAAGCCATTGATTTTTCATTTCTTTTTCTTGAAGCAGTTATTAACCATTTCATAGCTGTTGAAATCTTTCTATCTGGTCTTATAGGTTGGGGAATTTGATAAGTTGCACCTCCTACTCTTCTACTTCTAACCTCAACATGAGGCATAACATTTGAAAGAGCATCTTTCCATAGTTCAAGTGATTCCTTGTCTTCTTCACCTTTTTTACTTTCAACTATGTCAATAGCATCATAAAAGACCTTGTAAGCAGTTGACTTTTTACCTTGTAGCATAAGATTATTAACAAATCTAGTTACTAGCTGATCATTAAATCTAGGATCAGGTATTAGAGCTCTTTTTTTAGATTGTTTCTTTCTCATTTAGGGATTATTTTTTTGGTTTTTTTCCTCCATATTTGGACCTTCTTTGAAGTCTCCCTTCAACACCTGCTGTATCAAGCGCTCCTCTAACAATATGGTACCTAACACCTGGACAATCCTTAACTTTACCTCCACGAACAAGAACAATAGAGTGCTCTTGAAGATTATGTCCCTCTCCAGGAATGTATGCATTAACTTCTTTACCATTAGTAAGTCTTACTCTTGCAACTTTTCTCATCGCAGAATTTGGCTTCTTTGGAGTAGTAGTATAAACCCTTGTACAAACACCTCTTTTTTGAGGAGATTTATTAAGGGCCACAGACTTACTCTTCTTGGTTGAAGATGTCCTTCCTTTTCTTACTAATTGCGATATTGTTGGCATACAATAATTTTTAAAATCACTATTTAAGCGTGCAAATTTAAAATATTTTTTTGGTTATTGTATGCAATAGTGCATGTTTTTTTTAAAAAAAAACAATTATGAATTTTAACAAATTACACCTGAGGCAATTAATTGTGTATTATCATATATAGCAACGAATTGACCAGGAGTTATAGCTGATTGATATTCTTCAAATTCAATATATAAAAAATCTAGATATTTATGAATAGATATTTTCTGAAGCTTTTGTCTATATCTAATTTTTGCCTTTAGCTGTAAGTCCTTTGAATTGAGATAGTTAAAATGGTTATTAACCCAGTTAATTTCTGAGAAATTTAACTTTAAAGCCATTTTTAATAGTCCAGGATGGTTCTTACCCTCACCAACAAATATTTCATTAGTCAATGTGTTTGTTCCTATTATAAAGAGAGGTTGATTATATCCACCAATTGCTAAACCTTTTCTCTGACCTATGGTAAAATAATGAGCACCTTCATGTTCTCCAATTATGGTGCCATCTAAATTTGAATAATTAATTTGTTTTGACAGGTTAACAATTCTTTCATTATCATCTAACAAATTAATGTCTTTAGTATACAACTTAGACTTGGAAGATATTTCTATAACATTTCCATTTTTTTTCTTTAATTTTTGTTGAAGAAAATCTGGAAGACTTACTTTACCCACAAAACAAAGTCCTTGTGAATCCTTTTTATCAGCTGTAACTAGATTATTTATTTTTGCAATTTTTCTAACTTCAGTCTTTTTTAAATTACCTATTGGAAATATTATCTTGTTTAAATGTTTTTGGTTTAATTGACATAAAAAATAAGATTGGTCTTTTGTTTCATCAAGTCCAGAGTGTAATTCGTATTTAATGTTGTTTACATCTGAATTATTTGTTCTAATGTTACTATAATGACCTGTTGCTACATAATCAGCCCCCAAAGAAAGTGCAATATCCATGAATACATCAAATTTTATCTCCCTATTACATAAAATGTCAGGGTTAGGAGTGTTTCCTTTTGAATACTCATCAAACATATAATCAATTATTTTTTCCTTGTATTCCTTACTTAAGTCGACGGTTTGAAAAGGAATTTTAAGTTTTTCTGCAACTAACATTGCATCATTACTGTCTTCTAGCCATGGACATTCATCTGAAATTGTTACATTTTCATCATGCCAATTTTTCATAAATAGGCCAATTAATTCATAGCCTTGTTCTTTTAGCAAATAGGCAGCTACACTAGAGTCAACACCTCCAGATAAGGCAACAACAACTTTATTTTTTTTCATGTGATTACTTACCTCTACTTTTCTTTTGTTTTTCTGCCTCTTCTAGAGCCTTTTGAAGTCTAGCTCTGAAACCACCCACTTTAACAGGCTTCTTTTTATTTTCCTCAATTTGTGACAATATTTTATTATCATCAATAATAAAATTTTTAATAATTAACATTAGTATAATCGTTAGAAGATTTGAAATGAAATAATATAAACTTAATCCACTAGCATAATTATTAAAGAAGAATAACATCATTAATGGCATTAAATACATTATCACTTTCATATTAACTCCCCCAGTTTGAGAAGCAGGCATCATCTGTTGACCAGTAGTCATCTTAGTGTAGAAAAAGATCGATATTGATGCTAAAATTGGAAAAAGACTTATATGATCTCCATAAAGAGGTATATAAAATCCTAAATCAAGAATTGAATCATAAGAAGATAAATCATCTGCCCATAAAAAACTTTTTTGTCTCAAACTAAATGCGGCAGGAAAAAAAACAAAAAGAGAAAAAAATATTGGCATTTGCAACAATGCTGGAAGACATCCAGACATAGGGTTAGCTCCAGACTTCGTATAAAGCTTCATTGTTTCCTGTTGCTTCTTCATTGCATCATCCTTAAATTTTTCATTAATTACCTCCAACTCAGGTTTTAAAATTTTCATTTTTATTTGAGATAAGTATGACTTATATGTAAGTGGTGAAATTGAAATTTTAACAATTATTGTCATTAAAATAATAGATATACCATAAGAGAAGTAAGTTGTTATAAATGAAAATAAAGGAAAAAATATAAATCTATTTAACCAACCAAAAATTCCCCAACCCATATCAACAGAATTTTCAAGGCTTAGGTTATATTCTTTTAGTGTCTCATAATCCGTAGGCCCATAATACATTCTAAAGCTAAGGTCATTGTCAGAATCAAGACTCAATGGGATATTAGCTTTAAACCTCTTTGTAAATTTATTATCTAAGGTTTCGTTACTTGCTAAGTCTTCAGAGCTAATTTCTACATTATTTGTTTCATTATTCAATATAAGAATAGAACTAAAGAAATGTTCTCTAAATGAAATCCAGTTAACATTATTAATATTTTTATTAGATGTCCCTGCAGCAGATAACCATGAATCTTTTTCATCTTCAAAACCATATGAAAGTGCAGTATATCTATTCTCATAATCTATACTCTTAGAATTCCTGAAAGAGTCTTTCCCCCAAACCAATTCAAGTTGATCATAGCTCGAGTTCCTGTCAGAATCATTCAATCTTAAATCAAAATCAAGAATACTTGAATTTTCTTCTAAAGAATAAGTTAATTCCAAGGACCTCTGCGAATCAATTACCGCAGTTAACTTAAGAATAGATTTGTCTTTAATTATCTCTGCAGAATAGTTTAAATCTCTTGAGTTAATTATTGAGTTTCTGCCTATTGGAATATTATAACTAAAAATTGATTTATTGTCATTAACCAGGAATAGAGGTTCATCATTATAATTATAAAAGTCTTTAAGTAATAGTTTATTAATACCTGCTCCACTTGTACTTATCTCAAATAAAATTTTATCGTTCTCTAAAGTGATTATTTCATCTTTAAATTTTTTATCCAATTCAACTGTATTAGAATCTTCCTCGTAAAGATTTAAAGTATTGGAATTATCTTCAAATTTTTCTATTGGATTTTCTACAACAATATCTTGTTGATTTTCTACATAGCTAGATTGATTATCATAAAACCAAAACATTAAGATTGCTGATATAAGCAAAAAACCAATAAACTGGAGAGGATCAAACTTATTTTCTTCCATAATTATTTATTTAAATATTTTTTTAAACTTGCTTTTACAAAGTTTACAAAAATTGGATGAGGATTATATACACTACTCTTATATTCTGGATGAAATTGAACTCCAACAAACCATGGATGATCTCTATTTTCAATTATTTCAACAAGTTTTGTGTCAGGATTAAGACCAGCTATAATAAATTTATCATCAAATATTTTTTTTAAGTATTTATTATTGAATTCATATCTGTGCCTGTGTCTCTCTGAAATTAATTTTTTCTTGTATACTTTATGCGCAATTGTGTTTTTGGATAATTCACAATCCCATGCCCCAAGTCTCATCGTCCCACCCATATTTATGATTTCTTTTTGAGAAGTCATCAAATCTATTACTGGGTCTTTACACTTTTCAGATATTTCAGTAGAATTTGCATATCGCATCTTCTTAACATTTCTAGCATATTCTATAACTGCCATTTGCATACCTAGACAAATTCCAAGAAAAGGAATCTTATTAACTCTGGCATATTCAACAGCTAGTATTTTTCCATCTAAACCCCTTTGACCAAAACCAGGTGCAACTATTATTCCATCAAGACCATTCATATCTTTACCTATGTTTTCTCTATCTATATATTCAGAATGAATTGATTTGACATTTACTTTTACGTCATTTTCAGTTCCTGCATGAATTAATGATTCTAAAATTGACTTATAGGAATCAGTGAGTTCAATATATTTTCCAATTAAACCAATATTAATCTGATGTGTAGGGTTCTTCAGTTTATGTAAAAAGTTCTTCCATTTATCAAGATTAGGTTCGGTCTCTTTAATTTTTAATTTTTCTAAGGTAACTTTATCTAATCCTTCCTCCATCATTTTTATTGGAACATCATAGATGGTCTCTACATCAATAGATTGGATAACACAGTCAAATTTGACATTACAAAAGAGGGCTAATTTATTCTTTATTTCATCTGATAACTCTCTGTCAGATCTGCAAACTAAAACATCTGCTTTTAAACCAAGTTCCATTAAAGTTTTAACAGAATGTTGAGTTGGTTTCGTCTTAAGCTCCCCTGTAGCTGTTAGAAATGGGATTAATGTTAAATGAATTACCATTGAGTTTTCCGGACCCTCTTCATATACTACTTGTCTTACTGCTTCTAAAAATGGAAGGGATTCTATATCCCCTACAGTCCCGCCAATCTCAGTTATTATTATATCTAAATTATTTTTATGATTTAGATTTCTAATATTCTCCTTTATTTCATTAGTAATATGAGGGATAACCTGAACTGTTTTACCAAGAAATTCTCCTTTTCTTTCTTTCTCAATAACATTTTGATAAATTTTACCAGTTGTTATATTGTTTCTCTGTGAAGTATTTACACTTAGGAACCTTTCATAATGACCAAGATCAAGATCAGTTTCAGCTCCGTCATCTGTAACATAGCATTCACCGTGTTCATAAGGGTTTAATGTACCAGGATCTACGTTAATGTATGGATCTAACTTTTGAATTGAAACATTTAGACCCTGAGCCTGAAGAAGTCGAGCCAATGAGGCAGATATAATTCCTTTTCCAAGAGATGATGTAACACCACCAGTAACAAAAATATATTTTGGTTTATTCATCCGGATTAAATAGTATTACCGGACTCAAATTTACAAAATATTAGAGTATAATATAATTTATTGATCAATAATCTCCTCAATATCATAATCTTTATGTTTAAGAATATAGATAGCTGAGTTATATAATCCACCTAAACTATCTATTTTATATGAAAATTTAGATTCAGTATATAGTTGCTCATCATATTTAACAGTTTTATTTAAATTGTTATCAATCAAAACCCTTAGTATAATATCTTTAGCTACATCATAACCTCTAATTACATCTTTATTAGGAAAGCTTCCAAACAAATTGATATAATTACTTTCAAATTGTGAAATCGAATCATTATTTATCTTTTTCGAAATAGAAGTGTAAGTAAATTCTAGATTACCTAGATCTTTTATATTAATACTTGGATCATCATATTGATTACCCCTATAGGTAGTATATAATCTGACATCCCGTTCTGATGTAATTTGAGAGTTTAGCTGAGAAATCACGCTAGAAATTAATGTAAATATTTCTGATTCAATAATTACCTTATTAGGAAGTGAGTCTACTAAAAGAGAATCAAGGAGTTCAGGTAAAATATAGCCCTCAAATTCAGGTTTAATTTTTATTGAATTTGGAAAGATTTTAGTCAATCTATTATCAATTTCTTCATTTAATGAGTCTGCAATAATTACAATATTTTCATCTCTATCTATTTTTTTATCCAAATAGTCTAACATTGTTTCTCTCAATAAATTTCTGGGAGTAACTGCTAGTACTACTCCCTTAATTATTTTTATAGGAATTGTAGACAAAGGAAATACTTTTGGAATTGATTCTAGGAATTCAAGATTTGATAAAGTTTCAAAATTTCTGGGAATCAATGGACCAATAACCAGATCTGAATTAATAATTTGTGTATTATTTGATATTTTAAGTATTTTATTTACAGAATTTTCTGTATCGAAAACATTTAATTTTACTAAAATATTTAATTTTTTTAAATCCTCAACTGCATATAAAATACCGGAATAGAAGTCTAATGCAATTGTATATAAGTTCCTGTCTTCAAATAAAGATTCAACTTCCTTAATTGAATCATAATTAATAGTTGCAGATCTGAAAGGGAGAAGAACTGAAACATTTAATTGATTGTTTTTTCTTCTTTTTTTAGAATAAACTGAATCTAATTTCGAGATGTTATAAAAAGTTTCAATTGAATCCTTATTAACTGTTATAGTCTCTTTAACAGAATTAAAAACTGGAATTAAAATTGTTGATCTTCTTCTTAATCTAGTATCTCTAAGCTTAGGGTTAAACTCTAGAATATCATTTACACTGACATCATATTTTTGTGAAATTGAAAAAAGTGTTTCTTTTCTTTTTACTTCATGAAAAATTGTATCAGAAACAATATTTTGAGAGAATATTATCTGAAACATCATTAGGAATACTAATAAACTGAACTTCTTCATTTACTTTTTCTTTTCGAGTTTCCAAGTCTCATAGTCCTCATTGTTAACAATATAGGACCAATGTAATAAAGACTGTTGAATTCTAGGTGAAATACTTTTTGAATTTTCAATATCAAATCCTGATTTAAATATTTTATTATAAATAGAATTTCGAAATCTTCCCCTTGGACCACAAAATGCAAGCCATCTTTTGATTTGTCTTTCGTCGTCTTGATGACGTCTGCCAGTAAAAAACTTACAATACCACTCAAACCAACCTCTAGGATCATCTTTGTTGATCCAACCTTTAGCTTCCCATTCTTCTTGAGATTGACCAGATTTTATTTTAAAAAAATTAATGTCTTTCTCATACTATTTAGATAAAAAGTAAATATCATCTAATTCTGAAAACCAGTCTTTAGGAAATTTTCTATAATCAACTAATTGATTAAAATAAGTTCCACCAAAAATACCTTTTTTCAGCATCTGCTTTGGAGTTAACATTGGTTTAAATGAGTATATAATATCAGTCATTACTCCCATTCAATAGTTGCAGGTGGCTTAGAACTTATGTCATAAACTACTCTATTAATCCCCGAAACTTTATTTATAATGTTATTGGAAACTTCTTTAAGAAAATTATTAGGAAACTCATACCAGTCTGCAGTCATTCCATCGGTTGAAACTACTGCTCTAAGAGCAACACATCTTTCATATGTTCTTTCATCTCCCATAACCCCTACACTTTTAACTGGAAGTAATATGGACCCTGCTTGCCATATTTTATCATACAAATTCCACTTCTTAAGTCCGTCTATATATATTTTATCAGCTTCTTGAATCAGTCTTACACTCTCAGAGTCAACTTCTCCAAGAATCCTTATACCTAGACCAGGTCCAGGAAATGGATGTCTGTTTAATATATCTTCATACATGTTAAGAGATTTTCCAATCTTTCTCACTTCATCTTTGAATAACATTTTTAAAGGCTCTACAACTTTAAGATTCATCTTCTCGGGAAGCCCACCTACGTTATGATGAGATTTTATTGTCGCTGAAGGACCTTTAACTGAGATTGATTCTATAATATCTGGATAAATTGTTCCTTGAGCTAGCCATTTAGCATTTTCAATTTTTTTAGATTCCTCCTCAAAAACTTCAACAAACATATTACCAATAGTCTTTCTCTTTTTTTCTGGATCAGTAATGCCTTTTAATTCAGTTAAAAATAAATCAGATGAATCAACTCCCTTGACATTTAAACCCATTCCAACATATTGTCTCAAAACCTCATCATATTCATTTTTTCTTAAAAGCCCATTATTTACAAATACACAATGTAAATTCTTACCAATTGCTTTATCTAGTAACACTGCAGCCACACTCGAGTCTACACCTCCTGACAAACCAAGTATTACTTTATCATCCATTAGCTTTTTCTTTAATTCATCAACAGTTCTGTCAATGAATGATTCGGGATTCCATTCTTTTATAAACTTTAATTCATTTATAAAAAAGTTTTCAAAAATTTTAAAACCATTTTCAGTATGAAAAACTTCAGGATGAAATTGTAAAGCATATAAGTTTAATGACTCAATGCTATAAGCTGCATTTACAACTGAATCTGTGCTTGCAATAAGTTTTGAATCATTTGGGAGAGAAGTAATTGTATCTCCATGACTCATCCAAACTTGATTATCAATATTAATATTCTTAAATAATTTACAGTTGCTATCTATAAAAGAAAGTTTTGCTCTTCCATACTCTCGTGAATTAGAATTTTCAACATTTCCATTTAAACTCTTTGCAATTAATTGAGCTCCATAGCAAATAGCTAGTACAGGTTTTCTTCCTAAAATACTTTCAAGATTAATAATTGGTGAGTCTTTTTGGTTGACAGAGAATGGTGATCCTGACAAAACAACTGCCTTGAATTGATCTAAGTCTTTTGGTATGTTATTGAAAGGAGAGATTTCACAGTAGATGAATAGCTCTCTAATTCTTCTTGCTATCAGTTGAGTGTATTGGGAACCAAAATCAACTATTAAGACTTTATTTTGCATGGACAAAAATACAATTATAAATTAATCTTCAAGATTAATGACTAAAATTTTATCATCTGAAATAAGTACTTTATCAACTATGTAATCAATAAATTCTTGACCCTTGTATGAATAAAAATTACCAAAATTTAAATACCTCTCTTGATCAATATTATTAGGGTGAAGTGATTCAAAAATACTTTTTACATTATT
>Ga0115003_10004043_pt1 | contig 11415 bp, 7 predicted proteins | sample ArcticOcean_MG_C_7_FD_88736 | JGI IMG/M metagenome (GOLD analysis project Ga0115003, IMG submission 88736) | Marine microbial communities from western Arctic Ocean - ArcticOcean_MG_CB11_88 | ecosystem: Environmental > Aquatic > Marine > Oceanic | place: Arctic Ocean: Canada Basin | collected... | reverse complement strand
TACAGCATCTCGTTCCATTTCTCCGATACGCAAACCACCATCATTTGCACGTCCACTTACAGGTTGTCTTGTCATTTTCGTAAGGGGTCCGGTAGCACGATGGTTTATCTTGTCTTTTACCATGTGTTTTAATCGCATGTAATAAGTTGGACCAATAAAAATAGAAGCTTCTAATTGTTTTCCACTCATTCCATCGTATAAAATTTCGTCTCCATTTGAATGAAACTTATGCTTAGTCAAAAGCTCTCCAAACATTCCTAATTTATTTTCACGATTATAAAATGCGGTACATTCACCGGCGGTCCCTTCCATCGTACATGCTTTTCCAACAATACATTCGATCATTTGTCCAATTGTCATTCTTGATGGTAAAGCATGTGGATTAATGATCATGTCTGGACGAATACCGTCTTTTGTAAAAGGCATATTTGATTCTGGAATCACCATTCCAACTGTCCCTTTTTGACCTGCACGAGATGCAAATTTATCACCAAATGTGGGAATTCGTTCTTCACGAATGCGGATTTTGGCAATCCGTTGTCCTTCGTCCCCTTCCGTCATAAATGATTTATCCACAACCCCCAATTGTCCTTTTTTGGTGGTCGTTGACATATCTTTTCTTTTACCAGTCGCTGAATCTACTAAGACGGTTTGTCCAATTAAAATGATTTTGTCGTGGATTTCTACATTTTCATTTATAATTCCATATTGATTTAAATGACTGTAATCATAATCAGGTTTCACACCGTCTACTTCCTGTAAATCATGTATTTTTCCAAACACTTTTTCCTTCACGACAATATCATTTTTTATTTCTTTTTCTTCATGTGCTTCATATGTTGTATAATAAGTTGTACGAAATAGTCCGCGTTGTAGAGCACCCTCGTTAATTAGTACAGCATCTTCAACATTATACCCAGTATAGCACATAATTGCCACGATTGCGTTTTCACCATAAGGTATTTCTTCTTGATTAATGTACTGTAAATAACGAGATTTTACAAGTGGTATTTGACCATTGTTAAGAACAACTGCCGTTTTGTCCATTCGCAATTGATAATTTGTACTGTACAAACTACACGCTTGTTTGCTTTGACCACAAGAAAACGAATTACGAGATGCAGGGTTGTGCTCTAAATAATTGATAAGATTACACATAACCCCATATGTGGTAGATGGATGTATTTCACAATGTGTATGTCTACTTTTTTCAGAAGCGACTTCATCAAAATTCATGGCAATTAACGATCCTTCTGTTTCTTGGGTATCAACGTATTCCAAAAGGGCTTTTAATTTCTGAATATTTTCAATGGGTGTTTTGTACAGTTCTTCCCATGAATAAAAATTTCCTTGAAAAGGATTGAAATTCGCGATTTCTTTTTTTTGAAATCCACTGATCAATTTGTACCATTGTTGTGTTTCATCTGTACTTAGCATCGATTTTTTTATTTGATCAAAATCGCTTTTTTTTTGGAATATAAACTTCCCATCATTATCGCTATAAAAAATAGGTCTACATAATCTTCCACCATCACAACAAATAATAATGGTATTTCGTGAAATGTCAAACATTGCACTTATGGTAATTGGTATAAGTCCTTGACGACGATGTAGTTTTATTTTATTTACAAGAGCGATTGGATCTGCTACACAACCTACCCAAAAACCATTCACAAACACTTTTGATAATCTATGTAAAGAAGAAGGGAGTGTCTTCGCCAAACGTTTCATTATAGTATTTTTCTCCAGCCATTTGATCATTGGTTCTCTCGAAATAAACGTAGATACGTGTGTCATAATAGATAAATGTTTATGTAAACCAATATTACCACCATCTGGTGTGTCTATTGGATCTACAATTCCCCATTGAGACGCATGTAATACACGCGGTGGTATGAGTTTTATACTAGAATCCATAGGTAAATTCGTTTTACGCAAATGACTAATCATACCATTATGAGACAAGCGATTCAGATCTTGTACAATGCCCAGTTTTTTTGTATGTGGACTCGCTCCCCAATTCCCTTTGAATGCTTTACGAACACCTTCTTCTACAGTTCTTATCGAGAATGCTTCATCAAATTTTCTATAAATCATACTGCTTAAATCAGAATAAGTGTCTTTTCCGAATTCATAACGATGTTCAAAGAATTTTTTAATATCTCGTTGTTGTAATTTGTAATATTCTGTAAATAAGTTTTTCATTAAAGGTCCGATTAATGCCAACCGTTTGTACTTGTAACTGTCTCGATCCGTCGATGGTTCCAATCCTGTTGCGACCGACAATAAACGGTTTGTCATGTACCCCAAATAATAAGCTTTTTCTAAATAATTTGTTTCTCCCACATGAGGTATAAAATAATCCGCTAAAATTCGCATTGTTCGTGTAATGGATCGACCTTTTACAAGTAAAGAAATGAAAGACACTGCGTCATATTGTGTTATAATAGAGGCAGCATCATGAACACAGTTGTCGAAATATGTAGCAAATAATGGATTTGTATATCTTGCATCCTGTAAAGTACAAAACGATATGATTTCTTCGTCCGGTAGAATACCCAACGCACGAAATACAATAAACAATGGTATTGGTTGATCACCTGCGTTTGGTATGAAAACACCAATACTCTCTTTTTTTATAGTCGGTGTAGATGCAATGATTCGTAATGACAATTGTCTTACTGGTTTTGAAACGTTTTCACTAACGGATTTTAGGTCTGCAGAAAATAAATACTTATCTCCATTGTCTTTGTAGACATTTAGCATATTATCGCCAAACTCTTCTTGTGGTATTACTGTTTTTTCTTTCCCATCTATGATAAAATAACCACCAATATCATTTTTGCACTCACCAAGGGCATATCTCATATCACGAGGTAAATTATACATTGGACATAAATTTGATTGTACCATAATGGGAAATCTACCTAAAAATATTTTTTCTAGTAACATTTTGACGTCTTGTTTATTACTCTGAATTTGTGTATTTTCTCTCATAGAAGCCATTTCAGATGGGGTATAATTATTCTTCAACGGTTGACCATTTTCAGATGTTTCTTTTGCATCAAGGTCGTCGTAAATAGCATATCCATTATTATCCAATGGAGTAGGAACATCATTTTCTCTCAATATTCTTGTATATTCTATCTCTACGTCGTAATGAATTGTAATTGCGTATGTCATGTTCCGTAAACGACATTCGTTGGGATACATGAAATGTGCATTGTCTTTGGAATCATGAATGACAGGTTTTCCAAAGTAAACACGACTTCCATCTTTTCCTCCGAAATACATTGAGCATTTTGATCGAAAATCCTGTATTTCTGTGTCGTAATCAACATCCAATTTTATAGGATTCATATCTTTAAACAATTGAATTAACTGTGTATCATAAAATTGATTGAAAGATTCAATATGATGTTTCACTAAAGCTTGAGGATTGTCTTGAAAATATAAATCAATAATTTTCCATATCGTAGATTCTTCCATATTATTCCTGCTATAGTTATAATCCATATTAAATCTTTCTATCGTTTTCAGGTTAAAATAAAAAAGGATTCACATATATAGGAATGGAAGCTCTAATCAATTATTTTTTTAGTCCTCTGGAGAAACAATATTTTTGTACATTTTTTTTAGTTTTAACAATATTTGGGTTTGTATTTGTATTAGGTGCATTATTCATGTTAATTTATGGTTTATATAGAAATATGGGCACAGTTACGTTTGGAAAACATGTTACAATATTGGTATTTTACAGCTTATTTTATTTGCAATCAAGATTACTATATTCTATGTGTATAGGTTCAATACAATAAATATTTAGGAAAAAATCTTAGTATAATATATAAAGATGAAATCAGGTGATTCTCTTGAAAACTATTTATTTGGTCCTCTTGATAAGAGCTACTGTTTGTTGTTTTATGTATTCTCGGTAATCATGTTTATTCTATTCGTCCTTGCCATTTTGGGTCTTGTTATGAACTTCGTTAAAGGAAAGCGAATGTCAATGGTAGAATTTGGTCTAGTTGCATATTCCCTTTTAGCAACATTTTTGTCTTATTTGGCTTACCGTTTGTTGTATTCGATGTGTATTTCTAGTAACCTTTCCGAATAAACATATATTTTTGTGTTCCTTTTCGTAAATTGATATCCTGTTATAATACAAATTATGAATATTTTGTATTATAGTAATTATTGCAAGCACTCCAAAGGAATCCTGGATTATTTAGTAAAAAATGATATTGCAAAGACGTTGAATTGTATTTGTGTAGATCGCCGTAAAGTAGATCCTCAGAATGGACAAACACACATCATTTTAGAAAACGGTACAACTGTACTATTGCCACCTAATGTATATAATGTACCTTGTGTTTTACTTGTAAAAGAAAATTATCGCTGTGTAGTTGGGAATGAAATAAAACAACTGTTTCAAACCCAAGTTTCCGAAAGTCAAGACTTTGCTTTTCAAGGTAATGGCGAACCAATGGCTTTTTCTCTTGGATCAAAAGATATCCAGTCTGAACAATTTACATTTTTCAATGCAAGTTCAGAAGACCTGAGCGCGAAAGGTTCTGGTGGAATGAGACCCCTGTACCATTATGTACCAGCAGGTGGCAAAATCGGATCTATTCAAACACCACCAGATACATATAGACCAGATAAGGTATCTCAAGACGTTACGGTAGACACAATACAACAACAGCGCATTGATGAAATGAGTCAAAATATGGCTGGATTGAATCAAACACCATTTTTGCCAACAAATAATAACGTATCGAAACAAATATAAAAATAGAATATATATATTTATAAATGTCGGCTGCATCCATATTATTAAAAGGTTTTAATAAACACTTTTTTCAATTTATCGACGATATGATTTTTTATTTTCCTGAAAACGAAGATATAAATATATCTAGATCATATTTTGAAACAATAAAACAAGCAAATCCAACATTATTGGTGAAAATTTGGCACCATAATATTTATTTGCCATATAACAGTGAAATTGAAGCAGGCAATTTGTCATTCTTTTTTGAAAAAGATTATTCTCAGGATGTAAAACAAATGCCGAATAGTGATCAAATATTGAAAGTTATCGATACATCTTTACGCGAACCATTAAAAATAATGGATGATGCAAATATGGAAAAGTGTAAAGAACATTTCAAATTAGTGACACGTTTGTCTGCGAAATATATGGAAGAAAAAGGACATATGTAATAAAACTAGGATTGTACAAAAATAAATGTGATATCAAAAACATCATATTTATATTATCATTTTCTTTCTATTTTACTAATTAATTTCGCCTCTTTCCACATTTGTCCTACCTTTTCCATACACCGTTCGTGAACTAATTCTACAGAAACATTGTCTATTGATGACTTCCATAATAATAATTCAGTCAATGTCTCTTTGAATACTTGGTGATTCAACAATACATGTAATTCTTTTGCTTCTTGTGCAGTTTCTAAATAATGTTGCTCATTTAGATCAATATGTTCCCATTGATTGAAAAAATATTCATACATTTGTGTGTATTGCCGAAAATGCAGTAATTGTATGATTCGTTTTTCAAAATGATCAGAATGGTTTTCATTTGTGTCTAAAATGTTTTTTCCAGAACGCAATTGCTCAAGAATCCCTTTTGCAGTGACGGCTTCATCAAATAAATGTTTTCTTTGCTCCATACATTTACACTAGATTTTCTTGTTTATATTTTTCATATTGTAATAAATGTAAAATAGATCCTGGTTCTAGCGCTAACACATACTTTCGAACGATTTCTTTTTTTACAATGACCTTTTTGTCTTCTTGCAAAGATGGTTTATATATGGTTTCGTGAATCTGACGTATGTGGTAATAATATTTTTTATCTACAACTGGCTTTGTTTTCAAAATGAAATGCTGCAAATAATTTTGATGTAGTTCTACGATCATTTTTTCATACATCTCATGAAATTTCCAAAACGTTTGCTTATACTGCGAAAAATGCTTCAAAAAATCCTTTACTTTGTCTATTCGGCGAAGGCAAATATATTGATACATCAAATTCGGATGTGTTCCGCGTAATTGTTGAAGTTCTTGATAATGAGCATTTATAACAAAACTTCGATCACCTGTATTTTTATTGAGTAAACAAATTCCCATTTGGTCAGCAGAATATGTGTTATACATTTTACAGCATTCATCATAACTATCAATCGTCTCACTGTAAATATTTGGAAAACATATTTTTTCTTTCAAACAAGGAAATGTGTCTACGCAGTTGTACGATGGAATATAACGTATGTCATTTATTGTACCGTTCACATGTAGCTCATAATACCCAGTAAAATATAGATTTGCCTTTTCATTTTTCAACACAATGTGATTATCTGGGTGCTGTAATATAAAATGGTAGCAATTTTCTTTTGGTAATTTTTCCAAAATGTCCCATTCGTTTAACGACAAAACATCTATAAAATCTAGTAACATATCTCGATAAGTGGGAGACGTAGTCTCCTTCATTCGATAATAAGAATATTTGCCAGAAACTGAATTTCTTGTCGATATTTCCCAGTCGTTTTTACGGTGATCATAGAACAATTGTATCGAAACCCCTTCTATCATTTCTTCGGCAATGATGTTTTCAGGTGTAGGATGCATCGTTTTGAAAGTGCTATATTCATAAGATTTTGGGGTACCAATTGATAATATTTTTCTGGTTACAGGATCAAGAACAACTGCGTTATACAATCCTCGAATAGTATCATTATTACATAACATTTCCGCATCGTAATTTAACATAACATAATTTACACTTGTTTTTGTTATGTCCCTTGACTTTATATTTTGTAATTTCTCAATATCCACATTAGAGGTGTTTAGGTGAGTGACAGGTGGCATTTCTCTTGAAAAGTTGTTAGTCATACTTTACTAGATTTTTTACATTTATATATTTTAGAAAATAAACATAAAAATTGAATTTATTAGTATCTAACACTGCTTTACATATATCTCTGTAAAAATGCAAACTCCTATTAGTAAAGTTGGTCTAAAAAAAGGCACAAAGCCTAAAAAGAAAGATATCGAGGAAGATATCATGAAAACTATTAAAAATGAATGCAATAAACCAGAAATGGAAAATAGTTTATTGTTAGATCATTTAGGAGATTATCGTCAAGAACCATTTGATTTACTACAATCTTATTTTGAAGGAAGACCTTTAGCACGGTTGGTAAGACACCAGATCGAGTCTTATAACAACTTTGTTAACTTTCAACTTCAACGAACGATTGAAATGTTCAACCCTGTTGTCATAAAATCAGAGGCTGATTATAATCCGGAAACAAATACGTACGGTTTGATAATAAATATTAGTTTAAAAAATGTACGTTTTCAACAACCACAAATATACGAAAATAGTGGTGCAATGAAAACTATGTTGCCACAAGAAGCACGATTGCGTAATTTTACGTATGCGTCCAGTTCCATTGTTGATTTGCATGTAGAATACGTTGTACGTGACGATAAAAATGAAGAAAAACAGTTTTCAAAAGTACTGCCCAATATAAAATTATGCAGTTTACCGGTTATGTTGAAATCATCCATTTGTATTCTTAGTCAAAATGATTCAATATCTGGTATACAGTCTGGAGAATGCGAAATGGATTGTGGTGGTTATTTTATTATCAAAGGATCAGAAAAAACAGTATTGTGTCAAGAACGAGCAGCAGAAAATAGAATTTATGTTTTTAATGGAAAAAATACACCTAAATGGGATTGGGTTGCAGAATTTAAATCTGTACCGGATTCAAAGTGTATATCTCCTAAACAAGTGGAACTTATGGTATCCTCAAAACAAAATACATATGGTCACGGTATACATATTGTTATACCAAGATTAAAGCAAAAGAGATCGATTGAGTTATTTGCTTTGTTTCGAGCATTAGGTGTACTGTCAGATAAAAAAATATGCGAATATATTGTTCTAAATGTAGACGATCCTAAGAACAAACAAATACTCGAATATTTACAAGCATCTATTGAAGATGGTAAACAATTTGTTACTGATATTGAATCGATTGAAGAAAATGCCATGCAGCACGTTATGTCTGTCGTTGCTTACAATCCTTATCAAACAGACAAAGGAGCACCTCCCATTCCTAAACTAGAATACACAAAAGAAATATTCAAGAATGACTTCTTTCCTCACTGTAAAACTCGAGAACAAAAACTATTTCTGTTGGGTTTCATGGCAAATCGACTGATTCGTACGGCATTGGGATGGAACCCTCCGGACGATCGTGATTCCTATTTAAATAAACGTATTGAATTATGTGGTTCTTTGTTGAACAATTTGTTCCGAAATCATTACATACGTTTTGTCAAAGATATGGAAAAACAAGTTATTCGTGAAATTAACATCGGTGCATGGAGATCTTCTGAAGATTACGAAAGCATTATTAATATGACAAACGTTTACAAAATTATAAAACCTACTACGATTGAAAATGGAATCAATCGCGCATTGTCTACAGGTGATTTCAGTGTGAAACAGTCAAGTAGCAGCAGTAAAGTAGGGGTTGCACAAGTATTAAATCGGTTAACATACTTGGGTACATTGAGTCATTTACGACGAGTAAACACTCCATTAGAAAAAAATGGAGAGTTGGTCGCTCCGCGTAAACTGCACAATACCACATGGGGATTTTTATGTCCAGTAGAAACCCCAGAAGGACAGTCAATTGGTATTGTAAAAAACATATCGTTTATGACTCATATGACAATACCTACTAGCAGCTCTGCATTGTATGAAATTGTAAATCCTCATATTCTAGCAGTGGAAAATGTGAAATCTCCTTCGGAATTGTTTGATTTCGTAAAAGTTTTTATTAATGGAACTTGGGTAGGCGTTTCGAAAGAACCTGTACACATGTATCACCTCTTGAAAGAAAAGAAACAGAAAGGAATTATTAACATTTACACTTCTATCACTTTCGATTATACTCGCATGGAAATACGAATATGTAATGATGGTGGTCGTATGACACGCCCTGTTTTAAAAGTAAAAAACAATGGCGTTTTGATTACCAAAGAAATTATAGATAAATTGAAAAACAAAGAATTACAATGGAATGATTTGTTGACCGACTGTAGATTAGAAGAATCGGTCATTGAATATATTGATCCAGAAGAACAAAATCACACAATGATCGCAATGAATTTCAAGGGGAAATATCTTCACGAAACTACCCCTTATTATGATAAAAAGAAAGAGCTTAATACCAAATACGAATTTTGTGAAATTCATCCGTGTACTATACTGGGAGTATTGGCATCTTGTGTTCCTTTCCCAGATTGTAATCAAGCGCCCAGAAACACTTATCAGTGTGCTATGGCAAAACAAGCGATTGGTATAAGTACTATGAATTACAACCAACGTATGGATAAAACCACATACACTTTGAATTATCCGACAAGACCTTTGGTAGATACACGAATGATGGACTTTTTACAGTTGAATCGTATACCCTCCGGATGTCAAATTCATGTTGCCATTATGTCTTACACTGGGTACAACCAGGAAGATAGTGTGCTGATCAACCAAGCCGCAATTGATCGTGGACTTTTTGCAGCCACTATTTATCATACCGAAAAGGATGAAGATAAAAATGTCATACGTGATGAAATCATTCGCTGTAAACCGGATCCTTCCAAGACAAAAGGAATCAAACATGGGAATTACAGTAAATTGAATGTTCATGGATTCATTCCTGAAAATACACAAGTAGAAAACCGTGATATCATTATCAGCAAAATCGCTCCCATCAAAGAAAACCGTAATGATCCAACAAAGGTTATCAAATACGAAGATCAAAGCAAGAGTTTCCGTACTACCGAAGAAACCTATATCGACAAAAATTATACTGGACGTAACGGTGAAGGTTGTAATTTTGCAAAAACACGTATTCGTATTTTACGCAAACCTGTAATAGGTGATAAATTTTCGAGCAGACATGGACAAAAAGGCACTGTAGGAAGCATATTGTCTGAATGCGACATGCCTTTCACGAAAGATGGAATGCGACCTGATTTGATTTTGAATCCTCATGCAATTCCATCGAGAATGACCATTGCCCATTTGAAAGAAACGATGCTTGGAAAAGTGTTGGTACAGCTCGGTATGTTTGGGGATGGCACTAGTTTTGGCGATCTAGATGTCTACAGTATTGCAAAGGAACTACAAAAATGCGGTTTTGAAAGTTATGGCAATGAAGTGTTGTACGATGGAGCAACTGGAAAACAATTGGAAACAAGCATTTTCATCGGACCAGTGTTTTATCAAAGATTGAAACATATGGTGAATGACAAAGAACATAGCCGTTCTATAGGACCAGTTGTGAATTTGACACGTCAGCCAGCAGAAGGAAGAAGCCGCGATGGTGGATTCCGCATTGGAGAAATGGAACGTGATGTCATGATTGCACATGGAATGTCGAAGTTCTGTCGTGAACGTATGTACAATGTTGCTGATAAATATGCGATTCATGTATGCAAAAAATGTGGCATGACCGCGACTTTCAATAGCGGAGATAAAGGTGTCATGCGATGTAAACAAGGAATGTCCGTACATCGATGCAATACATGCGATAATGTAACTGACTTTGCTTATGTCGAAGTGCCATATGCTTATAAATTAATGTCACAGGAATTGCAGTGTATCAATGTGATCCCTCGATTGATCACCACTTAATGGGGGAAGTTAGTTGCCCTGGTCCTCTTTTCCAAAAAGATATTTAGGCATTTTGTAAAAAACAAATAGAAAAGTTTTGAGAGAATTTTTGGAAATGATTTAGGAATTTTGAAAACACTTTTTAGAAAAAACATTTTTTAAAATACTCTTTTTTTATTGCTTTCTTTTTTGAAAATTAAATGAAGATGTGTTGGATCGCATATGGGCAAATCGTAATGCCAGATTGGTCATCTAGGCGCATATTTTTATAGTATTCCCATGAATTGCATTTATTCCATAACCGAATCGTATTTATGATCATATCGGCGGTACCGTAACCTTGTAATTGAATGACGAGTTGTTTTTGAGCGTGTCCATCTGGCAATCGACTGCACAATGTATTGATGTCTTGTTGTATTTGCATATTTCGCAAGTGGGTAGCGTCTGAATAAGCGTTGGACATGATTGTTTTTGACTGATATAAAAAACAATGTATTTTCAATTTTGTGTTTAACGTCTTTGGCGTTGAGAACGTCCGGTTTTACGAGATTTTCTTGATTTACGAGTTTTTTGATTTACGAGCTTTTTTGATTTACGAGCTTTTTTGATTTACGAGCTTTTTTGATTTACGAGTTTTTTGATTTACGAGTTTTTTGATTTACGAGTTTTTTGATTTACGAGTTTTTTGATTT
>Ga0115003_10004040_pt1 | contig 11418 bp, 12 predicted proteins | sample ArcticOcean_MG_C_7_FD_88736 | JGI IMG/M metagenome (GOLD analysis project Ga0115003, IMG submission 88736) | Marine microbial communities from western Arctic Ocean - ArcticOcean_MG_CB11_88 | ecosystem: Environmental > Aquatic > Marine > Oceanic | place: Arctic Ocean: Canada Basin | collected... | reverse complement strand
GTGCTCTCAGGTTCCGAAGCCCTCCTGCTGACGGACGGGTTCCTGTTCGAGCCGGTGCGCGGGGCAGGGCTTCGCGCTGCTGGCGCGGCTCGGCTGGTGACGCGCGGTGCTTCAATTGTAGGGCGCTGGTCGAACGTCGACGGTGCACCCCGCGCGTTGGCGCGCGCGCGTCTTTACTACGCTTCACTCCTTCTCGGTGTGATGCGCGCGACGTGTGATTTTTCGGCCGATTACGCACAGCAGCGCGAGGCTTTCGGAAAGCCGATTGGTCACCACCAGGCTCTCGCGTTTTTGATCACCGATATGCGTATGTCGCTCGATGCTGCACGGCTCGTGGTTCAAGAAGCGGCGTGGCGCGTCGACTCGAAGCTTCCGTGCGCGACCGAGGCGGCGTCGGCTTGGGCCGAATGTATCGAAGCTTCGCGAACAATCGGTCCGAACGGCGTGCAGGTACTAGGCGGCCACGGTTTCATGGCGGACTATCCCGTTGAGAAGCACATGCGTGAAGCCCGCGCCTTGGGTCTTCTGTGCGGTGGGTTTGACGCCGCAATCGAAGAGGCTGGCCGCGCACTCGTTGCCTCGCCAACGCCGCTCGCCTTGGGTGTAGAAGGGGCCCTTTAATGGACTTCTCCGTCGATTCCGAAACCCGCCAGTTGATCGAGCAAACCCGCGAACTCGGCGAAACTGAATTTCGACCCGCCGGTATCGAGGCGGACCGACGCGGCGGGCCCATTGCTGTTGGTGATCCTTTTTTCGATCGCTGCATCGCGCGTGGAGACGGTCGCACGCGATGGACCGGTCCCGGCGGCCGACCCGCCGCCGACCGCCCGAAGCGAACCGTAGTGACAAGTCTGCTTGTCGCCGAAGAACTCGCCTACTGGGATCGCGGCGTGATTAACGCGACGCCCGGGCCTGGATTGCCCGAAGGCAACGTCCTGGGAATGGGAACCGACGAACAAAAAGAACGCTTCCTCGGGCCTTTCCTCGAACCGGACAAACCGCGCTGGGCATGCTTTGGGATGACGGAGCCAGGAGCGGGCTCGGATGCAGCCGCGATCCGGACTCTTGCCAAGAAAGACGGCGACGGTTGGATCTTAAACGGCGCAAAGTGTTTCATCGGTAGCGCTTCGCGTTCCGATTGGATTCTGGTCCAGGCGACAGTCGACCCCAGCAAAGGGCGAGCGGCACAGCGTGCGTACTTTGTCGACAAGGACACGCCCGGGCTCGGCGGCTTCAAGATCGAACGCAAGATGGGACTTAAGGCGTACGAGTCGACGTCGTTCACCCTCGACAACGTGCGCGTTCCCGCGAGTCACCTGCTCGGTGGTGAGGAGCGCTACCAAAGCAGCGCCGGCTTCAAGACTGCGATGAAGACCTTCAATGCCGGACGCCCACAGATCGCAGCGAACGCGGTGGGCATGGCGCGGTCGGCGCTCGACGAATCGATCCGCGTCGCGCGGGAGCACGACATGCTCGGGGACGATCGAACCCGCGACCGCATCGAAGCGATCTCACGCAAGGTTCGAAAAGCGCGCATGGTCTGCCTAAAGGCCGGCTGGCTCGCCGACTTGGAGCGGCCGAACATCATTGAGGCCTCGATGTCGAAGGCGCTCGCTGCACAAATCGCCCAGGAAGCGACGACCCTGGGGCTCGAACTCGTTGGAACCGTCGGCGGGCGTGGCGATCACCTCATCGAAAAACTTTATCGCGATGTCAAGGCGATGGATATCGTCGAGGGCACGGGCCAGATCCAACGCATGATTATTGCGAGAACACTAGTGGGGCTACCGAGATGAGTGAGGGGAAAGACTTTGGAACCTATGGCGATGTGCACGCGCAGCTCGGTGACGACCACGTTGCGCTCGTCGAGATTCGGAGGGCGCCTAACAACTTCTTCGACCGCGCACTCATCGGCAGCCTCTGCGATGCCATTGATGCGCTCGATGCGGGGGGTTGCCGTGCGATCGTGCTCGCCTCTGAGGGGAAGCACTTCTGCGCCGGGGCAAACTTTGCGAACCGCGAACCGCTCACGGACGACTCGGGGCGTCACCTGTACGACGACGCCGTGCGCCTGTTCGAAACACAGCTTCCCGTCGTGGCCGCGATCCAAGGCGCGGCGATCGGCGGGGGCTTTGGACTCGCACTCATGCCAGACTTTCGTATCGCAACACCGGAGTCTCGCTTCAGCGCGAATTTTGCTCGGCTGGGCTTTCACCATGGCTTCGGACTTTCGGTGACACTTCCACGCCTGGTCGGTCAACAAGCCGCGATGGAGCTTTTATATACAGGTCGTCGCATCAAGGGAGATGAGGCCCAGAAGCTCGGACTCTGCGATCGGTTGGTCCCGGCCGACAGGCTGCGCGACGAAGCTCACAGCCTTGCCCGAGAGATCGCGATTTCCGCACCACTCGCCGTGCGTTCGATTCGCGAGACGCTGCGGGGTGACCTTGCGCAGGATATTCGCCGCGCAACCGACCGGGAAAAGGCGGAACAGGACCGGCTGCAAAAGACAGAAGACTGGCGCGAGGGAACAAAGGCAATGAGCGAACGTCGCGAGCCGGACTTCAAAGGGCGATGAGTCTCCGAGTGTTATCTCGCGAATAGACGAGGAGGCCCGGTCGCCATCAGATCGGCGGCAACATCTTCTGGTACATGCTCGACCCGAGCGGAACCTTCTTTGAATACTTCGCCGACATGGATCAGATCATTGACGACGAAGCCTGGGAGATTGGGACCGATTGGAACCCTGCGAAATCATGGTCGGTTTGGGGGCAAAAGCAGCAGCCCGAAGTCTTCTTTGCTCCGCAGGACATGCAGGTCATCGTAGACGGCTGGAACAAGGCGCACAGCTGAATAGTCTGATCTGCGCGGCTTCCGCTCGTTTGATTGGCCTCGCGACGAACACGCCGAATTAATCTCCTATCCTCCGGTCGGGATCCGTAGATTCCCGACGTGGATTCTCATCGCGCCGATGGATCGGAGCACAGGGGCAGCGTTCCATTGAATTTGCAATCGACAACCCTCAAGACGGAAGACGCGCGCCACTTGCGCACACGCGCGCTGGGCGTGGGGCTCGGCGTTTTGGTCGTCTATCTCGCGAGCGCGCTTTGGATGCCAGAGCGCGGGTTCTGGATCAACGACACCGCGCTCAAGTTCATCCAACTCCGCTCGATCGTCGAACACGGCGAGATCGCGCTCGACTGGCCTGGTCGCGCGATCGATCCCGAACAGGCTTTTGGCCCGATCACCCGCGGTTTTTTTGCGATGCGGGACGGTGAGCTTTATTCTGCATACTCGCCGGTCTTTCCGGCGCTCTCGGCTCCGTTTTATCAGTGGTTGGGGGCTCGAGGGATCCTGGTGATTCCATTGCTCGGGATTTTGTTGGGCTTGCCCGCGGTATGGCGTATTGCGGTGATGCTCGCCGAGGGCACGGCAAGCGCCAGCCGCGCGGGGACGTGGGCCGTGCTTTCGGTTGCGTTCGCGACGCCGGTGTGGTTCTACGCGCTCGCATTCTGGGAACACGCGCCCGCTGTTGGTTTTTCGTGCTGGAGTCTTTGGTGCGTTCTTCATTACCAACGTTCCGGTGATCGCAGATTTGCAGCGCTCGCCGGTGCCATGACGGCCGCGCCGATTTACTTCCGCACCGAGGGATATCTGTTTGCTGCGGTCGTACTCGGCCTGACGGCTTGGAACGCGCGAAGCCGTATAGGAGACGTTGCGCTTCTCGCTGCGGGCGCGTTCGTCACGCTCTTGCCCTTGTGGATCTTTCACGCCTTGGCACTTGGGAATCCGCTCGGTCTCCATCTCACGACACAACCGTGGGGCGATACCTCGCTGATGCACTACGTCTCGGAACGCGTGGATGTCGCATCACGTCTTCTAATCAATCTTCATACGGACCCGATGTGGTCGTTTGCGCTCGCGCTGCCCTTTGTCGCGGCATTGTTCGGTGGGCACCGCGTGCGTGCTGAGGCACAGCGCTTGGGAATTCCGTTCTTTGCGTTGGCGGCATGCATCGCGGGCGGCTTGTATCTGTGGAGTCAGCTCAGCTCACCGCATCCAATGAATCGCTTGATGCAAGCCAACGGTCTCTTCTCGGCCGCGCCCTTCATGGTTCTCGCGTTCGTGGCTCCGGCTCCCAACGCCACGACTGAGGCGCGCCGGGCGCACACGACACTGCTCGCGATCTGCTTCTTATATGCCGCGCTCTACACTGCGTTGATTCCCGGAGTGAATTCCCAAGGCATTCACTGGGGCTGTCGGTTTTTACTCGTCATTTATCCCGTGCTCGCCGTCGTCGCGAGCGTCTGCGCGGTCGGATGGTGGGAACGCTTCGGCGAGCGTCGCTTGCTCAGCGCCGGGGTTTTGGCGGTGTTTGTTTTGTCGGCAGGGCTTCAGGCCTACTCACTCGTGATGCTTCACGATCGCAAGGCGTTCAGTCAGGCACTTAACGCGCGCGTGCAGGAGAGTGATTCCGAAATCATCATCAGCGACACGTGGTTCATTCCCGTGGACTTGTCGGCAAGTTTCTTCGAGAAGCCAGTCTTCTTTGCGCCTCCCAAGCAAAGGAAGGCGTTGCTCGCAAAGGCGACTGCGGCAGGCGTGCGATCCGTGCTGGTCGTCGACGACGCACTGCGCAAGAAGCCCGCGCCGGAGAGCGAGTTATTCGGCGATGGTTGGTTGAACTTCTCGCCTGTCGCATTGAAGGAGCATCGCGCGGCACGTCAGTGATGACTCGCCTGAGGACATAGGGTTCACCTGAACTTGGAGCAGTAGCCGGTCCTGTTGGTTCTTCGAGTTCGCAAGTACTTAGAGCTGCTCTTCCTCGTACAGCGCCAGTACGCCCAACTCTTCGAGTACGGAACCGCCCAAGGCCAGGCCCTGCAACTCATCTCGGACGTGCAGTCGCGCCTTGTCGAGTCGCTTCATCGAGCGCGCGGTGAATTCGCCGTGTCCGAGGTCGAGGTTGAAGGTCTTCTCTCCGCGCATGGCGGCTTGGATGCTCGCCTTGGCGAATGGCTGATAGTTGCTCTTGGCGTGCTCGAGGATGGGGATCAGCGTGTCCGGGATTCGATCGTCGGGCAAATACGTCTTGCCGGCTTCGTCGTCGTCATACACGCGCTTCACGTGTGCGTCGAGCATCGCGTCGTTGTCTTTTTCTTTTAGCCACGACAGTGGCAACGGATCTTGGAGGTAGTGAGCCTTGGATGGACCGGCGAGAGCGAAATCTGCGATGCAGGCGCGATCGCCCAATAGAAAGTCATGCGTGGCAAAGTGTTGCTTGAAGAGACCCATCATGGTGTCGAAGTCGCGCTGCACCTCTTCGGCCTTGTCGGCACCTGCGCCTTGTACGTCGCACGCGCCGAGGCCGAACGAATCGCGCATCATCTTGCCCATGCCCGCCACCTGTGCGGCTTCTTCGTCGGTCAGCTCGTCATCGACACTCTTGCTGAGAAGCATGTTGGCGCCGAAGCCTTTGCCGGCATCGATGGCGTTGTCGAGGTCGATCCAACGAGAGTGCAGGGCGTGTCGCGGGAACCAGTGGTTGAGGGAGTCCTCAAGAATGAAGCAGGCCGCGCGTTGTACGGGGGTGCTTGGGAGCACCGGTGCTTCGTCGAAGCGTTCACTCAACATGGGGCCGATCGAGATCGTATCGTGGATGAGCCAGCCGTCGGGTGTTTCGAGCAGCGGGATGAAGCGGGTGCCCGCTCGCCTCTCGAGCTCTGCGCCCACGCTCATCGATTTGAACTTCCACTGATGCGGAATATTTTGATAGCGCAGCTGCGCTTCCAGCTTGCGGGTGAACATGCTGAGTTCAGAACCAATGAGATTGTACGTTCCGAGATACATCGATTTCTTGTCCTTGTCGGAGTGCGGGTTTTCGTTGCGCGGAGATCGTGATCGGGAGTTGTTTCGACACCCGTCGCCATGGCAAGCGACTAGAAAAACGAGTAACGCCGCCCCCTGGGCGTTGGGATCTTCTGGTCTTCGGGAAGAGTGCAGATTCGATTCATTCGCGTGACGCTGCCGTCGGCGTATTCCCAGATGAGCTGGTCGCCGTCGAGGTAGCGCTTAACGACCACCGGGCCCCAACCAAAAACATGAAAGTCGAGCACACCGTTGTTCCAGACCATGCTCGCCGAAGTTCTTGGGCAGTATTCTTTTTTGCCAATCGTGAAGAGAACGCCGCCCTCCGTGTCATTGCTGTTCTCGCCCAGGGTGCTGTTCGGGCCGGCGTCGTGAATGAGGCCCGAAGAGGTCACCACGACACGACGACTGCACTGTTCCACACGTTCAACGTGGCCCGTATGACCGCCTTCGACCCCGAGCCAAAGGCCACGAATGTCCGCGGCTCCGGGGGGGAGGGGTTCGGTGCATTCCGCAAGGATCGGCAGCGGGAAGTGGCGATAGCCGCAGCCCGGTGTGTTCCCTTTCGGGATATCCGCAGCTTGCTTGCCACTGCCGTCGAGCTTCGGGAGATCGCAGTAGTCAACCGTGCTGCCGTCCCCGGCAAGTGTGGCCGGGTGGGTCGTGAGCGGAGGGCGACTTGAAAAGTACATCTGCCAGAACGCGACAAGAAACAAGATTGCGACTGCAACGACGATGCGAATGAGTGCCTTCATCACGATGCGGTCGTCACCGCGGCGGGTGCGTCGAGGTGCTTACGCAGGGCCGCGACGACGTAGTCGGGGTCCGACCTTCGTTGGTAGTTTTCGGATTGATCCATCCACAGTACTTTTCCGCTCGCATCAACCAGCAAAGAAGTTGGGACGGGCAGGGCCTTCGGGGCGATCGGCGGAGGCGGACCTGAGTGGAAACCCGTGTTGCGCAGGCCGAAGGCGTCGGTCACCTCGAGTGCTCGATCCGAGAGCATTGTGGCGCCGAGTCGATGCTTGCGATGTCCCTTTGCGATCGCTCCCGGGGTGTCGGTGCTGACCGTCAGGATCGCCACGCCCCGTTGGTCGAATTCGGGCCGGAGTTCTTCCCATCGCCGTAACTCGGCGACACAGTAAGGTCACCAGTGTCCGCGAAAAAACTTGATGAGCACCGGATGCCCCGCAAGGCTTTCTGAGTCGAACGTTTGTCCATGTTCGTCGATTGCGCTGAAACGGGGAATCGCGGCGCCTACTTGGATCACACCGGCTGCGACTTTTTGTTTGCCGATCGCAACGGTGAGTAGAAAGAAGGCCGACGCGCCGGCGCCGATGCCCGCCGGGACGCCCCCGAGCAAACCCGGTTCCCCCATGAGGGCTACTGCGCCGAGAGCAGCTCCGATGACCCATGCAGCAACGAAGCCGCTTCGGTTCTCCGGAATCTCCACGCGTTGGAAAGCTCGGATCCAAAGTCGAACTGAGGCTGCCATGACGGCGATCGACATCCAACCAAGAATGACATCATCCATTTGTGTTTCTCCCTTCTTCGACGGCCAGTCTGCGGGAAGCCCGCGCGACTGCCGATTCAAAATCCCGCCTTGCTGACGCAGTAAGATACGGAAGCAGTACCGCGAAGTGATGCCGAAAACCACGTTCCTGATCTGCCCACGTGATCACTCCAAGGCCTTCGAACTCTCGCAGGTGATCCATCCAGTAGCGGCTCACGATAAAAAGTGAACTCGCGAGGACGCGAAGATCGACGGCGAGGTCGCGTCGAAACAAGCCTTCTTTTTTTGCGCGTCGAAGGAGGTCATAGAGTTCGGCATGGTCAGAAGCCATGTCGGGATCGCGTTGCAGCGCATTTGGGTTCTTCGAGAATTGCGCGAGATCGCGCAATATAAAGCGGTATTCCCACGTGTGATTCATCGAGAGGAGAACGAGCCCAACATAGTCGTCTGCTACCGCGCCGAACTGATAGTTTTCGAGATGCGCGCGGCGGCTTTGTCGTATCCGCTCTTCAAGTGCGATGACGAGATCGCGCTTCGTCGGGTAGTGGTACGTCAGGTTGCCCTGCGCGATTCCCACTGCCGTCGCGATCTCGGCGAGCGTCGTTGCGGCGTAGCCCCTCTCGTTGAAGAGCCTGAGGCTGGCGTCGAGGATTCGACTTGGTGTTGTCGCGCGATCACTCACTTGCGTTGGGCCTCCAAATTCACTCCCGGGTCGGGTGTTGACGTTCTAGGTTATACCTCCTAATTCTAGGTTAGTAAACCTAAAACGATAAGCTGGTGCACCGTGGTCGAGCGGATAGAAACAATAAGCGGGGTTTTGGCGTCACGCTCGAGTATGGGCGTTATGAAAATCAGGAGTTGATCCCGGAACGGGGAGTCGATCTCCATCCCCGGCTTGGTTGTCATATTGCCTAGTATCGGCGGTGCGGAAAACGCAGCCTGAAGTTCCTATCCGCTATCGCTTGTCGTCGCGGTTCTCCTCGCTCGATCCGGAGGTCCGTTAGAGGACCTGAACAGTGATGGTCGAAAGCAGAGCCCCCGCAGCGAAGAAATAGAGTCCGCTCTCTGCTTCGAAGCGAAAATTGAAGGTGTCCGCCTTGAAGAAAGTGATCAGAAGCGCAACCAAGAAGACGTCAGTCATCGACCACTTCGAGGTGATGCGAAGAAAACGCATGGATCGCTCGGCGGCCGGGCGAAGGGAGAGGTAGAGGCAGGATCCAACCTTCAGCAAGGGAAAACAGATGCTGAAGAGCACGATCATAAAACCAAGCAGAACATCGCCGGACTCGAAGAGTCGGTGGATGATTCCGAGCAAGTACTGGTCTCCGATCGGAACTCCGCCCCGGTCCGCTACCCACCACTTCATGCAGGTCTGCAGCGGGTTCTTTTCGTTGTGGCAGCAGTCGCCGAGCTGACTCGTCTCGGCGCCGGCTTCCACTCGCGCTGCACACACGCGCCAGCCGACGTAGCTTTCGGTCAGCGGGTCCCTAACCAGTCCCAGCTTCTCGTCCATCAAACTCCGAGCAGTGTCTTGGAGTCTCGCATTGATCGTGTGTAAGCAGCTGGCAACCGCTTTTCCCCATACGTCGTTGGCGTCGGTGCTGGGAATGGTATCGAGGAGAGCATCGAATTCGGCAGTCGCGGATGTGAAGGGAATCGGTAAGGGGGGGATAGACTCTCGGATAGCGGATATCAGGTTCACGCAAGGGGCATCGATGGGGACAGGGATTTTAACGGGGCTTTTCAGTTCCGCCGATAAGTAACCGAATGACAAATCGCTCGGAATCACGGGCGAAGGGTCCAACGCGGGCCCGCTCGCCCGACCCGAGCTTTGTGGCTCTTCGAACAGCGCGGGCGACCGATTATATGCGGAATCGCTTGTGTGGATGTTTGGTTCGAGAATCATCTCGAAACAGACCGTTCACCCACCCCGATCGCTTGACGCCCAAGCCATTGTTTCGTAAAATATGAATTAATTCATCTTTTTGGAGTACCCAGATGACAGGACGTCGCGAGCAACAGAAGAACGCGCGGAAGCGTCGAATCGTCGATGCCGCCAGTCATCTCTTCGCAACGCGGGGATACGAAGCCACCGCGATCGGAGACATTGCCCAGCGTGCCTGCCTCGCAGTCGGCACGCTGTACAACTACTTCCCGTCGAAACCGGATATCGCGCTATCGATCGTGCGCGTGAAGACCAGTGACGCACTGGGGGACGGTGAAGAGATCGTAAAGCGACCGCCCGCGGACCCCGTGACGGCTGTCGCTGCCCTGATGAATCTCTACGTCGACACCTTCTCGTGCGTCGAACGGGATCTGTGGCGCGAGATCGCTGCTGGCGCCATGACCGATCCGTCAGGACTGGGTGTCGCGTTCTTCGCCCAGGATGTCCGACTGATTCATCAGCTGAATGCCCTCCTCGATGAGCTGCGGAGCCGCGGCGACCTCGGAGCGGACGCGGACTCGGGCCGCGGCGCGATTACGCTCTACAGTGTCTACGTGAGCTGGTTCATGGCCTATCTCGCCAACGATGCCATCGGACTCGAGGAGCTTCGCGAGCAGGTTCGCCAAGGCATCGAAGTCGTGCTGCACGGCCTGCTTCACGATTCTCCGCGAGTAAAGGCCGACTCGAAAAGCGAGGACACCCGATGACGACGGAAGAGGCGCTGGGCGAATTCCTGGTCGAACAGAAGGTCGCAAACAAGAGCGACACGCGGGAGGACTGGTACGGCGGCTTTTGGTTCTTCACGACGATCCTGGGCGTGAAGATTCCGGTGTTCCCGCGATTCGGGTTTCGGCGGGGTCTACCCGCACATGACACACACCACATGCTCAATGGCTATCGAACGCACTGGATCGGCGAATGTGAGACAGCGGCGTGGGAACTTGCAAGCGGAGGCTGCGGCCACCACCTGGCCTACTGGATCGATCGGCTGCTATTTCTCGCGATCGCACTGCTGACGGCGCCTGCGCAGACGTTGCGCGCGTGGAAACGGGGTTGGGGACAGCGAAACCTCTATCGCCTCGAACCCGACCGGCTGCTCGCGATGGATATCGATGAGGTGCGCCGCTATGTCGCCCGGGAGGCTCCTTCAGGATCGCTTTCCGACTGACCAGTCGCCGGTGCGTCAGCGGTGAGGGACCGGGGCTTGCTTCAACACGAATGCCACTCCGCCAGACTCCGCTTCGACCGACTACTCCTTGTTGAACAGATCTTTGATTTTTTCCGAAGCGCCTTTCGCGCCGCTCGTGAGTTTCTGAGTTGCGCCCTCCAGCGTACTACCGACCGCGGCGGCTCCTCCACCAACCACTTTGCTCGCCGAGTCGATTCCTTTCTTCGCCGTTCCGTTAATTGCCGTGAACGTCGTCGATGCGATTTCGATGAGATCAGGTGTCATCGCCCTCGTGATTTGAGCCTCGATTCTCTGGATGACCACCGCTGTGATCTGCTGAGGCGTCAGTCCGCCTTCCCGCAGGCCGATCTCGTCGAGCGCGATATGAATTCGTGGTAGGTCCGTGTCGAGTTCCAGGCCGCGGTGAGAAACAGCCCGCACAGCGAGGTCGTTCATGCGGATCCTCCGGATAATCAGCTTCGGGACGAACGATTCTTCGACCCTGCCAACAGAATTGGTGTCATCTGCGATGTACGCGTCGACGTTTTTCTCTATCGCGGCGAGGTTCGATGTCTTTAGAGAGCGACGGATCGAGCCGCTTGGATCGACGGGATCGAAATCGAGTTCGCGAAACTCCGCGATCACATCCGCTGAACGAACCAGCACATCCTCGATCACGATGGCCGCCTGGCCGATCGTGTCGATGTCGATCTCGACGCTGATGTTCTCCAGCAACAGAAAGTGGGCGGTTTCAAAACCCTTCGGATTGCCGATCCTGAGCCCGGTGAGCGACCCGCATGCAAAGCTCTGTGACGACGCGGCCGCGGCCGTGAGGATAGGGATTTTAACGGGGCTTTTCAGTTCCGCCGATAAGTAACCGAATGACAAATCGCTCGGAATCACGGGCGAAGGGTCCGACGCGGG
>Ga0115003_10004039_pt1 | contig 11420 bp, 7 predicted proteins | sample ArcticOcean_MG_C_7_FD_88736 | JGI IMG/M metagenome (GOLD analysis project Ga0115003, IMG submission 88736) | Marine microbial communities from western Arctic Ocean - ArcticOcean_MG_CB11_88 | ecosystem: Environmental > Aquatic > Marine > Oceanic | place: Arctic Ocean: Canada Basin | collected... | reverse complement strand
TATTCATTAGAAGTTTTTTTTATTTTAGCCTTTATTCTAATCTGAACATTAATGCTAGGCCAATATAATAATACAGCTATTTGGTTAGATAAATTGAATGAAGATGCTTTTGGAGAGCTATAGTTACTAAAAAAAATAAATTCATCATTTGAAATAAATTTAAGATTTACATATCTAGAATCAACTTCATTTATCTCCTTGTTGTAAGAAGAAATTGAAATAGCCTCAATACCTCTTTGGCCTGCATTTAAAGCCTCATCATATTTCTCCTTAAAAAGCAGATAAGGTATTTCTTGATTTAAGTTATTAAATTGGATCATTTTATTAAAATTTTAAATTAATTATATACGTCTTATTACCAATCAAGAACTTTAAAAACAAAACCTATAAACAAAAAAAACTGCATAATGCAGCTTTTTATATTTATTTATTTTTTAAAAGTTGATAATCGTATTTATTACAGGCTAAAGACCTTGATTTTGCTTTGTTATTTTTTGATCTGACTTACTTTGCGCAGCTGATTAAACGCCCTCTGCTCATAGCGCACTAATTTTAGATTCACCTCAAGCTTCTTATAAAGTAAGCCAGGAAGATCATTGTTCTTTGCCACCTGCTTAGTGAGCAACACAACTAATGCCCTGCACTCAGCTTTAGTGATACCTGACCTTAGATGCTCTAAAACTACTTATTTTGACATTGCACCACAAAAGTCTAGAACGCCCTTGCCAGCAAGCTCCCTAATAACAACTTTGGATATAAATTCTTTATGACTAACAAGCAATGCTATGACATCAAATTCATTAAGTGCAACTTTGATATCAACTAAGTTATATTTTGGATGATCTGTAATATTAGGCTCAACGCAGAACACTTCGTAACCTTGCTGTGTAAGTGACTCAACTACTCTAATGGCAGGCGACTCCCTTAGGTCATCGATATCTGGCTTAAAAGCAAGCCCGAGACAAGCTATTTTTTTCGTTTTTTGTGAATCTGCTACAGCTTTAATTTTATTTACTACCCATTCTGGCTTTTCATCATTAACATTCCTCGCTGTTTTGATCAGTCTAGAATTTTTTGGATCGTCTGAAACAATGAACCAAGGATCAACCGCAATACAATGTCCACCCACTCCTGTACCTGGTTGAAGCACATTTACCCTCGGATGATGATTTGCCAATTCAATTAAATCCCAAACATTGACGTCATTTTTATCACATATAATCGACAACTCATTAGCAAAAGCAATATTCACATCTCTAAAGCTGTTCTCAGTTAACTTACACATCTCAGCTGTTTTAGCGTCAGTTTCCAGTATTTCGCCACTAACAAAAGTTCTATAAAAGGAAGCCACTACCTTTGTGGATATAGAATCAATACCCCCAATCACTCGAGCATTATCTACCAATTCAGACATAATTCTCCCAGGCAGTACACGCTCTGGACAGTAAGCAATGTATGCTTTTGATGAATGCACTCCATTTTTTTTTAAAATTTCCCGAACCATATCGGTTGTCCCTACAGGAGATGTTGACTCTAAAATTAGGATATCATCGTCCTTAATATGAGGGGCAATATTTTCAGCTGCTACTCTAATATAATCTAAATTTGGAGTGGGTATTTCACTGTCAGTATGAAATGGAGTAGGCACACATATAATATAAACATCAGCTGGCTGCACTTCCATGCTGGCTTTTAATTTACCATTTGCTACCGCAGATCTAACATAAGCAGCTAAATCAGGCTCGACTATATGAATTTCACCCCTATTTATTGTTTCTACCGCTTCCCTATTTACATCCATCCCGTTAACCAAGTAACCTTTCGATGCAAGTAATGCCGCTGTTGGTAAACCTATATACCCAAGCCCAATGACAGAAACATTTTTGTATTTTTTAATCATTTAATTTCTCTCTAATGTAGTTAACTATTCTATCGCAGGCCTGGCCATCCCCATAAGGGTTATGTGCTTCGGACATTTCTGAATACAAACTTTTATCATTTAACAACATATCAATCATGATAATAATATTATCCTTTGAGGCGCCTACTAATTTTACAGTTCCAGCATTAACAGCTTCTGGACGCTCTGTGACGTCTCGCATTACCAGTACTGGTTTCCCCAGACTCGGAGCTTCCTCCTGGATACCCCCAGAATCAGTGAGAACAATGTGCGAAAACCTTAACAAATAAACAAATTCTTGATACTCCAATGGCTCAATTAACCAAACATTTTTCAGCCCAGATAATATTTCGTTAACTGGTTTTTGTACATTTGGATTGAGATGGACTGGATAGACAAAATGAGTATCTTGGTGACGAATTGCCAGCTCTTTGATTGCCTCACAGATATCAAGAAAACCTCCACCAAAATTTTCTCTTCTATGACCTGTTATCAAAACGAAGTTGGTAGCCTTCCAAGCAAATTCCAGGAGAATATTAAACCGAGAATCAAGTTTTCTTGATAGATTGCTATTTTCATCTATATTTTTTAGCATGAGATGAAGTGAATCGATGACTGTATTACCAGTAACGATGACGTTGTCTTTATTTTTACCCTCTGCTAATAAGTTTTTTTTGCTTAAGTCAGTGGGAGCGAAATGATAATCCGCAGTTAATCCAATACTATGCCGATTGTATTCCTCGGGGAAAGGAGCATGGATATCATGCGTGCGAAGACCAGCTTCCACATGACCTACCTTAATGCCCATATAGAAACATGCCAAAGAAGTTGAAAATGCTGTAGCTGTATCTCCATGTACTAAAACTAAATCTGGTTTGACCTCCTTTAAAGTGTCTCGCATCCTAAGCAATATGCTTGAAGTGACATCAAATAAATCCTGACCTTTGGTCATTACATTTAAATCAATATCGGGAGTTAACTCAAAGATACTAAGTACTTGGTCCAACATCTGCCTGTGCTGCGCGGTTACACAAACAATAGTTTCGATATCTTTTTGTTCTCGAAATTTATGGCACAGCGTTGCCATTTTAATCGCCTCAGGCCGCGTACCAAAAACAATCATTACTTTTTTCAATTTAATTTTTCCTCAATATAGCTAAGCAATTTAATTGCCAAATGTTGGCGATTAAATTTGCCTGCTGCCAAAAAACTGTTGTCGGACAACCTGCTTAACAAATCATTATCATTTTTTATTTTCAAAATAGCTTCAGCTAGCTTGATTGGATTTTCAGGAGGTACGATTAAACCAGAATTTTCAGCTCTGATAATCTCAGTTGATTCTCCTACAGGAACAGACATAATTATTGGTAACCTCATCGCCATGGATTCAAAAATTTTAGATGGGATTACAGTAGTAAATAAAGGAGTATCCTTGAGAGAAACCAACGAAATATCGCACAAACTCCATATGTTCCGCATCTGCTCCTTGGGTTGACGTGGGATCATAACTATATTGGACAAATCTCGTTTTTTAACCAATTCCTCTAATCTAGATCTGTCTGCACCACCGCCTGTGAATACTATTCTTATCGAATCCTCTTCTTTGAGTAGTTCAGCAGCTTCAATAATGGTATCTAACGCATGGGCCAAACCATGTGTGCCTATATAGCCAGCAACAAACTTACCTTGCAGATTATATTTTTTAGCAAATTTTTGATCTTTATTCTTCAAGGGCGTATATTTGTTTAAATCCACTCCGTTAAGAACAACTTTAATTTTATCACCAGATACACCTCGAGCCTGTAACTCTGATTTAAAGCTATGAGTTACAGAGATTATCAAATCAGCTTGGTGGTATAAAAACATTTCAAGCCTTTCTAGGGTAGTAATAACCGAATTCCTTTCCATTGCACCAACAGCGGTTATGGAAGCAGGCCAAATATCACGGAGTTCAAAAACGAATGGAACGTGTTTGAATTTTGCCAAGGCCCAAGCTGATATAACTGTGAAGAACTGCGGCGAGGTACCAATCACAACATTTACTTGTCGTACTAACAAACCGAAAAAAAAGCTAGACACCATGAATGAGATGAAATCTATTGTTCGCTTTATAAATCCTGCATTTGCAGTAATGTATGTTTTTACTCTCCAAACATTAATATCTTCAATTGTTTCCTTTGATAACCATCTGTTTTTGTAACCATCGAATACTTTGCCTTCTGGGAAATTTGGTGCACATGTAATAACCGTAACCTTGTGACCTTTACTCACCCACTCACGAGCATGCTCAAAAGTCCTTGTTGCAGGAGCATTCCCCTCGGGGGGAAAGTTGTCGGTTAGGAAAAGAATATGCATGTCAACGATTTTTCCATGTAAATATAATTCCTAATTCACTTTCTTCAAACTGCACTTCCAGCACCTTATTGGGTACTTCTAATCCAAACTCGGGATACCATGAGGAATCGCTCAGTGATACTATTTTACCTGTTAGGTCACTGTGCAACATAAAGTTTGGCCCTTTGACTATCAACAAATGACCCTCTAGGCTTAAAGTTAAGTCAGGATGGAAGTAAAAACGTGATATTGCGCAACTAAATACCCCTGTTAGTGAATCAAATACTGAAAGACTATCATCTGTAAAAATGATCTTGCGTGAATGAATACAACCACCAAATAGCGATTTATAACCATTATGTGCAGCTTTTAGCACTATGCTGTAGTCGTCATTAAGCTCTATAGATCTATTGATTATCTCTGCACGATTGGCAACCCTAAAGCCACTCCAAACCTGAGAGGAGTCTTGAGAGTCAACCTCCACAGTATTATGGGATAAGGTCTTTCTCTGGTTAAAGCGCTTAGAACTCAAGCCATATTCAGACGTACCAGAGTTTACAAATACCCTCTTAGGCCCAATAGATAACTCAAAAGACAATGTATCCGCATGAGCATGACCAGGAATATAAGCAGGTCCAACTTGTGACGCATCAAATATTAACTTATTACCATCAGTGATAGCAGCGATGTAGCCACTATTAGAGTTATCAATAAATTGAGTAGTAGTATGATCAAGATGGACAACTTCAAACCCTAGTTGCTCTGCATAGCATTCTATTTTAGCCTTTGTTGGGGCAATTCCTTGCGCTGAATCGTTAAAGAAAGACAATCCACCATCGGTATGCGACATTGCTTCCATAAACTTGAGCATTTTAGGGATATAATTTTCAAGCAGAGTTATTAACTGTTTAGATACCATGCATGGATAAGCTTTACTCAAATTAAACATATCCAACATATCCACTATAATTAAAGAATGATACATAGGACTTAGCTCGAAATTTGCACCATCTGGTAAAATCTGTTCAGGAATTTCAGTAAGCAATCCTTTATCTGCAATATCAATCCACCGACGATTCCCAAAAATAACACCCGCAAAAAATAGTGCCTTTAGATTTACAAAATAATGATTTCCTAACAAATGCTTTTCAAGGTCGTTAGATAAATAGCTCGCTTGAGAATGAAGACTTCTAAATATTTTTTCGTTCAACTCCAATCCGCCAAGCCAAGCTTTAAAAATATTTACAACCCTCAAGGATAGAGGATAGGGCTCCCAAGCATTGCCTATCCCAACTGGATTTTCATCAATCCAACGATTTAGTAACTGTAGATGAAAAGCATTTTTCTCATGCATACTTTCTGAGAGCAAGTCTTCAAAATAATGTAAGTTATAAACCCACAGCTTACTGTAACCCTCATAATTCCAATCACTTGGCAAATCCAACTGTTTGGATTGATTTAAAAAGCGGGCATTAGCATACCTGTCAATTTTTTCCTCATATAGCCTTAAATGTATCCAACCTTCCTTTTTCTTCGGAATGGAGCCACTAAAGTTATCAGTTACCTTCGGTTTATAAAATCTTCGGGTTAATCTAAAGTAAATCTGTCGCCACTTGAGGTACTTGACAGTATTAATTAAAAGCAAAAGTTTGTTCATTAGTCAGAGGTTACTCATATATTCCTAAACAAAAGAGTTAGCTATTTTCTTAATATATCTGCTATGTCAACAGAAGCGCGCGCCACTTCAAAGATCTCATCTTGTGGAATAGGATTCTCTCCTCCTCCCCGCAAGCTCTCCATAAAAGCGTTAACACAATTGTCCTGCCCCTTGTCCTGAGACCATAGATTCATTTTGGTAAATCCTTTCCAACCAAAACCTCTGAGTTTTCTGAAATTATCCAATTGGAGTACAGCGTTATCACAAAAAACTTCAATACGCTCTTTAGGGAAAGACTTTCCACCATTAGCTAAATAATGAATAGAACCAATAGACCCATCCTCAAAAGTAAGGCTGATGATAGATTTATCTTCAGTAACTGCTACAAAATCATTTTCACCCATTTTCAAAGCACTAAAAGATTTGATTTTCGATCCTGCCAAAAATCTCATCAAATCAATATAGTGGCAAGCTTCACCAATAATACGACCGCCACCTACTTCAGTATCCTGTGTCCAGTGGCCCTTAGGAATTTCACCTGCATTCATTGTCATGATAAAGATTTTAGGCGAAGGCTTAGTATTAAGAAGATGTTTAATTTTCCTGATATGCGGCGAAAAACGTCTGTTGTACCCCACCATAACCATAGTTTTTGAGTCTCTCTGAGTCGATTCAATTTGATCAATTTCATCATGCGTGAGGGCAAGAGGTTTTTCTACGAAAACGTGCTTACCTTTTTTTAAAGCCTGAATGGTTTGAAGTGCATGAAGATTGTGCTGGGTAGCAATAACTACAGCATTAACGGTATTATCAAAAGCTTGTTGGATGTCAGTCGAAGCAGTTCGAAACCCATTTTTTTTTCCATGATGGACTGCGCTCACACCCCCACTGGTTACAAGGCTAGTCAAGTTTGCTCCTGCTCGCTTAAATGAGGGAATAAGAATCCTTGATGCATAATTACCACCACCAATAAATGCAACGTTCCCTCTTTGTGCTTGGTTGATCATGGGATCGGCAAGTTGGACAGTATGGTCTTGTAGATACTCATCTTCTGACCTCTGATACTCGAGCAAAATACCTAGAGATGAACGATCCTGAAGTTTGTCATAGGCGGCGACAGCATCATCAATTTCAAACCGAGCACTAATTAAAGGAGTCACATTAATTGCGCCAGATGCCATTAAATCTAAAACAGCCTCAAAGTTACGTTGTTCCGTCCAGCGAACAAATCCAAATGGGTAGTCCTTGCCTCTACTCTCATAATCATCGTCATATCGCCCTGGTCCATAAGAGCATGACACTTGAAATGAAAGCTCTTTTTCATAAAAATCAGCCCTACTCAAATCAAGACCAACAACACCAACCAAAACAATACGACCCCTTTTCCGACACATAGTAGCTGCTTGATGAACAATATCATTACTGGTCGAGCTCGCAGTTATAATTACAGCATCCACGCCTCGCCCGCGAGAATATCCGGCGGCTATAGCCATCGGGTCTTGATCTTGCGACAAATCTACAACTTCAGCACCAAACTGCTTAGCAAGTTCGCACTTAGCTTTATCATAATCGATACCTAGCACTCTACATCCATTAGCCTTCAAAATTTGAACCGTAAGTAAACCTATCAATCCAAGCCCTGTCACCACGACAGTCTCACCAATACTTGGATTCACCAACCGGACGCCTTGCATTGCAATAGCGCCCAAAACAGTAAACGCAGCGGACTCATCATTTACTTCATCTGGAATGATTGCTACAAGATTTTTGGGGATACTAACTATCTCAGCGTGAGCACCGTTTGAGGCAACTCTAGCACCGAGGGCGAATCCAGTGTCGGCAGGATCAATAACGCGACCAACATTACAATAACCAAGGGAAAGAGGCTGATCTAGTTTTGAACGTATAGCCTCAATAGTTGGGGAAAATCCATCAGTTTGAATTTTTGTAACCACTTCTTGAACTTTATCTGGCTGGGATCGGGCCTTACCTATTAGTCCAGCTTTGCCAAAATCAACTAACATTCGTTCTGTCCCAACCGAGACTAACGATGTAGTTGTGCCAATCAATACATATCCTTTTTTACCGTTAGGTCTTGGGATCTCAACTAAAGAAGTCTTTCCATTTGAAAGACTTTGTAATACTTTTTTCAATTTATTTATCCTCCTCGGAATTATTAGTATGACTTATCTTCAATATTACATTGCACAATCGCACCACTCTCAACAGCCTCCTTAATTTTCAACACCAAAAGCCCGGTTGCATAAACATATGAAGGACTCTCTCCTTTAAACTTCTCACCTTGTATACTTTGGTACGAATTAACTATATTTTCCTTATGACCATGATCTCGATAAAAGTTGGATACTATATGATTTTTATCAATATTAGCTAACTCGAGGGAAACAAAGTCCTTAAGACTTCCCAAAAGGTTACCCTTATGTACATTAAGGTATTCTCTTACCCCCTCAAAAGTATGCCCTTTAGCAGAGAAGGTCAATCCAGCCTGCGAACCATCAGCAAACGACAAGGAAACCGAAAAATCTGATTTAGAATCTACCGCCACTGCTGGACTAATAGTGCATGGAAAGCAATTATCAAGTCCTACTAGATGAATGGTTAGATCTGACCAGTGACACAAATTACCTAAGATCCGGCCACCCTCTTTGCTAGAAAAGTACCAATGGTCATCCGCTATCCCATGCCCAGCAATAAACCAATTAACCATAATGGAACCATGCTCTTTATCAAGCGCTGACATCAAACGTTTAAAAATACTACTTCTTGGACGGTTAAATCCTAAAAATACCTTTGAACTAGGATTTAGCTTCATAGCGCTCATAAGGTCATCTAACTGACTCTCGCTAACTGCATGAGGTTTTTCTATATGGACATGTTTACCTGCTTCTATAGCTTTTATTGCATATAGGGCATGACTATGGTGATTAGATGATATATAGATCATTCTAACTTCTTCATCGGCTAATATTGATTCAAAGTCAATCGTTGCGCAGTAAGCATGATATTTTGTCGCTAATGATCTAGCCCTAGACTTATCAATATCAAGAGCGTACTTGATTTGTGCACTGGTAGACTTAGTTAAATAATATCCAATAGTAGAAAACCCGAAATTTCCACATCCAACTATTGCCACGTCCCCCGTATTTTTTCCTTTATGATTAATCCAGGTATCACCATCGAAACTTTCCTCGCTTCTCATATGCTTCTGACCAAGGACTTTGATATAGGTACGGGTAAAGCCAAATATGCGTATATACCGCAATACTTTTTTAATTTTAAATGTCAACGGAGCTTTAAAATAATCCATAAATCCTCTGAGTTAATTTGTTTAAGTTTGATGGGTTGAAATCAAATATCGAGACTAGCAGTAGTAAAGAGTTTTTGATCTATACTATAGTATAACGCTCTTTGCGCTTCCTATGATGATTTTTAATAAGCAAGTGAATTCAATGATCTTCCGAAAATGTGATATTGCTTTATAAAATTTTTACCTAAGGCAGCTCATTTCCAAAAAGCCGACTAACATCTGCGACCTCAACTATCTAACCACCCTTGTACCAAAACCTTGAATATGACTTGAGAAAATTTCTAACATAGCTTCCTGGTCATTCTCTTCTTGGGCGACCAACAATTGATTTAAAGTAGCTTCCAAATTCTCCCAATCCAAAAATTCTTCTTTGGCTCGCATTATTTTTCCGTGGCTACTAGGAATAACGTTATCTCCAATCAGTAATTCTTCATACAACTTCTCTCCTGGTCTCAAGCCAGTTATTTGAATTTCAATATCACCATTGGGATGTTGGCTGTCTTTTATTGTCCTCCCTGATAATCTAATCATAGCTTTAGCAAGTTCCAATATTTTAATCGGCTCCCCCATATCAAGAACAAACAAATCACCACTATTGGCAAGAGAAGCAGACTGAATAACTAGCTCCGCGGCCTCAGAAATACTCATGAAATATCGTGTAATCTCCGTGCTAGTTAAGGTTATAGGACCTCCTAAATCAATTTGTTCACGAAATAGAGGCACAACCGATCCAGAAGAACCAAGGACATTCCCAAACCGTACCATACTATATATTGGATCCTTCATAGGCTCGGCCACAGCAGCCCTAGCCTGTAAAATCATTTCACAAAATCGCTTCGTTGCTCCCATCACATTTGTCGGCCTGACCGCCTTGTCGGTGGAGATCAACACAAATCTATCAATATGGAATTTTTCAGCAAATCGAACAAGATTTAAAGTCCCAAAAACATTATTTCTAACTGCTTGAGCTATGTTTCGCTCCATCAAAGGAACATGTTTATAGGCAGCAGCATGGAAAATGACGGTTATTGGATGATCTCGATATAAGACCTCTAATAGGTCATTATCACAAACACTGCCAATTTGCATAACGAGGTCACAAGACAAAGAATATTTAGACAATTCGCGTTCTATTTGATAAAGACCGAGTTCAGAGGTATCAAGTAACACAATTTTTTTTGGATTCAATCTGACTAGCTGCTTACAAATTTCTCCGCCTATACTTCCTCCAGCCCCGGTCACCAGAATTACCTCATCCTTAACTACATTTCCTAATAAACGATGATCAGGTTTGACGGCATCTCGGCCAAGTAGGTCATCAATCGAAACATGTGTAAATGACTCTATGTTCCGCTTCCCAAGGAGGATATCTTCGGGAGGAGGAAGTGTTGTTATATTTACAGAATATCGGGAGAGTCTTTTAAGGATATTTTTCTTTTCTTGCTGTCTTAAACTTGGAATTGCGATCACTATTTGATTTACATTAAATTTGGACAAATTTTCTACTAAATCAGTAATTGAAGTTACAGGAATCCGTCTTATAGATCTTCCTATCACTAACTCATCATCATCTATAAAAAAAGCTACATCATATCTTTTAGAATTCGAAAGCGCAGCCGCCAGCATAGATCCAGCTGCGCCTGCACCATAAACTGCAATTGTTTCCTGACCTCTTACAAATCTGTTAAATCGTTTATTGGCAATACCCCTGTAAAAAGTTAGCAACATAGCCGCCATTGGAGTGGCGCTCAAAAATACGGGGATACCGTTATCTATACTCTGAACTAAAATTAAGTTTATCAAGAGTATTCCAGTTGTCATTCGGAAAAATAAAAAGGTTAAATCGGCTTCACTTACTATATATTTGTAAATCTGTAATTGTCTGAGTACCAAAACCCCAAATATGCTGGCGACTAAAAGAATAGTCAAGTCAATTTGAACCGTACCAAACATATAAAATTGACAGAATAAAAATACACTTAAAATACCCAAGATATCAAGTAGAGTAAGGGTAATGTATTTGAAGTCATCAATTCGCAATTTTAAAGATTTAAATTTGGAAATGCTCATATATTATTGCTATCTGCCCTCAAAATTGAGTTGGGAATATGAATTGTCAGAAAAATTGTAACCGAACCGAACGATAATCTACGGACCTTATTGCTCTGATTAGCAGTCAAATCTACTATCTCCCTCTTTTT
>Ga0115003_10004035_pt1 | contig 11426 bp, 9 predicted proteins | sample ArcticOcean_MG_C_7_FD_88736 | JGI IMG/M metagenome (GOLD analysis project Ga0115003, IMG submission 88736) | Marine microbial communities from western Arctic Ocean - ArcticOcean_MG_CB11_88 | ecosystem: Environmental > Aquatic > Marine > Oceanic | place: Arctic Ocean: Canada Basin | collected... | reverse complement strand
TCCTTGAGCGTTCATTCCAAAAGAGGAAATGGCTACAAACAGTAAAAGCGAAAATCCTTTTAGAATTCCGCTGAACGTTGAATTGGTTTTAGTACAACAATTATTGTTGTTTCTAGTTAGTGAGTTTGTCATTTGGGAGTATTTAATTAGTACGAATTTGTTTAATCGTAAGAGCTCAGTATTGAGTAGACGATAGAATTTTCAAATAGTTTTCAGTGCAAAAATACACTTTTATATCACTCAAAAACCATTTAGTCTAATAAAAATTATATTTAGTCGAAAAAAACCGTTTGTTGTGAGAAAAAGAAATATGTAAATTGCCAGTAATTACATTACTATTGCAGGTAAGTGTACTAATTACACGTTAGCCAATTGAAAAAAGGAATAATACTCGAATTAGCTGTTCCCATGAGAAATGAGCCTTCCGATAGAGCGGAAATGGTTAACCAACTTCTATACGGAGAACAGTATGAGGTATTGGAGGAAAGAGAGAAATGGATTAGCATAAAAACGATTCATGACTCATATAAAGGTTGGATAGACCTCAAACAACACTCTGAAAATAAGTTTGACCCTTTAGAGGGGGACTATTGCAACGCTTATGTTACACTTAGGCATAAACAAAGAGGGGAATTAAACTTAACTCCAGGCTCGTTTCTTCTTTCTGAAGAAATTCTAAGAGAGTTGAATTTCGAACTAGTTGAAAATGACCAAGCTCCAAAAGATTTACGAGAATCCTGTATGCTTTTCCTAAATGCTCCATACCTCTGGGGAGGAAGAACGCCTTATGGAATAGACTGCTCAGGATTTACGCAGTTAGTGTTTCGTTTATTGTGTGTTTCTATTCCTAGGGATGCCTCTGAACAGGTAGAGCGAGGTGAGCAAATTTCATTTGTGGAGGAGTCTAGAGAAGGAGATTTAGCATTTTTCGATAATGCTGAAGGTAGAATTACCCATGTAGGAATAATTTTAGAGGAAGGTGGAGCTAAAAAGATAATCCATGCTTCAGGAAGAGTAAGAATAGATAACCTAGATCATAATGGGATATTTAATGAAGAAACACAATCCTACTCTCACAAACTAAGAACAATCAAAAGAATATTATAACTATGATAGAATCTAAAAATTCAGAAAATCTCCTTGATGATGTACTGGTAGATAAGACTCCCAATTATAATGGTGCACTGGCTACGCTAGTAACTGTATTCTTCTTTTGGGGATTTATAGCAGCCGGAAACGGTGTGTTGATTCCATTTTGTAAAACTTATTTTAATCTCGATCAGTTTCAAAGTCAATTAATAGATTTCGCTTTTTATGGAGCATACTACATGGGTGCCCTGATGTTATTCGTGGTGTCAAGTCTTAAAAAGACAGACATTATGAATAAGTGGGGATTCAAGAGTGGTATAGTGAAAGGATTAATTCTATCTGCCTTAGGAGCAGGGGCTATGATATTGGCAGTTAATGGAGCCGAAGCTGGAGATTCTTCTGCTTTTGCATTTATTTTGGGTGCATTGTTCATCGTAGCTTTAGGGTTCTCTCTTCAGCAGACTGCTGCTAATCCATTCGCAGTAGCATTGGGTGATCCTGAAACGGGGTCACATAGATTAAATCTAGCAGGAGGGATTAATTCTTTAGGAACGACCATAGGACCTCTTATAGTGGGGGGAGTATTATTCGGGTCTGCTGCTAGCCAAGATATGGCTGAGTCTATAGCTGATGGAAGTATTACTCTATCTTCTGTTCAGTATCTTTATATAGGTGTAGGACTTTTGTTTCTATTATCTGCAGCGTTATTTAAATTTTCTCAAAAGCTACCAGATGCCAAAGCAGATTCAAGTTTCTTAGGGGCGAAAAAGGCACTAAACACTTTAATTGCGATTACAGTAATACTTATTGTGGTTTTCTTTTTTGTATTCAGACAGTATTCAGGATTAGAGCCAGGTGGTAAGTTGGACGCTTCAGCAGATCATTTGATTTTAATTCTTTCAGTTATAGGATTAGTAGCTATCGTAGGAGGTTTATTAGGAGCTAATAAAATGGCCAAATCTAATCCTGATGGATGGGGAGCCATGCAGTACCCGCAGCTGGTTCTGGGAATGTTAGCTATTTTCACATACGTAGGAGTGGAGGTTTCTGTAGGAAGTAATCTCGGAGAGCTACTTAAGACGGGACCTTTTGGAAGCTTAGGAGAATCAGATATTGCGCCTTACATTTCTCTTTATTGGGGAGGTTTAATGATAGGAAGATGGGCTGGAGCTATAGCAGTATTTAATCCAGCAGAAGGATTGAAAAAGATTCTTTATATAGTGGTCCCTTACATCGCTTTCGGGGTAGTCTTATTGGCTATATACTTGGCAGAATTTGAAGTGGTTCATTTACTAGGCTTCTCTGCATGTGTGGCGTTGCAAATAATAGGTTTCTTCCTAGGGAAAGATAAACCAGCACGTACACTTAAGATATTTGGTCTTTTAGGAATGGCAGCTATGCTTATAGGTTTGTTTACTTCAGGTGATATAGCTATTTACGCTTTTTTAAGTGGTGGTTTGTTCTGTTCTATTATGTGGCCTTCTATCTTTTCTTTAAGTATAAAAGGGCTAGGGAAATATACTTCGCAGGGTTCTGCATTTCTAGTAATGATGATTTTAGGCGGAGCTATTATCCCGCCTATCCAAGGGAAATTGGCTGACATCATAGGAATACATGAGTCTTACATCGTGTGTGTACTTTGTTTTGCTTATTTAGCTTTCTTCGCTCAGAGAGTAGGAGGTATCCTGAAAAAATCTTAATCGGTATCTATCATCAGCTTTTATTGGAAGTATGGCTATAGTTTATAAATTTGCAACGCAAATAAACCAATCTTATGATAAAATTCGCAGTAATAGGTTCTGGCCATATCGGTAAGAGACACGCCGAAATGATTTCTAGAAACCCAGAAGCGGAGCTAACCGCTATGTGCGACAAACGCTCTAAAGAGGAATGCGAGAACAACTTCGATGTCCCTTTCTATTCTACCGCAGAAGAAATGCTAGCCAATACTCCTGACACGGATGTAGTGTGCATATGCACACCTAATGGGTTACATGCCGAACATGCGGTCAAATCACTAGATTCTGGAAAACACGTAGTGGTAGAAAAACCTATGGGCTTAACTAAGAAGGAATGTGAAGAGGTGATGTTTAAAGCATTAAATCGTTCTAAGCAGGTTTTCTGTGTGATGCAAAACAGATATTCTCCACCCAGTGTATGGTTAAAAGAGGTAATGGATACTAAGATGTTGGGAGAGATTTATATGGTTCAAACTAACTGTTACTGGAACAGGGACGATAGGTATTATAAAAAGAACCACTGGAAAGGAACAATGGATTTAGATGGAGGAACGCTATTTACTCAATTTAGTCACTTTCTAGATTTAATGTATTGGTTATTCGGTGATGTAGAAAATATTAAAGGTGTGTTTAAGGATTATAAGCATGAGAATAATACAGCGTTTGAAGACTCGGGTTTTTTAAGTTTTGACTTTTTGAATGGAGGAATTGGGTCTTTTAATTTTTCTACTGCCATCAATGATAAGAACTTCGAGAGTAGCATGACTATCATAGGAGAGAAAGGAACCATTAAGGTGGGCGGACAGTACATGAATGAAGTGGAATACTGTGAAATAGACGGATATGAAATGCCTGAGCTAAAAGAAGCTAATCCTGCCAATGATTATGGCTTCTATAAGGGCAGTGCAGCCAATCACATTCATGTGATAGAAAACGTGGTAGATACACTTTCCGGAAGAACGAACATTACTACTAATGCGTTAGAAGGATTAAAGGTAGTAGATATCATAGAAAGAATGTATGCTGCAGCTGAAAGACCAGTAAAGGTGGCGGAAAAAGTACTTAACTAATTTTCTGATTTGAAGGAAAACACCTTCGGTAAAAATGTAGCCACATTAATGATGGGTACAGGCGCGGCTCAGGCTATTACGCTTTTATTAGCATTTATAGTCACACGGCTTTATTCTCCAGAAGATTTTACCACTCTGGAGCACTATGCCATGATACTAAGCGTGCTTAGTGTGTTTTCTACTTTTAAAATGGAGTTGGCCATAGTTCAGGCTGATACTGATGTAAAAGCTCTAGCTCTAGTCAAATGGTGTTTAAGAACCACTTTAATCGTATCTCTGTTGTGCCTCCTGATTTTCATCATATTTAATTCTCAGATAGCGGCTTTATTCCAAAACGAAGAGTTGGGTTTCTACCTTTACTTTATTCCTTTAAACCTTCTGTTATTTGGAGTGTTTCAGGTGATGGTTTATTGGCATCACAGGAATAAGTTATATAAAGCATCTAGTGTATCTAAGGTCACTTTTAACGCTACTAATGAGCTAAGTAAAATCTCTTTTGGATGGCTAGATATAACTCCGGGAGGATTGATTTTCGGAAATTTGCTAGGAAGGCTTGCTTCAATTCTGGCTTTCTTCAGAACATTGGGGCCTAACTTTAAAATAATAGGAGTCTCTAATTCAGAGATGGCTACTGCTGCTGATAATTATAGTGAATATTACAGGTTTAGCGTTTGGGGAAGTTTTTTAGCCAAATTAGCTGCATGGGCTCACATATTTCTATTTACTTACTTCTTTGGGCTTTGGAGTATAGGTTTTTTCGCTCTTAGTAGAAGACTAGTTCTGGGCCCTCTGAATATTTTTTCTCAATCTTTCGCTCAAGTTTTTTATCAGCAAATTTCAGCGATGAAAGATAATCAGGCTATTAGACGTCTATTTTTTAAGTTCTTTTTCAGGTTGGTCGGTATAGCTGGTCTTATGATAGCGGTAGTTATGCTGGTTCCCAATTCTTTTTACACTTTCGTATTGGGAGATAAGTGGGGAGAATTAGGAAGTTTTATAAAGCTGCTTATTTTCTGGTTCGGGTTAAACTTTGTTACCTCCTGTTTGGCTTTTATTAATTATCGTCTCAAAAAACAAAAGCAGATGCTGTTTTTAGATTCGCTTCACTTAGTAATAGTGGTTTCAAGTATCTGTTTTGGATTTTTCAATGGATATTCAGAATGGGAAACCTTGCAATGGTTTGTCTTAGGAAAAATACTTTTCTTTCTAATTAATATAGGAGCAATGGTTTACTTTGTGCTTGCATCCTCAAAACTTAGAGTGAATGAGTAAGAAAGTTGTCTCTCTGCTGTTTAGTAATTATAAAAACGATAATAGAGTTTTTAAAATGGCGAATTCTCTGGCTGATAATGGTTATGATGTGACTATCCTAGCTTTATGCTATGGAGACGTTCCGGAGTTAGAATCGCAGGGGAAGATAAACGTGAGACGTTTAAAATTAAAGAGTGGAGCTCTGCCTAGTGGAAATAAACTATTTGGGAGTATAAAATATCTTGAATTCATTTTTAGAATTATATGGGGATATAGAAAGGCCGACATCTGGCATTGCAATGATTTTAAGCCTTTTATGGTGGGAGTAATGGCGCGTTTTTTTAATAACAAACTTAAACTTGTTTATGACTGTCATGAGCTGGAGAGTGAGAGAAACGGGGTAACTAATATCGAGCGGTTTTTAGTACTTAAGGTCGAGAAATGGTTCATTAAAAAGAGTTTTGTTATACATGTAAGTGAAGGAATAAAAAACTATTACAAAACCAAATACGGAACGGCAGATAGCCAGACAGAAATTATATTAAATACTCCTCATACTTCAGCTTATGTTAAATCTAACGTGCTCAAAGAGAGGCTTAATTTACTCCCTGAAGATAAACTTTATATTTATCAGGGAGGTTTAATGAAAGGAAGAGGAATAGAGACGCTACTCTCAGTGTTTACTGAGCTAAGTGATTTCCATATCGCATTTATGGGATATGGAGTCTTTGAAGACAAAATAAAGCTTGCTTCTAAAGAAAACAAAAACATTCATTTTGTGCCAGCAGTCCCATACACTGAGGTGGTTACTTATACCTCCTCTGCTGATTATGGTCTGATTTCTGTGGAGAATATATGTCTTAGTTATTATTATTGTATGCCGAATAAACTTTTTGAATATGTTCAGGCGGAAATTCCGATATTGGTAAATGCCTTAGAGGATTGCAGAAATTTCGTAGAGGGGAATGGAATAGGAATGGCAGTAAAAGAAGAAACACCTGAATCATGGAGACAGGCTGTTTTAGAACTTAGCAAAATAGATAAATCTGAGTTTACTTCTAATCTAAAAAAAGTGAAGGGCATTTATAACTGGCAGAACGAGGAAAAAAAGCTGCTTGAATTTTATAAGAAAATTTAACGTGTTAATTACAGAAGAGATATCATACAGTAAACTGATTCAGAGCTTGCCTAGGCTAAAGGAATTTAATGTCTGTTATATATCGGATTGGAGTAAAGTTGATTCTAATTATAAATACTTTTCTATTAGAGATGAATCTACAGATAAACTTTTAGGGGCTTTTTGTTTATTCTTTAGTAAACGAAAAGGGCTGCTCCATTTAAGTAATCCTCCATTTTTCCAAAACTGTGGACTTTGGATTGGCAGCCAAGGGAAGAACCTTTACTATCAGAATAGTCATCAGAAAAAGGTATTAAAGTCCTTAGCAGATTTTTTGGGAGCTTATAAATGGGTTAATATTTCTTTTCCACCAGAATGTATAGATATGCAGCCTTTTTACTGGGAAGGTTTTGTATGTAAAGTGCGTTATACCTATAGGTTAAAAACAACTGAATTTAGGGAGCTAAATAATGCGAGCAAAGGACTCAAAAGCTCTATTATGGCATTGAAATCTAAAGGGATTTCTATTCATCAAACATTGGACAGTCAAGCAACTTATTTATTGGAGAACAGCTCTTTGCAAGGCAGAAAAAAAATAGAGTCGGTCTATTTCAAGAAATTACTAGAGGTGTTAAAAACCTTAGAGACCTTCTCTGTGGTAAAGGCAGAAGTGAACCAATCAGAAGGAGTTTCTTGCGGAGTGAGAGTAGGAGATTCGTTCGTATACTTATTCGGGGGAGCAGAAAAGACAGAAGGGCTTTCGTTAGGAACAGCTTCATTATATCAACTAATCTCTAATGAGTTAGAAGCTAACCTTCAACTTATAGATTTTGAAGGAAGCATGATTCCTGGGGTAGAAAGATATTTCAGGTCATTTGGTGCAGAGCTTACACCTTTCTATAACGTAACCAAAGAACCAGCGGTATTGGGAGTGAAAAAGGCATTAAATATCTAGTCGCATTCCGAGAAAATCAATTGCTCGGTATTTACTACTCTTTCAATGGCAATATGCCTTTTTAGTAATCATTTCTTCATTCAGATCTTTTGATAGGATTACCCTTTTACATCCTCAGATGAAAATAGAGGGGTAAGGTGAATGTTTGGAATTAAAATGGACAGTCTGTAGGGTGTTCGGAGTTTCTTTCGGAGTGAAAATAGTTAAAGGGTCATCGGTCCTTAAAATAGTATTATGACATTTATTATTTAGGTTGAAAACCGTTGATCTTAATGTGCTTACGCTGCGAATGTAATAAGCGTTTATCCTTAGACGGAGGGCGAGAGGTTATGAAGAAGTATGTACTTAATCATATCTGAATTATTATCCAGGTTCATTTTCTTTAAAACCCTTGATCTGTAAGTGCTAATAGTTTTAGCACTTAGGGATAGTTGAAGTGCTATGGCGTTATTGGGTCTGCCATCACCAATAGCTAGAAAAACTTCATATTCTCTATCAGAAAGGCTAGTGTGAGGTAGTTCCTGATGCTTATTGTTCATCTCTCTAAAGAGAAGCTTTGTTATTTCGGGGCTTAAATATTCTCCTCCTTTAGAAATTACTCTAATAGCTTCTATAAGAACGTCTGGACTAGAATCTTTATGAAGATATCCAGATGCTCCTGCCTTTAGCATTCTAATCGCAAATTGATCTTCCGGATACATAGAAAGAATTAGTACGTTAGTTTTTGGATGGAGTATTTTGACTTGCTTCAGAACTTCAAGACCACTTCTTCCTGGAAGAGAAACATCTAATATGATCACATCGACCTCAGTTTTTCGAAGTACTTGAAGTAGTTCTTCTCCGGTTGAGATGTCATTTTGTATTAAAGTTATATCATGAAATCCCTGAATAATTTGTCTTATTCCTTCTCTAACGATTTTGTGGTCATCACATATAGCCAGTCTTATCATGAGTCGGAAATTTGTAATTTGATTATACACAAATTTAGACGATTTTAAGGGGAGCTTATAGGGAATGTGACTGTTATGGTAGTCAGAATATTCCTACGTGGTTTGTCTTAAGTTTGTTTGAACTCCAAGATTTTCAACCATAATATATCTGACTATTTCGCTCGTGTTTTCCATATTCATCTTCTCATAGATGCGGCTTTTGTAGGTGCTGATAGTTTTGACTGACAAGTTTAGTTTTATCCCTATATTGCTCAAGCTTAGTCCTTCTCCTATATATAGAAAGACCTCAAACTCTCGGTCAGACAGTAATTCATGACTTGGCTGATCGGTGCTTTTTCCATTAACAGCTCCGAGCAAAATTTTAGCTAATGAATTGCTTAGATATTCTTCACCCGCAGCTATTTTGTCCAGAGCTTCTTGAAGTATTTCTGGACTAGAATCTTTATGAAGATATCCAGATGCTCCTGCTTTAATCATGCGCAGCGCAAACTGGTCTTCTGGATACATGCTTAGGATTAAAACCTTTACGTGGCCATATAAAGCTTTTAATGATTTTAAAACCTCTAAACCACTGGAACCAGGCAAAGAAACATCTAGGATTACGATATCAGCCGTTCCTCTCTTTAGTCGTTTCATAAGTGCTTCACCACTTTCTACATCAGCAAGAACCTCGTATTTTCCGAATCCTTGTATTAATAGTTTTAGCCCTTCTCTTACGATAGGGTGGTCATCACAAATAATTACACTCTTCATTAGAATTATTCTTTAGTTAGTTTTATGCTGATTTTCATTTCAGTTCCTTCTGACGAACTCGATAGAACAAAATCACCATCCCAGTTTTTAATCCTCTCTTGCATGCCGAATATACCCATACTTTTAGAGTTTAGAGCTTTTTGCACATCAAGCCCATTTCCGTTATCACTTATGGTTAGCTCTAGTTTATTTTGATGTCTTTTAAGCTTAATGCGGGCATGACTTGCTTTCGCGTGCTTATCGATGTTTGTAAGAGCCTCTTGTACTATTCTATAAATAGCAGTTGAGATTTCTTTTTCAAACTCTTCTTCATCACAGTTCAATTTTAGTTCACATATAGTTTCTCTAAACTTATTGTAGTTAGCTATATGCCATTCTAAAGCAGCTAATAATCCGAGATCATCTAAAACTACCGGCCTTAATTCATAAGCGATTCTTCTCGTTGTATTTATTACTTGAGTGGACAGTTCTATCAAGTCGTCTACTTTTTGGTTCAGTTCATCTGATTTCTGTTCGAGATCACCTTTAAGATTCTGCTTGAGCCAATAAAGACCAAGCTTAGACCCTATTAGTTCTTGTCCTAATTGATCATGAATTTCCATGGCTATTTTCTTTTTTTCCTCATCTCTTACATTTTCTAGATGACTATTCAATTGGTTTAACCGGTCGTTTACAGATTTTAATTCGACATTAGCCTTTCTTATGTCAGTTATTAAATGAGGGATAAAGACAAGTTTATCTACTTCTCCATCTTTAATAATAGGACCCATTTTACATCTATACCAATCATAAAATGGGAGATTCTCTGATCCTTCTATTTCAAACTCGACATCTTGTTTAAGTTTATATGACAGGTTTATGTTTTTTCTTATAATGTCATGGTTTTTAGGGTGGGTATGATCAAATACGGAAGTGCCTTCGCTTACTGAAGAATTCATTCTTGATTTAGTAGAATATATAATTAAACCTTCCTTGTCTATGGTGTAAATATTACTTGGACTATTATTAATAATTGCTCGAAGATTAGCTTCGGATTTTGCTAAATCTAGATTCAATTTATCCTTTTGTGCTTTATTTGTTTTGAGAGTTAGGGCGCTTTTAACTGCAGAAGGAAGTCGCACTAAATCATCTTTTAAAACATAATCGTCAGCGCCTAATTTTATACATTCCACAGCTGTTTCTTCGTTTATTCTCCCTGTGCACATAATAAAAGGTAAAAATCCGCACATTTCCCTTACAAATACAAGCGCTTCCTTACCCGTGTATTGTGGGAGCTGATAATCACTAATAATGAGATGAGGAAAGCGTATTGCGAATTTCGCTTGAAACTCTTTTTTATCAAAGACATGCTCTATGATATAAGGGATCTGTAAATCGCCTAAATTATAGCTTATTAATTCGGCATCGCTTGGAGAGTCTTCAAGAATCAGTATTCTTAAAGGATTGGAATTACTAATATCCTCATTTAAAAAATCAGAAAGAATTTCATCTTTTAGTTGCTGATACTCAATGTCGGATTTAGAAGTCATTTTCATTAGGGGCCTATTAAAAAAAAGCAGCTATACTTTGTTTATACATAAGATTAGCTCAATTCAATATTGACTTGTTTAGCTCTTTTCTCTTAAGATCAAAAGCAATATGAAATTACGAAATCTGAGAAAAATAGGCCATAAAAAAACAGCAAATAAACGCTGCTTTTTTATGTTTTACTGTTAACGAATCTTACATGAAGGAATTGTAAGCTCTATCAAAGTCTTTCTGTCCAGAGAAAGAGGATTTAGATTTTTCTAGAAGTATACTTATTTGACTTCGGTATTCACTATTCTCTTCCCATTCTGTCATAACTATAATGGCGTTTTTTAAAAGTGTCTTTTGCTCAGAAGTTAACTCCTCTATAGAACGATTTTCCAGAATAGTAATCGCATCTTCTAGAAATGTCTGAGCCTCTCTTAAAGACCGCATCTTAAACATCGTGTATGACATGTAAACTTTTGCGCCAGGATCTTCTTGGTCTAAGTTGCACATGTACTTATACATTCCTTTAGCCTTTGTGTATTTTTCGTTGATTATTTGGTTTTCTGCATTTTCCATGCCAGTAGCTCTAAGTTCACCGAAGTAATCTTCAGCTTCATCAATATATAAAGACTTTTTATCTTTTTTTACGAACTTCCCAGCAAATTTCATAGCCTCTTTAAATGCTTTAGGATATTTAGTAGATAAATCTTCATCTTGAGTGAACCTATAATGACCCATACTATAATATAAATAGGGTAGAGGGTCTTTTGAGTATTTGTCGTTTAGAAAATATGATTCAGACTTGTATACAAGCTTCTCATACTTTTCATCGACTAATAGCTCGAGCAAATCATCATAATCTTTATCCGATTGGCTAAAAATGGGTGCCATGTATAAAAGAGACACGACTAAAAGGAGTAGGTACTTATTCATTCTTGTTGATTTTATTTGGTTGTATCCAAATTTGATGCCTAAAGTAGTAGTTTT